>OGKO01001526.1_pt1 | contig 13059 bp, 7 predicted proteins | sample 1572451 | NCBI WGS metagenome assembly OGKO01 (sample SAMEA2582089, study PRJEB24529) | metagenome | biome: Human gut stool | place: China | collected 2011 | reverse complement strand
TCTTCCCAACGGCTCGGTAGGGAATCTCCGCTCTTTAGGGCGGAGAGGATGTCAACACACGAAACAGCGAAAGGCCCCAAAGTGCAGGGAAGGAAATCCGGGATTTTCCGAGAAACATCGCATTCTCAAAACGGATTCTGTGCCTGACACCGAGGTGTTCTATATGCGAATACTCTGAAATCCGTATAGTCCCGACGGGTGCCGATGGTCAAGACGAACAATCCACACGCCTACGGTAACTCAGTCATAGATCGCAAGCAAGGAGAAAGCAATGAAAAAAGTTGGTCGCCCATTGCTTCGAACCCTGGAACTAGAGGACAAAATCGTAGCCCTTGTTAACGGATAAAAAGCATTAAACAAATGGGCATGCGGAAGTCTTTTTCCGCTCTCTTATGTCTTTGTAAAAAAAAGTGAAACCCCCGAGTTTTCAGGAAACCCGGGGGTTCATTTGTCTCGTTATGTCTTACTGTGACCTAACGGGGATTTACTCCCATTCGATCGTGGCGGGCGGCTTGCCCGAGACATCGTAAACAACACGGTTGATGCCGCGAACCTCATTGATGATTCGGTTCGAGACCTTGCCGAGAAGGTCGTAGGGGAGATGGCTCCAGTGCGCGGTCATGAAGTCGGACGTTTCGACGCAGCGCAGGCTCACGACCCATTCGTAGGTGCGGCCGTCGCCCATAACGCCCACGGACTTCACGGGGAGGAAGACGACGAACGCCTGGCTCACCTTGTCGTAGAGGCCGGCGGCGCGCAGTTCTTCGATGAAGATGGCGTCGGCTTCGCGCAGAAGGTCGGCGTATTCGCGCTTCACTTCACCGAGGATGCGAACACCAAGACCGGGACCCGGGAAGGGGTGACGGTACACCATTTCGGCGGGAAGGCCGAGTTCGACGCCGAGTTCGCGCACTTCGTCCTTGAAGAGGGAACGCAGCGGTTCGAGAAGCTTCAGATGAAGCGTGTCGGGGAGGCCGCCCACGTTGTGGTGCGACTTGATGGTCTTCGCCTTCTTCGTCTTGGCGCCTGCAGATTCGATGACGTCCGGGTAGATCGTGCCCTGAGCGAGCCACTTGGCGGCGGTGAGCTTCGAGGCTTCTTCCTGGAAGATTTCCACGAATTCGCGGCCGATGATCTTGCGCTTCCGTTCGGGATCGGTCACGCCGGCGAGGGCGTTCATGAAGCGATCCACGGCATCGACGACGATGAGTTTGAGGCCCATGTTCTTTTCGAACGTTTCACGAACTTGTTCGCGTTCGTTCTTGCGCAGGAGGCCGTTGTCGACGAACACGCAGGTGAGCTTCGAACCGATGGCGCGGTGGATGAGCGCGGCGGCCACGGAGCTGTCGACGCCGCCCGAGAGGCCGAGGATGACTTCTTCGTCGCCCACCTGTTCGCGGATCGACGCCACGGCTTCTTCGATGTAGTTGCCCATGACCCAGTCGGGCGAGCACTTGCAAATGTCGATGACGAAGCGCTCGAGCATTTCGCGACCCTTCACCGTGTGGGTGACTTCGGGGTGGAACTGAAGCGCATAGAAGCCCTTTTCTTCGTTGCACATGCCGGCGATCGGGCACGACGGGGTCGAGCACATCACCTTGAAGCCCGGGGGCAGTTCGGTCACCTTGTCGCCGTGCGACATCCAGACCTTGAGCATGCCGTGACCGTCTTCGGTCTTGAAGTCTTCGATGCCTTCGAGCAGACGGGTGTGGCCGTGGGCGCGGACTTCGGCGTAACCGAATTCGCGCTTCGTGCCGCTTTCAACGCGACCGCCGAGCTGCTGGGCCATCGTCTGCATGCCGTAGCAGATGCCGAGAACGGGTACGCCGGCTTCGAAGACGGCGGAGCTCGCCTGGTCGTTGCTTTCTTCATAGGCGCTCATGTGCGAGCCCGAGAGGATGATCCCCTTCGGGTTGAATTCGCGAATGAAGTCGGCGGAGACGTCGTTCGGATGCACTTCGCAGTAGACGTGCGCTTCACGCACGCGGCGGGCGATGAGCTGCGTCACCTGGCTGCCGAAGTCGAGGATGAGAATACGGTCGTGAGACATAGGAATAGTCGGATCCGTAGGGAGAGTTGAAAAACCAGTACAGTCTCGTCCGGCGCGCGCCGACGGGGCGTGCGGCGGAGAGAATCGGGAGCCCGAGAGCCCCGCGCGGAACGGGACGTATTGTAACAGTATCCGCATCGGGGCTTTCTTTTCGAAGGCCCTCGGACGCGCACGCGCGCGGCTCGGAAAACAAGAACGCCCGGGCAAGTTTCCTGCGCGGAAACCGCTCGGGCGTCGGGTGGGAAAGGAGGGATCGGTGCCCTCCTTTCGTCGGAGTGCGATCAGTGTTCGCGACGGTAGTTCGGAGCTTCCTTCGTGATCGTCACGTCGTGGACGTGCGATTCGCGCAGACCGCCCGCGGTGATTTCGACGAACTGGGCGCGGGTGCGCATTTCGTCGATCGTGCGGCAACCGCAGTAGCCCATCGAGGAGCGCAGACCGCCGATCATCTGATAGATGATCGTGGCGATCGGGCCCTTGTAGGGAACCATGCCTTCGATGCCTTCGGGGACGAACTTGTCGAGGTTGCCCTGGTTGTTGTCCTGGAAGTAGCGGTCGGCGGAACCCTTGCCCATGGCGCCGAGGGAGCCCATGCCGCGGTAGGACTTGTAGGAGCGGCCCTGCGAGAGGATCACTTCGCCCGGAGCTTCGTCCGTGCCGGCGAACATGCCGCCCATCATGACGACGTTGGCGCCCGCGGCGATCGCCTTGGCAATGTCACCCGAGAAGCGGATGCCGCCGTCGGCGATGCAGGGAACGCCCGTGCCCTGGAGGGCTTCGGCCACGTTGCTGATAGCGGTGATCTGAGGAACGCCCACGCCGGCGACGATACGCGTCGTGCAGATCGAGCCCGGGCCGATACCGACCTTGACGCCGTCGGCACCCGCATCGACGAGAGCAAGAGCGGCCGCGGCCGTGGCGATGTTGCCGCCGATCACCTGGAGGTTGGGATAGTGCTCCTTCACCCACTTCACGCGGTTGAGAACGCCCGCGGAGTGGCCGTGGGCCGTGTCGACGACGATGACGTCGACGCCCGCGTCGACGAGCTTTTCAACGCGTTCTTCGGTGCCCGCACCGACGGAAACGGCGGCGCCCGCGAGGAGCTTGCCCTGGCTGTCCTTGGCGGCGAACGGGTGGTCGGTGGCCTTGGTGATGTCCTTGACCGTCATGAGGCCCGCAAGCTTGAAGTCGTCCGTAACGACGAGCACGCGTTCGAGACGGTGCTTGTGCATGAGAGCCTTGGCTTCTTCGAGCGAAGCGCCTTCGTGAACCGTCACGAGACGTTCGCGCGGGGTCATGACTTCGCGCACGGGGATCGACATGCGGGTTTCGAAACGCAGGTCGCGGTTCGTGACCATGCCGAGCACGGTGTTGTCGGCGGCAACGACCGGAAGACCCGAGATGCGGTGTTCGCGGGCGATGGCGATCACGTCGCCGACGAGCATGTCGGGACCGATCGTGATCGGTTCGGAAACGACGCCAGCTTCATGACGCTTCACCTTGGAGACTTCGGCCGCCTGCTGATCGGCGGACATGTTCTTGTGGATGAAGCCCACGCCGCCTTCCTGAGCGAGCGCAATGGCGAGGCGCGACTCCGTCACCGTGTCCATGCAGGCGGAGACCATCGGAATGTTGAGACGGAGATTCCGCGTCAGATTCGTCTGAAGCTGCGTGTCGCGGGGAAGAACGTCGGAGTAGGCGGGGACGAGAAGAACGTCGTCGAAGGTGAGGGCCTTCTGGATGAGTCGCATAACAACCTCTTAGCGCAAAAAAAAATAGGGTCGACCGACTTTCGGGACGAATCGACGCATATTTTGTGGAATGGGGGTTCCTCGTACGCGAACGGGCAGGGGTTCGCGTCGCTGTTTTCAACGGGAGCTCGACCTCGGGCTCGAAGCCCGCGGGAGCAGTCCGTAGAAAACCGGAGATTGATTGCGGACGAAGTGTACCCTTTTTCCGCACCGTTGTGGGAAATGCGGGCAAAAAAAATATCCCCCGACGAAGATTTTCGCCGGGGGACGGGGAAAAGCGGTCGAATTCGGGCGCGTTCGGCCCGGATCAGGCGGACTTGTGGCCCGCGTAAAGTGCGTCGATTTCGCGCGCGTAGCGTCGGGCGATCGCAGCGCGGCGCAGCTTCATCGTGGGCGTGAGAAGACCCTCCTCCACCGTGAAGGGCTCCCGCAGAATCGCCACGGCGCGCGGAATTCCGTAGGAGGGAAAGTCCTTGGCGGCCGCACGCACGCGCTTGACGATGAGGCGTGTCATGGCGCGGTTCGTCAGCGTGGCGGGATCGTCGGGGTCGAGCTGCATTTCGTCGCAGAGTTCGGCCCAGCGCACGGGCTCCACGACGACGAGCGCGCTCACGAAGGGACGGTTCTCGCCGAGAACGAAGGTTTGCGAGAAGAGATGATCTTCCTGCAAAGCGAATTCGAGGTCGACGGGAGCGATCTTTTCGCCCGTCGAGGTGACGATGATTTCCTTGATGCGGCCCTTGATGCGCACGCGGCCGCCGTCCGAGAGGTCGGCCTGGTCGCCCGTGCGGAACCAACCGTCTTCGGTGAAGGCCGCACGCGTTTCGGCGGGCTTGCCCCAGTAGCCCTGCATTACCTGGGGGCCGCGCACCTGAAGTTCGTCGTTTTCGCCGATGCGCACTTCGGTACCGGGGACCGGGAACCCCACGCAGCGCGGGTGATTCTTGAGCGCGGTCGTGAAGGAGACGATCGGGCTCGTTTCGGTAAGGCCGTAGACCTGTTGCACGGAAACGCCCATCGCACAAAAGAACTTCGCGACCGTGTGGTTGAGCGAAGCCCCGCCCGCAAAGGTCGCGCGAAGGCGCCCACCGAAGAGCGCGCGCACTTCGGCGCCCACTTCGTCGTCGAGCATCTTCGCCACCGTATCATCAAGCCCCGAACGCTCCGACTCGACGACCGGGAGGTCGTTCTCGCGGCAGAAGCGCCTCCAGCCAACTTCGAGCGCCCAGTCGAAGAGCCGGCGCTTTTCTTCGGAACGTTTCGAGAGGTCGAGTTGCAGTTTCTGGTAGATGCGCTCGTAGACGCGCGGCACCGAGCACATGAGCGTGGGCTTCACGTCAAGGAGATCGTTTTCGATGTTTGCGACCGACCGCGCGAATGCCATGGCCGAGCCGTGCGCGACCGAGACATAGTGCGCGACGGTGCGCTCGAACGTGTGCGAGAAGGGAAGAAAACTCAAGAAGAGGTCGTTTTCCGTAACGCTGAAAACGCTCGAAATCTGCTTCACGTTCGAGACGAGGTTGCGGTGCGTGAGCATGACCCCCTTGGGTCGTCCGGTCGTACCCGACGTATAGACGAAGCCCGCGAGGTCGTCCGCGCCCGGACCCGCACAGAGCTCCTCGTCCGCGACGCGATTGCCGCGCGCAAGCCAGGCTTCGACCCCCGAAAGGAGCGTCGCACCGTCAAGGGCGTCGACGAGTTCGTTCGTGAAGACCACTTCCCGGAGGTCGGGAAGCTCCTCGCCCGTCGCGCGAATGGCGTTCCAGCGGGCTCGCGACGTCGTTACGAGAAAGCGGCTTCCGCTGTCGCGCAGGATATAGGCGGAACTCCCCGGCGTGTCGATCGCGTGAAGCGGCACGGGAACGAGGGCGTTCGAGAGCGCCGCCTGATCGAAGGTCACGGCGTCGAGGCAGTTCGTGAGCAGCATCGCCACGCGGTCGCCCGCCTTGAGCCCCATCGCGTGAAAGGCTCGCCGCCAGCGCATGACTCCTTCGTAAAAGTCGTGCCAGGAGGTTGAGATCCAGGCGTTTTCCTGATAGTCGAACTGACGGAAGGCTTCGAGCTCGGGATAGGCCGCCACGGTGCGGCGGAGCATTTCCGGAACGGTTTGAAGCTCGTCGAGCGGCTTGAGCGCACTGCGCGCATCGCACGTCGTTTCGTTCGTTTTGTTCGGTTCGGTGGGGGCGGACGGTTGCAAGGCGGAAATCCTCCGAGGTACGGCCGGGGCGGGGAAAGCGAGGGATTCGACGCCGTCTCGAAAGGGACGTCGAAAAGGTTGTATTTTCGCGAAAAAGCCGGCGCGCGAACGCCGGCCTTCCTAAGGGTTAATACGAATACCGACGGATCGGCCTTCGCACGAGTCGCGTTACTTCGCGACGAGATCGTAAAGCGCGTCGATTTCGTCGACGTAACGCTGACGGATGATGTTGCGCTTCAATTTGAGAGTCGGGGTGAGAAGACCGTTGTCGATCGTCCAGGCGTCGCGCAAGAGCTTCACCTGACGCGGAACGCCGTAATTCGGGAAGCCCGAGGTGGCGAGCTTGATGCGCTTCAGTGCGGCCTGACGTACGGGCTTCGCGTCGAGCGACGCGTCGTCCTCGGGATCGAGCCCGAGCTCGTCGCAAAGTTCCTTGAAGGCGTCGGGATGTACGACCGGGACGAACACCGCGTGTTTGCTCAGTCCCCGGGGATGCATTTCGATGGTGATGGCGCGGTTGGCTTCGGGGCACTCCCGCAGACATACTTCGCATCGCAATCCTTGCCACGAGAGGCAGCTGTTCGGGTCGACGGCCGCAACACCCATGCGGGCGTTGCGGATGTCGTCGAGAAACGGATCGAGCGCTCCCGTCGGGCACGCTTTCACGCACGGGATGTCCTTGCACATGTAGCAGGGGATGTCGCGCGGCGTGAAAAAGGGGGTTCCGATTGGTGCGGGATCGCCCGGCGCGGCCAAGTACAGCGTGTCGTAGGGGCACGCCGTGACGCAACGGCCGCAGCGCGCACACGCCGCCGTAAAGCGGTCGCCGTCAAGCGCTCCGGGCGGACGGGGCCGCCATTCCGCCCGGCTTTCCTCGAGCGGGACGAAGCCGAGTACGAGGGTTGCGGCGACAGCCGCTCCGGCCGCGCTCGCCACACGCCCGAGAAGATCGCGTCGTTGGATGGGAGTCGACATAGACTTCGTGAGCGTTTCGGGACGATCAGGCCTTCTTCACGCGAACGGCCGTTTTCTTGTAGTCGGGCTCGAGTGAGATCGGATCGGTCGCGTCGATGCAGACGGAGTTCGTGCGTACCTTTTCGTCGAAGAAGGCGAGCCACGTGGAACCCTTCGGCATCAGCTGACGGGCCTGGGTTTCGACCACCGCACGGCATTCGCCGTAGCGGCTTTCCACCAGCGCGAGGTCGCCGCGCTTGAGGCCGCGCTTCTCGGCGTCGGCCGGATGCATGTAGAGGAGCGCCGACGGAGCCGCGCGGTGCAGTTCGGGCACGCGACGCGTCATCGAGCCTGTGTGCCAGTGCTCGAGGATGCGGCCCGTGGAGAGCCAAAGATCGTAGTGCCCGTCGGGTTGCTCGACCGGAGCGGCGTAAGGACGGAAGAAGATCTTGGCCTTGCCCGGATGAGCCTTGGGAGTCTTGTCGGTTACGCCCGTGAGATTCCCCGTGGGGATCTCCTTCATAAGGGGACCGTAAAAGAGGTTTTCCTCCTTGGCGTACGGGTCGAAGGCCGTGTTGAAGCGGTAGGGTGTTTCCTTGCCGTCGACGACGGGCCACAGGAGCCCTTTCACGTCTTCGCGCATGTACGTGTCAAAGTCCGCGAGGTCGTGACCGTGACCAAGCGTGAACTTGCGGTACTCGTCGAAGAGCGCCTTTTCGGGGAAGTAGGGAAGCCCGAGCGCGTCGCCCGTGCCGTTAAGCTCGTTCGGGTACTTCGGATCGGGCCACACGGCGGCCGCACGAGCGCCCGTCGGTGCAAAGAGCGCGTCAAAGAGCGTCGATTCGGGCTTTAGGCCCATTTCCGCGACCTTTTCAAGGATGCTCGGGAGCTTGTCGCCCGGGACGCCCTTGAGGGGCGTTTCGCCCCAGACTTCGGCGAGCGTGAAGCGCTTGGAGAGTTCCATCATCATCCAGACGTCGGAGCGCGCGTCACCCACAGGCCTGACAAGCTGATGCCAGCCCTGCGTGCGTCGTTCGCCGTTGCCGTAAAGGCCCCACTTCTCGAAGTGAGCCGCCGCCGGCAAAATGAGGTCGGCGGAGCGGGCGGAGAAGGTCGGGTAGATGTCCGACACCACGACGAAGGCGTCTGGACGGCGGGCGGCCTTGAGCCAGTGCGTGTTGTTGGGGGCCGACTGCAGGATGTTGACAACCTGCGTCCACACGAAGTCGATCGAGCCGTCTTCGAGGCCGCGCAACATTTCCATGAGCGATGCGCCGACCTTCGGGTTGAGGGTGCCGGCGGGCAACTTCCAGAGGCTTTCCGTCTTCGCGCGATGCTTCGGGTTCGCCACGAGCATGTCGGAAGGCAGACGGTGGCAGAAGGCACCCACTTCGCGCGCGGAACCGCAGGCGGAGGGTTGGCCGGTGAGCGAGAAGGCGCCGTTGCCGGGCAGACCGTGTTTGCCGAGAAGGAGGTGCATCGAGTAGACGAGTTCGTTCACCCAGACGCCGCGCTGGTGCTGGTTGAAGCCCATGCACCAGAAGCTCATTAGGTTGCGCTTCGTGTCGCACACGAGATCGGCGAGGGCCATGAGCTTCGCGCGGAAGGTATCGATCGACTCTTCGTCGTCGCCCTTGGCGAGCTCGGCGACGAAGTCGAGCGTGTAGGGTTCGATCCCGCACTTGAAGTCTTCGAACGAAATCTGCCAGTGGTTGCCGGCCGTGCCGCCCGAATTCTTCTGCTTGACCACTTCACCTGCCTTGCGGCCCTGGGCAACGGCTTCGTAACGGTCGAGCTTCACGCGCAGTTGCCGTTCGAGCGTGTCCTTTTCGGAGGGCTTGGCGAATTCCGCGGTCTGACGCAGGCCGTAACCGATGTCGGTGACACCTGCGGCGAAGATGCAGTGCTTTTCGACGAAGGTCTTGTCCACGAGACCGCGACGGACGATTTCACGCAGGAGGAAGTTGACGATGGCGAGGTCCGTATTGGGACGGAAGACGATGGTCTCGTCCGCAAGGTTCGACGAGCTGTTGCGGAAGGTCGTCACGTTGATGATCTTCGTTGAGCGCGCGGTGAGCTTGCGGTTCGCTACGCGGGACCAGAGCACCGGGTGCGCCTCGGCCATGTTGTTGCCCCAGAGGATGATCGTGTCCGCCTTTTCGATGTCCTCGTAGTTGTTGGCGGGTTCGTCGATACCGAACGTCTGATAGAAGGCGACGACGGCCGAAGCCATGCAGAGGCGGGCGTTCGGGTCGAGGTTGTTCGAGCGCAGCCCCCCTTTGACGAACTTCGACGCCGCATAGGCTTCGGGAATCGTGTACTGCCCCGAGCCGATGACCGAGAGGGCGGCGGGTCCCTTGGCGGCAAGGGTCTTTTTCATCTGACGGGCCATTTCGTCGAGGGCTTCGTCCCAGGAGACGGGTTCGAACTTGCCCATCTTGTCGAATTTGCCGTCTTTGCGACGCATTAGAGGTTGCGTGAGGCGGTCGGGGCCGTACATGATCTTCGCATTGAAGTAGCCCTTCACACAATTGAGGCCGCGGTTGACGGGGGCGTCGGGGTCGCCCTTCGTGGCGACGACGCGACCGTCGCGCACGCCGACGAGGAGGCCGCACCCGGTACCGCAGAAACGGCACACGCCTTTGTGCCAGAGGATGCCTTCGTCGGCCGTTTTGGCGGCTTCGGCCTGGGCTTGAGTGACGGGAATGCCGAGAGAAAGGGCGGCGGCGCCGGCGAGGCCCGACTTGATCAGGTCGCGTCGCTGGAAAGTGAGCGGTCGTTCGTGGGTCATGATGCGTAGTCGTAAGAGGGGTGGGCGGACAAGCGGTACGGTTCGGGGCTGCGGAGATCGAAGGCGAGGGTTCGGTCCGTCAGTCTTCCGAGGATTCGCCGATTCGGTGTTCGATGAGGCTGACGTCGAGCACGCCGCTTGTGCGGCGCACGAGCTCGAAAATCCGAACTTCTTCGTCGACGTTTTCAGCTTCGATCGTGCAGACGATGCGACGCGTGGTCGGGTCCGTGGCGTGGACGTCCACTCCTTCGATCTCAAGCGCGGCGCGAACCGCATCGTCCAGGCGACCTTCTTCGGCCACCACGAGAATGGAGGAATAGTTCATGGGAAAACGGGGGCTCTTCAAGTGTCGGAAACGAACGTCGGATCGACGTTGAAAATGGAACCGTTTGAAACGGAACTCTCGGTTTTTATTATAAAAATCCGACGAAAATGAACCAGCCCCCGATGTGGAGAGGAAAACGGCTTTTCGCCTCTCCCGAATGGGGGAGGTCGCGTGCCTCCAAGGAGGAGCGGGTCCCACAGAGGGGCGGAAGACGGTTTTACGACGCTCCGTCGTCGAGTTTCGACGCGAGTGCCGTTAGCAGTGCGGCCACGAGAAGAAGCGCGGCCAGAAAATAGGGAAGCCCCGCGGCGAGCGCCGAAGGGTCCTGCCGACCGGCGTAGAAGATGAGGGGTGTTCCGATCAGGGGGCTCACGGCGCCAGTGAAGCTGTTGAGCGAACTGACGGCTCCCATGCGAACGCCCTGTCGCGTGGCGTCGCCCGTGCGGCTTACGAGCCCCTGAACCGTGGGGCCGACAATCCCCATGAGCGCGAAAGCGCACATAAGAGCAGCGGCGACGGGACCCGAAGTCGAAAGCCCCATGCCGAGAAGCGCAAGCAACCCGACGAGCAATCCGATCGTGACGATCTGCTTGGGCGAGAGACGGCGCGTCGCCTTCGGCAGGAGCCACCCCTGCGTGAGCGTGATCGAGAGACCGAGCGCGAAGATGGAAAAGCCGATCGCCTGCGGCGTCCAACCGTAGCGGAATTCCGTATAAAGCGCCCACGTGCATTGGACAACGCTTTGGGAAAGCGTGTAGAGCACGACGATGACGAGCGCGGGAACGAGCGCGCGTTCGCGCCCGAGCTCGGTGAGGGCACCGAAGGGGTGCATCCGGCGCCAGGGAATCGGCGTTTTGTCGGGTGTCGTAAGGCTCTCGGGCAGTACGAAAAGTCCGTAGAGAAAGTTGAGAAAGCAAATGATCGCAGCGACGGCAAAGGGAAGTCTCGGATCGTATTCGCCGAGAAGACCTCCGAGCGCCGGCCCGAGCACGAACGCGATCCCGAAGATAGCGCCGATTCGGCCGAAAGCGGCGGTGCGTCGATCGGCGGGCGTCACATCGGCGATGTAGGCTTGAGCCACTACGATGTTCGAGCTGAGGGCACCGCCCGCGATGCGGGAAAGAAGGAGCAGTTCGACCGAGGTCGTTACGGCCGGAACGATCATCATCAACGCGAGCCCCGAGATGCCCGCAAGCAACACCGGGCGACGACCGATGCGGTCCGAAAGCGCCCCGATGAGCGGAGCGAAGAAAAACTGCATGAGGCCGTAACTCACCATGACGGCCCCGTACCAGAGGGTCTGCTCGTCGGGCGAATTCGTCAGCGTGCCGATCAATCGCGGCAAAACGGGGATGATCAACCCGATGCCCAGGGCGTCGAGAAGGACGCAGGCCAGCACGAATCTGACGGCGGGGCGATGGGAGGACATAAAGGACGAAGCAAACGAAGGGGCCGGGTCAGGGCGCCCCCCCCGACCGAGCCCCGAGAATCGGGGTTCGGAGAAAAAATATACCGTGTTCGGCCCGCAGGTGCTTAAGTAACATGTCGACACGCAAACGTGTCTAGCGAAATTGTCCAAGATCAAGGGCACGGAAATTACCGCGCTACAGGCATTGAAACCTCGGGAATTTTTGTCCGGGTTTCCTTCGACGCATTCCGCTCGATGTTAAGGTAGAAACGTATCTGCAAAGCGGGCGGCCGCCGATCATGTCCCGAGAAAGCGCGCCCGTCGATGTTCAACAACCCGGAGATTTCTATGAATCGCGTCTTTAAGTTCGCGATGCCTTTCCTACAGGCATCGCTCGTAAAGCAAATTTTGGTCGGGCTCGTGCTCGGCATCGCTTTGGGCATGGCTGCGCCCAGCGTAGCCGTTTCGATGGGTTTTCTCGGGACAATTTTCGTTACGGCCCTCAAGGGCGTGGCACCCATCCTCGTCTTCGTGCTCGTCATGTCTTCGATTGCCAATCAGCGCATCGGAGACGGAGATCTCCACATCAAACCGATTCTCACTCTCTACATGGTGGGTACGTTCGGCGCGGCCGTCATGGCCGTGATTGCGAGCTTTCTCTGGCCGACGGAAATCGCGCTGGTCGCTCCGCCCGAGTCGGCGAGCGCCCCGGCGGGCATCGTCGAAGTGTTCGAGAACCTGATTCTCAACGTCGTCGACAACCCGGTGCATGCCATTTCGAGCGGCAACTACATCGGTATTCTCGCCTGGTCGATTGCCATGGGGATCGTGTTGCGTCACGGTACGCCCGCCACGCGCGAAGTGCTCTCCGACGCTGCCAAGGGCGTGGAATTCATCGTTCGTCTGGTGATCCGTTTTGCTCCGATCGGTATTTTCGGTCTGGTGAGTTCGACGCTTGCTACGACGGGTCTTGAGGCCATGGCGGGCTACGTGAAGCTTCTGGCGGTGCTCCTCGGTACGATGGCCGTCGTAGCCTTCGTCGTGAATCCGTTCCTCGTCTGGCTCATGATTCGTCGCAATCCGTATCCGTATACGCTGATGACGATTCGCGAATCGGGCGTGGCCGCCTTCTTCACGCGTTCTTCGGCCGCCAACATTCCGGTGAATCTGGAAATCTGTCGCCGACTCAACCTGCCCGAGTCTACGTACGCGGTGTCGATTCCGGTCGGAGCCACCGTCAATATGGCCGGTGCCGCGATTACGATCACGGTGCTCACGCTCTCGGCCGCGTACTCGCTCGGCGTGGCAATCGACATTCCCACCGCGATTTTCCTCTCCTTCATCGCCTCGGTCTGTGCGGCGGGCGCTTCGGGTGTTCCCGGGGGGTCCCTCATGCTGATTCCGCTTGCCTGCGGTCTTTTCGGCATCGACCAGAACACCGCGATGCAGGTGGTGGCCGTGGGCTTCATCATCAGCGTCCTTCAGGATTCGTGCGAAACGGGTCTCAACAGCTCTTCGGACGCGCTCTTTACGATCGCCGCGTGCGAACGCGCCAAGCGCCTCGAAGCCGAAGCCAAAAAGCG
>OGKO01001517.1_pt1 | contig 13096 bp, 9 predicted proteins | sample 1572451 | NCBI WGS metagenome assembly OGKO01 (sample SAMEA2582089, study PRJEB24529) | metagenome | biome: Human gut stool | place: China | collected 2011 | reverse complement strand
ACTGAACTACATCCACCATGTTTGCGTTTCTCTAACGCGGTGCAAAGATAGATATAATCTTTTAATCTGCAAATATTAGAAGGACTTTTTTTAATAAAAAATGTACTCTTTTATTCCCTTATTATGTTTGTTGAATAGGGAGCGGGTATCCTTAGTAAAGATTTTCAAGTGGTTACGTTCTATAACGGATAGTGAGTCTGTCGGATAATTGATCGGATATAATATGTAATTCTTCTTTCGCGATAATACCGGCCGAGAAGTCCATACTAAACCGTATTCGCAATTGGTGACGCGGGTAATGCTGTCCTTTTCAAGTTCTAATTTAAACAAAATTCCTCCGTCTGTCCGGCGGGCAGACATATTGGAAATGAAATTTCCTAAAGAATAGACTACCGCATGTTGGCTACCTACCGTGCTGTCCGTGCGAAGTTCCATTGGCTGTACTACATGGGGATGAGAACCGATGATATGAGTTACACCTTGCTGCAATAACCAGTCTGCGAGAGAGGTCTGTTCCCGGTTAGGGAGCGATTGGTATTCTTCACCCCAATGTATACAGGCAATGAGAACATCGGGTTGGAGTGCTTTCGCTTTCCGGATGTCCAGTGCCATCGTTTCTTTGTCAATGTAATTCACAATGTTGGGAGAAGTTGCTTTGAGACCGTTTGTACCATACGTATAGTTGAGAAGTACGATGCGGAAACCGTTCTTTTCTATCATGAGCGGATATCGCTGTTCGCGTGTTTCAGCATTGGTGTATGTACCTGCATATGGGATGCGGAGGGAGTCGAGCATGAGAATGGTTCGTTCCAGACCTTTTTTACCCCGATCCAGGCAATGGTTGTTGGCTGTTATCAATACGTTGAAACCCGCTTCACGGATGGCGGAAAGATATTCGTCCGGTGCACTGAAAGCAGGATAGCCACGATATGGTTTTCCGCCGAGGGTTACTTCCAGATTGGCGACGGCAATATCCGCCCGGCTGATTTCTTCTTTGACGAATTTGAAACAATCGGAGTAATCGTATCCGGCAGGAGTACGGGCGGCATTGATTTGTCCTTGGTGTTGCATCAGGTCACCGGCAAAAAGGAGTGTGATGCGGTGGGGAAGAAGGCTGTCATTCGCATTGGATATGATCGTATCTGAAACAACCTTGACTGTATCTCCCTTTTCCTGCGACACAGATGTGCAGGAAAAGGAGAGAAGTAAGAGAATTATGAATGAGAAATATCTCATTTATAAATGGCTTTTTTACCGGCCAACAGCGTGTTCTTCATCAACGAAACAATGGTCATAGGGCCTACACCTCCCGGCACGGGGGTGATGTATGAACACTTGGGAGCAACCTCATCAAACTTTACGTCGCCCGTCAGTTTGAAACCGGATTTTTTGCTGGCATCGGGTACGCGGGTGGTACCTACATCGATAATAACCGCACCTTCTTTCATCATATCGGCTTTCACGAAATTAGGCTGTCCTAAGGCGGCGATAATGATATCGGCTTCCTGACATTCTTTTACCAGGTCACGTGAGCGGCTATGGCAAACGGTGACTGTTGCGTCTCCCGGGTAGGCTTTCTGCATCATGAGGGCAGCCATCGGTTTACCGACAATGTTACTGCGTCCCAATACTACGCACTTTTTACCCGATGTTTCGATTTTATAACGCTTCAGCAGTTCGAGTATGCCGTTCGGAGTGGCAGATACGTAACAGGGCAGTCCGATAGACATGCGTCCTACGTTAATGGGATGGAAACCGTCTACGTCTTTGCGATAGTCGATGGTTTCGATTACTTTCTGTTCGGAGATGTGCTTGGGCAACGGGAGCTGTACGATGAAGCCGTCCACGTCGGTATCTTCGTTAAGTTCGCGTACTTTGGCCAGCAGTTCGTCTTCGGTCACATCGCTTTCATAACGGATAAGGGACGATTTGAAACCGCATACTTCACAGGCTTTTACTTTTGCAGCTACATATGTTTCGCTACCTCCGTCGTGTCCTACAAGGATAGCGGCCAAGTGGGGACGTTTACCTCCATTAGCCACAATTTCTGCCACTTCATCGGCAATTTCTTGCTTTACTTGTTCGGAAATGGCTTTTCCATCTATAAGGGTCATGTTCAATAGTATTTTGGTGATGGGCAAAAGTAGAATAATTTGCCGAACTCTCCAAGTCAAAGGAAAAGAAAGAAAGGAGCTTGTTTTTGTCAAGAGCTGATTTACGTATTCTTAACAAAATAGCCGGCGCTTCGCAAGAAAATGTGTGCCGCATTGTAATCCGGTTACATTTGTATCGCAACTAATAATGAAATGCATCGTGACATTACTTGTTACACATCGTGACATTACTTGTTATGTACCGTGACATGCCTTGTTATTTTGTATAAGTATTGTTCGGAAGTGCCGTAAGCACCCATCCCGGAGTCTTTGGCAAGTGATTTAAAAAAGAAAAGGAGAAAGCCGAAGCTCTCTCCTTTTATAGGTGTTTTAACTGAATATACTTTATGATTACGTCTGTAAAGATACGAAATCAGAATACAATAATCAAGCTTTTAGCCGGAAATTATCAGCGTTTCATTTTAGGCATCATCTTACCCATCTTGCTGCCTGTTACCATCTTCATCATCTTACGGGTCTGGTCGAATTGTTTCAGCAGGCGATTTACTTCCTGAATAGTCGTTCCGCTACCTTTGGCAATACGTGTGCGGCGTGAGCCATTAAGTATTTCGGGGTTGGAACGTTCTTCCGGCGTCATGGAGTAGATGATGGCTTCAATGCTTTTGAATGCGTTATCGTCGATATCGATGTCTTTGATGGCTTTGCCTACACCCGGAATCATGGATGCGAGTTCCTTAAGGTTACCCATCTTCTTGATCTGTGCAATCTGGCTGAGGAAGTCGTTGAAGTCAAACTGATTCTTGGCAATCTTTTTCTGTAAACGTTTGGCTTCTTCTTCATCGTATTGTTCCTGGGCGCGTTCTACCAGCGAAACGATGTCACCCATACCGAGGATACGGTCTGCCATACGTGCCGGATGGAACTGGTCGATAGCATCTAACTTTTCACCTGTTCCTACGAATTTGATAGGTTTATTTACAACCGAACGGATAGAAAGGGCTGCACCGCCACGGGTATCACCGTCGAGTTTAGTCAGCACTACACCGTTGAAGTCGAGACGGTCGTTGAACTCTTTGGCTGTATTTACAGCATCCTGTCCGGTCATGGAGTCGACTACAAAGAGAATTTCATTCGGCTGGATGGCTTCTTTGATCGCTGCAATCTCCTTCATCATTTCTTCGTCTACGGCCAGACGTCCGGCTGTATCGACGATGACAAGATCATAACCTTTGGCCCTGGCCTCTTTGATAGCGTTCTGGGCAATCTCCACAGGATTCTTGCTATCCGGTTCGGAATACATCGGAACATCGATCTGTTCGGCCAGTACGCGGAGCTGTTCGATGGCAGCGGGACGATATACGTCACAGGCTACGAGTAATGGTTTACGGTTTTTCTTTGTTTTAAGCATCCGGGCCAGTTTCCCGGAGAAAGTAGTTTTACCCGAACCCTGCAGACCGGACATCAGGATAATGGCAGGCTGGCCTTTGGTGTCGATTTCAACGGTTTCTCCACCCATCAATTGGGTCAGTTCGTCGTGCACGATTTTCACCATCAACTGGCTTGGTTTCACTGCTGTAAGTACGTTCTGTCCAAGAGCTTTTTCTTTCACGGTATCTGTGAAATTCTTTGCTACCTTGTAGTTTACGTCGGCATCAAGAAGTGCCTTGCGTACATCTTTCAGCGTTTCCGCCACGTTAATTTCGGTGATTTTGCCTTCACCTTTCAGAATCTTGAATGACCGTTCTAGTCTTTCACTTAAATTATCGAACATAGTTATTTAATTACGAATTAATATTTTGAGCCTGCAAATGTACAAAAATCTCTTGTATTTATATCTTTTTATTCTGCCATTTTGCTTTTTTGAGATAAATATAACTCGTTATCAATAACAAGGTATAGTACACAATCTCAATGGTAAAGCAGATTTCAATCGGTGCTTTGAGCCACATCCCGATGAAAATGATATACGAGCCGTAAATGATAATTGTAATTGTTTCGAGCAGTAAGGCGGCTTGTGTGTTTCCTGTGCCCGAGATACCGTTGAACACAACATTGGCTACCGATGCGATGAGCATGGCGATACAAATCACATAGACTGAAGGGACGGATTCTGCAATCAGTGCTGCCTCACTGGTATAGACGGACAGCAGTAGTTGCGGGAATAGTGCTGTGACTGCTACCAGCCCCAGCATAATAAAGAACGAGAATCTCGCAATTTTATTAATAAGCGGCATTACGTGCTTGATACCTCCCGCACCGATAGCATTACTGACAAGACTGTTTGTGGTGGTTGCCAGTGAATTGACTGGAATCAGCAATACGACGTAGATACTCCGGACTATGTTGGCAATCGCCAGTTCCCGTTGTCCCAGCCGTTCTACGGCAACAAAGAATACGAACCATGTAGCCATTGACAGGAAGTATTGGAGCATGGTGAAGCAGGAAATGCTGAGAATCCGCATCAACAGTGCAGGGTCGAACGAACGCAGACGGTTCAGTCCGTATTTCTTCAAGTCGATAGTGACATATGTGTAGATGAGGAAGAATAGGATAGAGGAGGCTTCGGCCAGTACGGAAGCAATGGCGGCTCCCTTGATACCCATTTCGGGCAGACCGAATTTCCCGAAGATCAGTGCGTAGTCCAGCACGACATTGGTCAATGCCATGACGACTGCGTTAATGGTCAGCACTTTAGTACGTGTGATTCCGATATACAGTGCCCGGAACATAACATTGATGAATGAGAAGAAGAATCCGTAGATACGCCAGTCCAGAAACTCCATTGTCCCTTTGTAGATTGATTCCGAGGAAACCAGCAACCGCATGATGTTGCCGCCGAAAGCCTTGGTGAAACCGAAGAGTAGTAATGCCATTACAAATAGGAACATAACTCCCTGAATCATCACCGGACCTACATCTGTGTAGCGTCCCTCGCCGTTACGTCTCGCAATGACGATTTGCGAACCGGTACTGAATCCGAATGCGATGGTGAATACACATATATAGAATAGTCCGCCCATAGCAGAAGCTCCCAAGGCAACTTCACTTACGTGACCCAGGAACGCCGTATCGGTGACATTGATGACATTTTGTGCCAGCAAGCTGAGTAGTATCGGGTAACTGACACTCCAAATCTGTTTGTTGGTATACATATTAAGCGTTTAAGTTTACATTTTGCAAAGATAGCGCTTTATTCCGAATCGGAAGCGATCGGGTAGGTGAAAACAATTTCCGGACCCTCCGGGGTTTGGGTATTGATTTGATAGGTTCCTCCGAAATGTGTCAGCAATAATTGATTGATTTCGTGCCGGATGACAGTTTCCTGTGAGACAAAGGTAGTATCCGCCAACGGCGAATTAATGATTTGGAAATGAAGCATTTCATCTTTCCGGCTGAGTATGAAACGGATGACGCGTTCCTGTTTTTGGTCTTGCTGGTATTCATACGGGTAAACCAGTGTGCTAAGTATCATCTGTGTCAGGCGGGCGGTATCTGTGCGGACGGGCTGTGACTTCGTTTCTGTGTAGAATCGGACTTGGATGCCTGTCGTTTCATTCTTCATACGTGCCATATAACATGCTTCGTTGCATAGTTCGACAGCATCGTAAACTTGTATTTGGAATTTCATCATTTGAGCTTCCAGGCGTGATAAGTCGAGCACATCGTTGACAAGTCTCATTAACTTTTCTGAGCTTTGGTGGATTATGTTCGAATATTCCTTCCTTGTTCCTTCGTCAATATTCGGTTCGCACGCTATGAGTTGCGAGAATCCTACTACGTTATTGAGCGGAGTGCGGATGTTATAACTCATGTTCGAAAGAAAGCGGTTCTTTATTTCATTCGTTTCCCGAACGGTTGCGGCGGCTTTGCGGATTTCGTTTTCCGAACGTTTCAATGCCTTTCGTACCATAGCCAGACGGAACATGAAAATGAATAATACAAATAAAACAACGATAATCACAGCCAGAAAGATGAGGCGAATCCGGTTGTTGTGCCGTTGTTGTTCCATATTGATTTTATCCAGTTGATAACTGCTCTTTATTTGTTCCATTTGATTGTTTGCAAGCGACATGGAGGCGGAATCTTTAATGGCAAGTGCCTTCTGATATAGTGGAACGGCCTTTTCGCTATCGCCGGCCTTTACCCATATTTTAGCTTTCACCAATAACTGTTCGGCATAGTCGCTGGCATAGTTGTCTTTCAGCATGACTAATGTGGTGTCGATATAATCTGAGGCTTTTTGATATTCACCGATATATTTGTAATATCTGGCGTAGGTGTCGAAATAAAGTACCTGATACATGAAATAGTTGTTTTCGTTCTGATATTCCTTAGCTTTCACCAGATGTTCATAGGCTCTTTGCGGCTGTTGGGTATTCAGGTAATAATAAGCATAGAACAATTCGTTGAACAGAAATACGTCAGAGAAACCGTCTTTAAGAGAAGGATTTTCCTTGATATGTTTATAGAGTGTGCTTTCGAGTTCTTGCAGGTATTTAAACAGCTTGCTGTTATTCTTCATTTCTTTGGTGACAGATACCAATTGCGACAGTACCGAGATGCGAACTACCGGATTAGCGTCCGGAGCAAGTAGCTTGTAGGCTTCTTCCAGTGCTTTGATGCCTTCCTCCCAACGTTGACTGCCGATGTAGGCATTGCTCAGACACTGATGAGCGGCTACCAGTCCCCGATGATTGTTTTTTTCGAAAGCTTGTTGCTTCATCTTGTTTGCCTCGCTAATGGCACGCTCGTATTCTTCGTTGTAAGTGTACAAGTCGATCTGGAAACGTTTGGCGTCGAAGAAATAATCCCATATATCGGATTTGTGGACGTGTGGTTCCATTTGTGTAATCCATTTCGCTACGCTGTCTGTTTTGTTGTGGTTATAATAGTACAATAGGTGATAATAGGCTGCCAGTCCTGCGTATTTATCATCCTTCTGAAACAATGCTTCTTTCATTAAAGTGTCCGAGAACTGGATGCATTTAGGATTATTCTGTTCTATTCTTATAATGTTGTTTAAAGCTACAAGACGGGTTGAGTCATGAGGCAGGTTTTGAAACACCTGTATCAAACTGTCCGTGTTCATTTCATAATCGGCTTTTCCGACAAGAAAGCAGCAACAGACTATGTGCAGTAGTATTAATCGTTTCATCTTGTTTCCTCCTTTCCTTGGTCGCTTTTGTCAATAGGATGTGTAAACAAGAAACGTGAACCTTCTTCGTAATCGGGGTCGATCCAGATACTACCTCCCAGTTGTTCGATGATGAGTTGGCAAATCGATAGTCCGAGCCCCGTACCTTGGGCATTTTCATTGAGCTTCTCGAAACGGTTGAATATCTTTTTCTGTTTTTCTTTAGGGATTCCTGTGCCGGTATCGGTGACAGAGAAAAGTGCCGTATCTTCCGTTTGTTGCTCAAGTTGCAGAGTGATAGAGCCTTGTGAGGTGAATTTAGTTGCATTGATAAGCAGGTTGATCAGTACTTGTTGCAGGCGGGCACTATCTGTCAGTAGTTCCAAGGAATCGAGAGGAGTGGAGAAGCGGACGTCTGCATGGGTCTGCTTTATCTTTTCCACCATATCAATGACGTTTCTGCATAGTCCTACTGCATCGCATATTTTGAACTTGAATGTCATCTTTCCAATTTCAAGGCTGGATAAGTCAATCACGTCATTAATCAACTTTAGCAACAGTTCCGAATTTTGCTGGATAATATCATTGCACTGTTTTCTCGTTTCTTCATCAATGGATTCTTCCGTCAGAATGGTGGAAAAGCCGGATAAGGCGTTGAGTGGAGTACGAATCTCATGACTCATGTTAGAGAGGAAAAGGCTTTTAGTGCGAATCGAATTTTCTGCCTGTTTCTTTACTTTTTCTTGTTCTTGTTGCGATTGGATCAGACGTTTGTTGTTCCTTTTGATGCGGAAGATGAAGAATATAATTAAGGAGAGGACAGACAGGATAATAAACCAGCTCCAATATAAGATTTTCTTTTGCCTGTTTATGTTGTTTAATTCATTCTTGTCAATCTGATAGAGAGTATGCAATTCATTGATCTGGCGCAGATAGCTATTGGCGTCAAGTGAGTCTTTGCGTGCGTTAATCACTTCATATTCCTCACATGCTTCTTCGATACGTCCCATTAATGAAAGAACTTTTGCCCGTTCTTGTGATATCTGTATGTCTTTGTACGAACCGGATTCTTTGACGTATGGCAGTAATTCATCATACGATTGCAATGCTTGGGTATATTCTTTTGCGGCGATATGGTAGGAAGCATATAAGTATTTGATTAACAGAAGAAAATATGGATACGGATGTTTGGCATAGATTCGCTCCATTTTTTGCAGATGTTCCAATGCCGAAGGGAGTTTGTCTGACTGTATCTCATAAAACGCACGGCAACAGGGAAGATAAAAATAGCAAGGTGAATCGGGCCTTTTGTCGCAAAGAGCTTCCAAGTAGTTGATATCTTTCTCAATTCCTGCCATTTGCCGGTTATTGAGCTTAATAAGTATCATTTGAGATAATGCGTTTTTTAAATAGATGTCGGCTTCGGGTATCTGTTGCATAATCTCTATTGCTTCTTCATAAGAACCTATGGCAACTTGTGGTGTTGATGAACTTAAATATGTATTTCCGATTGCACGTAGTGCAAGAGCTGTTCCTAGCGGGTAGTCTATCTCTTTAGCTTTCTTATACATTGAATTGGCGTTGTCAATAGCCAGGCTGATATTTCCTTCTGTTATTGATGACTGAACCGCCATTGCTTTGAGCTGGAATAAGATGTCGTATCGTTGCTGCTTTTCAAGTTCAGGTGTTAACAACTTCTCCCATAAGATAATACTGTCTGTGGTGACGCCGGTGTTAAAAGCAAGGTCATACTGAATAAGCGGCTGTAATAAAGACAGACGTTCTGCATTAGTATGTGCAGCGTACAATGTTACCGATATGAATACCGTTATAATTGTAGTAATTATGTGGTGTAAGTTTCTATTCACCGGATGTTTGTTTGCAAGGTTTTATGCAAAAGAAACAAAAAGAGCGAAGACTGACAAGAATCTTCGCTCTTTTTTTCTAATTTATTTTCTTTTGATAATATCACGTGCGCTAGGGCCTTCGTGGTTGGGGTAGCCGGGAGTATGATTTCTGCATCTCGGGTCGGCGTCTACTTTCAGACTGCGGTAATTATCTTTTGACCGGGTGATGTAGTCGTCGAGCATGGCACGATGTTCTGCAAGAACCTTGGCATATTTGGGATTCTTGGCGAGGTTCTTACGTTCACCCGGGTCATTCTTCATGTCATAGAGTTCTTCTCCGTTGCCTTCCAAATAATGGGTGTACTTGTATCTGGGGCCACGTACCATACGTCCGGGAGTAACTGTGTATTCATATTCACTATGCCATTCGGATACAACATATGGATGAGTCTTCTTTTGTTTTTCTCCTTTTAATGTCGGTGCGAGGCTGATTCCTGCCTTTTCTGCGGGAACAGGAATGCCGGCCAGGTCACAGAGGGTTGGCAATAAGTCTAGTGTAGGCTGCGTGAGCAAGTGGTCTACCGGTTTTTTCTGATGCTTGATACCGGGACCTGCAAAGATAAATGGTACGTTTGTCATTTCATCATAGAAACTGATGTGCTTGGTCACCATACGGTGTGAAGTCATTCCGTCACCATGGTCGGCAAGGATAACAACGATTGTGTTCTTTCCTGCGGGGGTGGAGTATAATGCTTTCAAAACACTTTCTACTTGTTTGGATACCATTTTTGTATAGTGCTGGAAAGCGGCGATGTAATGGCGGTAATTTTCCTCACTCCAATGGGAGGCTTGCGTCATACGCCGGTGGCTGCAACAGATGTATTGCACCGGGGTAGGTATGTTGTTCCAGTCTTCTACATCGAAATTGTCGGGCAGTTCCGGAAGTGTGCCGCTGACAGGTCGGTCAGTATGTACTCCTTCATTTTCTCCTACGAATCCGCAGATATTATGGGGATTCTGAAAATCGGCAATGCATATGAAAGGTTTTTCCGAAGGATTGCTTAAATAGGAAACAACGTCCTCGCAGGTTCCTACGTCCAGAAAACTATCATTATTGACCGGAAATTCCGGGTCGGTAAATGGCTTTGCTACCGGTTCTTTATGTTTGAATCCTCTTAATGAACCCATATCGTGCGTTTTTCCGAAGTGTACAGCTTCGTAACCGTTTTCCGAAAAAAGGCTTCCTAATGTCGGAACGTTTTCCGGTATAGGTGTATTGATCGGTTCGCTGGAGTTGGAGCGCACGTTAGTTTGATGAGGCATCATGCCACTCCATAAAGCGGCGCGTGACGGTTGGCTGAGGGGGCAGCCTACATAAGCATTGGAAAAGATAACTCCTCTTGAAGCTACTTCGTCGATAGGAAGGGTGCAACCTTGTGTATGACCGTAGGCGCCAACGACGCGTTGTGTAAGATGGTCGCATTGGATAATCAGAAAATTGGGCTTTTCTTGTGCTTGGGCTGCTATGCCGCAAAGAGCCAATCCCATGAAAGGATTAATTGTTTTCATTCTTGGTTAGAATTAAGTGATACTTGATTTTGAAGCAAAAGTAGGAAAAAAGGGAAAGCAAAAAAGGGGGGAATACTTGTTTTGGACGCAAGTGAAAGTTTTTTGTACAAAATTGGAATAAATGACGGGTGATAAAACTATAAACGGTGAACAAACTGCGATTATAACGCATTCTGTTCACCGTTCATTATTTATGGTTTACTGCTAATTAGCTGTTCATGCTCATCAGGAATTCATCGTTGTCTCTGGTTTTTTCCAGACGGTCTTTTACGAAGTCCATTGCTTCGATCGGATTCATGTCGGCAAGATATTTACGGAGAATCCACATACGGTCGAGAGTTGTCTTATCAAGTAACAGATCGTCACGACGAGTACTGGATGCGGTAATGTTGACTGCCGGGAAGATACGTTTGTTGGACAGGTTGCGGTCGAGTTGCAACTCCATGTTACCTGTACCTTTGAATTCTTCGAAGATAACTTCGTCCATTTTAGAACCGGTATCAATCAATGCAGTTGCGATGATTGTCAGTGAACCACCATTCTCGATGTTACGGGCTGCACCAAAGAAACGTTTCGGCTTATGAAGTGCGTTTGCATCCACACCACCGGAAAGTACTTTGCCCGATGCAGGAGATACTGTGTTGTATGCACGTGCCAGACGAGTAATAGAATCAAGGAATATAACTACGTCGTGGCCGCATTCTACCAGTCTTTTTGCTTTTTCCAATACGATACCTGCGATTTTCACGTGGCGCTCTGCCGGTTCATCAAAGGTAGAAGCGATAACTTCGGCATTGACGCTGCGCGCCATATCTGTTACTTCTTCCGGACGTTCGTCGATAAGCAACATAATCATGTATACTTCCGGATGATTGGCTGCAATAGCATTTGCAATGTCTTTCATTAAAATTGTCTTACCGGTTTTAGGCTGGGCTACGATTAAAGCACGTTGACCTTTACCGATTGGAGCGAAAAGATCTACTACGCGGGCAGACATGGAATCCGAATAACCGCCTTTGCAGAGTTTGAACTTTTCATCCGGGAAGAGCGGCGTCAGGTGTTCGAAAGGAACACGGTCGCGAACGAAAGCGGCGTCACGTCCGTTAATCTTCGATACCTTTACTAACGGGAAATATTTCTCTCCTTCTTTGGGCGGGCGGATAACTCCTTCTACCACGTCACCGGTTTTCAGGCCAAATAACTTGATTTGCGACTGTGATACATAGATATCGTCAGGAGAAGAAAGGTAATTATAATCGGAAGAACGGAGGAATCCGTATCCATCCTGCATAATTTCCAGTACGCCTACTCCATTAAGGATGTCATCGAATTCGTAAGGCTTTTCATGCTCAATAACTTTACGTTCCTGCTGCTGTTGTGGTACCGGAAGATTTTCGTTCGCGTTGTTTGGCTGGGCAGGACGCGGCATCGGTACACGCTGCTGGTTCTGATTTTGGTTATTGTTACGTTGGAAGTTATTATTGTTATTATTATTGGCGTTATTGTTATTATTGCTAGCATTATTATTGCCATTATTGTTGTCACGCGGACGGACAATGCGTGGACGTTGTTGCTGTTGTTGCTGATGAGCCTGTTGTTGTGGCTGTGGTGCTTGTTGTTCGGTAGCAGTTTGTGCCGGTTCAGTTTTGGTGGCTTCGAATTTTCCAAAAAGTTCGGTGGGAAGTTCTATCTTTTCTGAAGGCAGATCTTCGATAGGAATAAAATCATCGTCGTCGGCACCGGATAAGATATTGCTTTCTTCGTCTATAACGGGTTCGGCTTTCTTTTGCGGTTGCGGTTTCACTACTACTTTCTTCTCTTCAGCAGGTTTGTTGGCTTTTGTTTTCTTTTCGGGAGCTTGTGCCGGGACTGCTTTTTCTATTACTTCAGGAGCTTTCTCAGTAACTACTTTATCTTCCGTTACTTTAGGAGTTGCCGGAGTTGCAGTTTTCACGCTTTCAACTTCTTTTTGCTCTGCTGCATCGGCATTTTTACGCGGACGGCCTACTTTACGTTTAGGAGCTGCGGTATTTTCTGCTTTAACTTCAACAGCAGGAGTCTCTTTTTCTTTATTTGCACTTTCCTCTTTTTTAGAAGGCTGTTGTGGCTTGGCAGGAGCAGCTTCTTTGGCTTTCTCAGCTTCTCCTTCCTTGGTTGCGGAAACTACTTTGTTATCTTTCTTGGCAGGCGCTATGCGTGAACGCTTTTTCTTTTGTTCTTCTTTGCGTTCTTCTTTAAGCTTGTCTGCGGCAACTTTCTTTGTGGCTCCGGCGATTGCTTGTTCATCGAGTATTTTGTAAACAAGGTCTTCCTTTTTTAATGAGTCTGTTTTTTTTATGCCTAACTCTTTGGCAATAACTTGAAGTTCCGACAGATCTTTGTCGTTTAATTGGATAATGTTATACATATAGTATGGTAAGTTATTAATATTT
>OGKO01001496.1_pt1 | contig 13275 bp, 1 predicted proteins | sample 1572451 | NCBI WGS metagenome assembly OGKO01 (sample SAMEA2582089, study PRJEB24529) | metagenome | biome: Human gut stool | place: China | collected 2011 | reverse complement strand
TGGAAGAGGCACAAGAGATGTATAGGGCATATATGCAAAATTTGCATAGCAAAATCAACTTAGCTTCTACACAAAGTACATTTGTGTTCTCTCTAAAAACAACAATATAATATGCAAAAAATGATCAATTTATAAGTTTACACATAATTTTGTATGTATATGTATTTTATGAAAGCCACTCCTTGTAGTAAGGAGTGGCTTTTTCGTGTATAAAGTATAAAACAACATTAAATAATTTATCGTATTAGTTAAAAATATATCGACATGTTTTCTTAAATAAAAATCTTCTGTAAAAAATGAGGATAAAATGAACAGATTTGGTATAGATTAAGTTGTGTGAAATCAATAACGGATTGATAATGAGAATAGAAGAAATGCTGCATATGATGAAAATACATGCGAAATGAATTAAAATACATAAAGAATTTATATAGAACATAGTAAATACAAGCAAAAAATAAAAATAGACAAAGTTCGAAATAGGAATTAAATATTCTTAATCCGTATAATTTACAATTGAGAAATATGAGAGGAGTATGATAGAATAATGAAATCAAATTCATAGTTTTTTAGAAGTTAATGGATTTTATTGCTCTACAAAGAGCTAAACTTCATTATGTTTTTGAAAATATATTTCATGTAGTTGAGAGGTTAGTTAGTGAAAAGGAAGCGAAAATGAATAAAATCTTTAAAGTTATTTGGTCTAAGTCAAAACAATGCTATGTTGTAGTATCTGAAATGGCAAAGAACAAAACAGGGAAGAAGAAAATTATAGTTGCCAGTATTTTAGCGGCAATGATGGCTGGTCAAGCGATGCAGGTTGAGGCTTATGGTAGCTTTTCAGGGCCTAGTACCACAAAAGGTATTGCTATTTCCGCAGGTGGTGGTATTACTGCTAGTGCAAATGGAAATAACTCAGTAGCTATTGGTGGTGCTACTGCTAACCAGAATGGTGCAATAGCTATTGGTAGTGATACTAGTAGTAGTCAAAATGCTGTATCTATAGGTTGGGGATCAACTGGTTCGGGCTATGGTGCTCTTGTTTTTGGTACAACATCTGAAGCATCACATTTACCTATAGGTAATGCTGGTAGAGCTTCTACCGCATCAAGCGATTATGCCGTTGCTGTTGGTGCTGGCGCACAAGCAGGGGCTAAGTATTCGATGGCGTTTGGTACCAATACAACTGCTAATGGGGAATCAGCAGTTGCTATGGGCTATAAATCGAACGCAAGTTCCCAAAATGCTGTTTCAATTGGTAGTGAATCTAAGGCGCAAGAATTAAATGCTCTTGCTATTGGTACCGGTGCGAGCGTAGATAAGCAAAATGCGACAGCCGTAGGTTCTGGTGCATCTGTTACAGGTCATAATGCTACTGCTGTAGGTAATGATACAAAAGCAAAAAAACAATATGATAATGCTTTTGGTTATACAAGTACTGCTAGTGGTGGTGCTGCTACGGCCGTAGGTTACTATGCAACTGCGTCTGGAAATCAGACTGTTGCATTAGGCTCAACTATTAATTCGACTGCTCAATATGCTACAGGTATTGGTTATAGTGTGAATTCTGAAGGTGAAGGTTCTGTTGCTATTGGTGCAGGAACTGATGCATTTGGTGTTATTCCTGCAAAACAAGTTAAGGCAACGGCCAAAAATGCTATTGCTATTGGTCGTGCCACACAAGCAACCTCACAAGATGCAACAGCAATTGGTACAGAGGCAACTGCATCTAATACCGATGCTGTTGCTATTGGTAGAAAATCTAATGCTTCAGGTTCTACATCTATAGGCCTTGGATATAATACGAAAGCATCGGATACTAATACTGTAGCTATTGGTACAGATGTATCTGCTACAGCTGAAAGTGCGATTGCTCTCGGTCGTAAAACAACTGCTAGCGGTTTAAGTTCGACTGCTGTTGGTCCGTTAGCAAACGCTTCTGGAAAGTATTCTTCCGCATTTGGTATGAGCACATCAGCTGCGAATGAGGGATCATTGGCTCTTGGTAATGGTGCAAGTGCTACTGTTGACAACGGTGTAGCCTTAGGTTCCGGTTCAAAAGCTAATGTAGGTAGTGGCACTGCAGGCTTTGATCCTCATGCAAGTCGTAATGATCCATATACGAATTTATCTGGTAATACATTAACTAGTACTTGGGGAGCCGTTGCAGTTGGTGATGGCACAAATACACGTCAAATTATAGGTGTAGCGGCCGGTACAAACGATACAGATGCAGTTAATGTAGCACAATTAAAAGCATTAAATTTAGCTTTTACCACAGATGGTAATGCAGGGGATATTAATTTAACTAATACGTTAAGTGTAAATGGTGATACTGATTATATTGCTACTTCAGGTGGTACTGGTCAATTAACTATTTCTGGTAAGATAAAAGATATTAGTGTTGATACTAATGGCACTGCTACTGCATCTAAAGGATTGGCTAATGCTGCTAATGTAGCTGCGGCTATTAATGATGCTAATGCAGCTCAAACTATCAAATATAAAGCTAATGGTACAGGAAGTAATTCTGTTAAACTTTCTGATGGTTTAAACTTTACAAATGGTACTACTACTACGGCAACAGTAGGTGCAAATGGTCAAGTATCATTTGATCTCAATACGGCAACACAGAAATCGATCACTGATTCTGCTACTGCTGTAGCGCGTACGATTTCTCTTGGTGGAGATACAGGTACTACAACGGCTAAATCCTTATCTTCTGGTAATGTTAACTTTGGCATTAAGAGTGGCAGTCCTACGTATCTTACAACTAAAGCAACTGGTAACGATGTAACATTGACTATCAATGAGCAGGCCATTAAGAATGCCGCTAAGGATGCATCATCTTTCAAGGTGAAAGCAAATGCTACTGCTGCAGAAGATGTTAAAGGTGGCGATACAGTTGCTTTCAACGATGGTGATAATATTGCGATTACCCAAACTGGTAAGACATTTAAAATTGCTACGGCTAAAAATGTAACATTTGATGCTGCAACTATTGGTGGTAATACAACTATCGGATCTACAGGGATTACAACTAATAAGGTGACTGTAGGCACTGTTTCTATAGATGGAACTAACGGCATTAACGCAGGTAATAAGGCCATTACTAATGTAGGCACAGGTATTGTGGCTAATAGCAATGCAGATAATAGCAATGTTGCTAACATTGGTGATGTTAAGACTATCGCTACTGATGCTGTAGCTAATTTGTCTACCAATCTTGGTGTTACAGATGGCACGAATAATGGTACTGTTAACTTAAAGACTGAAAAATTAAAAGTTGTTGGCACAGGTGCTGCCAAAGCAACTGTTAGCGGTCAAACAATTACGGTTGATGTAGCAAAAGGTACGTTAACAGCTAACTCGGCAACTGGGGCCTTAACAGGTACTGCTGGTGTGGTTGATGCTAACGATATGGCTTCGGCTGTTAATACAGCGATTACTAAAGCGGTAGATAATGCTACTGGTACGCAAGCATTGAACTTGACAGACGGCACTCATACGGGAACCGTAAAACTTAGCACCCAAACATTAAGTGTAAGTGGTACTAATGGTGTTCAAGCTACTGTAGGTGGTCAAGGTATTACCATTGGCTTAGATACAGCTACTAAAAATCTTATATCTAACTCCTCTACAGCAGTAGATAACTTAGGTAAAAATACATTCACATTAAAAGCGGATTCTACAGATACAACAGCTCAAGACCTTAATAAGTCTGGTGGTTTAGCATTTAAAGTAGCAGGTGATGGTAACTTTACTTCTACGTCTGCTGCTGGTGATACAGTAACTGTTTCTGTTAAACAAGGTGTCTTTGGTAGTAATGCAGATGGTACAGCCAAATCTACTACTAATGGTGTGGCAACAACTGACAAGGTAGCCGATATTGTTAATACAACCGTTACTAATGCTGTTACTAAAGCGACAGGTGCTCAAGTACTTAACATCACAGATGGCAATAATAATGGTTCTATTAACCTCAAAAATGACGCATTGAAGGTTGTAGGTACAGATGGTGTTACTACTGCAGTGAGTGGTAAAACTATTACTGTAGGTCTAGATACAGCTACAAAGGATAAGATCAATAATGCTAGCACAGCAACGAATAAAAATATTTCTCTTGCTGCAGATACAGGTACTACATCTAGCCAATCTTTAAAAAATGGTGATGTATCCTTCGCGGTAAAAGGTGCTACAGGGGATTATATCTCTACAAACATGAATGGTAGTACTGTAGAGATTTCCACTAAACGTGCAACCATCAATAGTAATGCCGCTACAGGTGAAGCTTCCGTAACTGGAAATGATGGTCTTGCAACTGCGAAAAATGTAGCTGATGCTATTAATGCGGCGACTGCAAAAGCAGTATCTCAATCTGCATGGAAACTTGCTGCAGATGGTACGACCGGTACAGAAACGATTTCCGGTGGTGACACTGTTAACTTCAAAGCTGGTTCCAATATGGAAGTATCTCGTACTGGCAAGGATATTACCTATAAGACAAAAGACAATGTTGCTTTCACAACGGTAACAGCTGGTACAGGCGCTAATGAGGTTAAATTAGACGGCAATACTGGCACGGTAACTGCTAAGGATATCACTGCTACGGGCGATGTAACTGCTAAAAATGTAACTACATCTGGTAATGTGACTGCCGCAGGTACTGTGAAAGGTGACACAGTCCAAGGTAATACTGTGAAAGCTGGTAATGTAACAATTACAGGTGGTACAACAAATACGATTACTGGTCTATCCAATACAACGTGGACTGGTTCTACAACCACACCAGATCGCGCAGCTACGGAAGGACAATTACAACAAGCAATTAGTAGTGCCACATCCTCTGCAACATTTAAATTTGATGGTGATAACAATAGCCAACAAACTATGAATCTACAAAATGGTACTTTCAAAGTTACTGGCGATACTATGATTACGACTAATGCTACAAGTGCAGGTATCGGATTATCATTGAATACGAATAATGTTAAAATTGCCTATGCTGCGAATGGTTTGAATGGTCAAACAACGAGCATTGCAAGTGGATTTAATTTCACTGATGGTGATCATACAAAAGCAACTGTAGCAGCTAGTGGCGTAGTGAAATACGATGCTAAAACATCGACTATTTCCGTCGCAAATGGTCATGCTACAGCTAGTGGTAATGATCTTGCAACTGCAGACAATGTTGCTGATGCTATCAATCAAATGACTCAAAATAATTCCGGTAATACAACGCAACTTCGTCAAGACATTAGCAAGGTTGCTACGGAAACGCAACGTGTAGGTGCTCATGCGGCTGCAATGGCGGCGTTGAAACCAATTCAATACGATCCATTGGCTCCAACACAAATCATGGCAGGCGTAGGTAACTATCGTGGTGAAAGTGCAGCAGCATTGGGCATTGCGCACTATACAAATGACAATACTATGTTTAACGTAGGAGTGTCTGTTGGTGGCAATCATAATATGATTAATGCTGGCGTAACTCATAAATTTGGCATTAGTGCTGAAAAGAAAAATATTCCTGATCGCTATAAAGCGGGCCCTATTAGCTCAATTTATGTAATGCAAGATGAAATGACTCAATTGCGTTCTGAAAATGAAGCGTACAAGGCTAAGCTTGATAAACAACAATCTGAAATCGATGCATTGAAAGCAGCTGTTGATCAATTACTTGCTTCCAAAGCATAATTTTAGGTGCATACACAATTTATATATTTGTATATCTTCATGTATGAATATGTATATGGTGAAAGCCGCCACTCGTAATGAGTGGTGGTTTTTTTTGTACTTAATATTATCTATCTTATTAAATATATATCTTAAATATAAAATGAATTAGAAAATATATTTCAAAAATAAAATATCACATCAAATGGTAAATACGAGATAAAAAATACGCATATTGAAAATAGATAGAAATATTTCGTGGGAAGTCGGCTAACAATTATGTTGCATAATCATTCATAAATATTTATCCAAAAAGATAAAAATATACATAGATAAATATAAAAGAAATAGATTGAATCAATATCCTTTTGATTTTTGAAAATATTTGATTTGCAATTAAATATTCGTATAACGCATCAAATTTCATTGTTTGATATAGATAAAATATGATAAAATTATGAAATGAGCTTTAAAATATAATGGGTATATTTTGAGGCATAACGAAATACAAATACTAGAAATTGATTTATATAAGATATGGTTTTGAGAGATAGTTAGTAAAAGGAAAACGAATGAACAAGATTTTTAAAGTAATTTGGTCTAAGTCAAAACAGTGCTACGTTGTAGTATCTGAAATTGCGAAGAACAAAACAGGTAAAAAGAAAATTGTAGTGGCCGGGATATTTGCGGCGTTGGCGATGGTTAATGGTGGATATTCAACCGTTGCTGCTGCTCTACCAGGTGGTGTTACAGGCCAAAATGCTATGTGGATTGGTAATGGTGCTACTGTAAATGGGACTATAGCAGGTCAAAATTCTATAGCTATAGGCAGAAATGCAAATTCTAAATCAGCAAAATCAATAGCAATTGGATCTGATTCCGTGGCTGAAGGCGTGTATATAAACCCAACTACTTATACAGGGGCCACTGCTGTTGGTGCTCATACAAATGCTAGTGGTGCAGGGGCGACAGCACTTGGTGTATCAACTTCTGTAAAAGGAGATTACAGTATAGGTATTGGTTGGAATGCTAATGTATCTACAGATAATTCCATTGCAATAGGTGTACAAACTAGTAGTGCTAAAGGTGGAGCAACCGCAATGGGTCCATCTGCTAGAGGTTATGGTGAAGGTGCTTTATCATTAGGTTATCAGGCGTTAGCTGGGGCAGATGTTTATGGATCAAGTATTAATGTTAATAATAATCCTAGTGATGATAATACCAATACTATTAATAACTATGCCAAGTGGGGGGATGCCGCGATTGGCTTGCGTGCTGTAGCGACTGGTGGTAATGCAACAGCACTTGGTCGTAGTGCGAGAGCCGCAGCAGCTAACGCAATTGCTATCGGTGGTGGGAATGGTAATTCTGCTACTGATAATACTGAAAAAACAGAGGCTACTGGTGAGAAAGCCACTGCAATTGGGTATAATGCCAAAGCGGGTGCTGAAAAGTCTACCGCGATTGGTGCTAGTGCAACTGCTAATGGGCTAGATTCTTTTGCAGGTGCATCTGGTACAGCTTCTGGTGCTGCCTCTGTTGCTATTGGTAAAGTTTCGAAAGCAACGGATTCAAGTGCTACTGCGGTAGGCGATGGTACTAGTGCGTTGGGGCAAGGTGCGACTGCTTTAGGTAGTAATGCAACCGCTAAGAATGGATTCGATTTGGCTGTAGGCCGCAGTGTAACATCTGAGGGTGGTGCAGCTACGGTAGTTGGTTATAACTCTAATGTTAAAGGTAATCAATCTACGGGTATGGGCTCTGGGATTAATATAACATCCCAAAAAGCTACTGGCATTGGTTATCAAGTTAATGTAAGTGGTGATAATGCTATTGGCATTGGTTCCAGCGGTGATTCTACATTTGTAACCGCTTCGGGAGCAAGTTCTATTGCGATGGGAACTTCTGCTGTTGCAAATCAAGAAAAAGCTATTGCCATTGGTGCAAATTCTAAAGGCACAGATATTGGTGCTACAGCATTGGGGCGTTCATCTGAGGCAACTGGAGCATCGGCTACAGCATTGGGGTCTCTAGCCAGTGCTACAGGTACAACAGCTACTGCTGTGGGTATGCAAGCATCTGCATCTGGAAATGACTCTCTAGCTATTGGTACAACCGCAAGTGCAACTAGTGGCAGAGCGTTAGCTGTTGGTACAAATGCCAAAGCTACGGGTGAAAATTCTGTAGCTGTTGGTAGTGGTGCGGGAAACTCTGGACCGCGAGGATTTGCAAGTAGCATAAATTCATCGAGGTCCGTTGTTAATACGCTTAAGACTATTAATTATGCCACTACTGCAGAGGGGGATAATGCAGTTGCCTTAGGTTTTTATGCAAATGCTAAGAATAGTGGGGTCGCTGTAGGTCAGAATGCCTTAGCTGCAACTGGTGGTGTAGCAATTGGTAAAGGTGTTTTTGAAGATACAAATAATAATCTTGCAGGTGGGGTTGTAATAGGCCAAGATTCTGCATCAACAGGTATTTACTCATTAGCTATGGGACGAAATGCTTTTGCTACTGGATCTACTTCTATGGCTATGGGCTATGAGGCAAGTGCAAACGGTAACTTTGCTGTTGCGATGGGCCGAAATGTAACTGCTACGGGGACATCTACCGCCATTGGTCATCATGCGACTGCATCTAATGGTGGTTTGGCTATCGGCAGTCAAGAAAATGATGCATCTAACGATAAAACGACTGCCTCTGCAAAAGGTGCTGTAGCTATTGGTAAGAATACTACGGCTAGTTCTGAAGATACCGTGGCTATTGGTACTAATGCCCAGTCAGATAAGAAAGGTGCTGTTGCGTTAGGTAGTGGTTCTACGACTGCAACATCGGCTACAAATATACCTTCTGCTACAATAAATGGTATTACCTATAATTTTGCTGGCGCTACAAACAATCCTAATATGCAAGTTTCTGTAGGCAACGCTAGTGCAACACGACAAATTAAAAATGTCGCAGCTGGTGAAGTATCTGCTACAAGTACAGATGCAATTAACGGCTCCCAATTATATGCTGTAGCCAGCGCGATTAAGCCTATAAAGTATGTATCTATTAATTCTACAGCAACAGGTGCTGGTAGTAATGTTGATAATGATGGAGCACAAGGGGGCAATTCTATTGCCATAGGTCCATCTAGCACAGTTACAAAACAAAATGGTATTGCTATCGGTAGTGGTGCTCAATCCTTAAGTGAAGATAGCGTTGTTATTGGTAGAAATGCAAAAGCAGAAACTAAGACTGGTGCGGGCTTAACAACTACAAGTCGTGCAATTGTTATAGGATCAAATTCTCGTGTAGCAGCCGATATAACACAAGGGGTTGCCATTGGTAGTGGTCTTTCTCCAGATGAAGGTGCTGTTGTTACAGGTGATCAATCCATTGCTATTGGTGGCAATGTAAAGGTTGATGGCCATTCTGCGATTGCCATTGGTGGCGATGATGCCAGAAAAGCTGCAAATCAGCTAGTCTCCTATACTAATAAGAATGATGCTGAGGTTACTGGTACCTTACAAACTGCAATTCAAGATCTAACAGGCTATAATTTGACAGACTATAAAGGCACTACAGCAGCTCATGCTGGTGTCGCCTATGGTACAAGTGCTCTTGCCGGTAATGCAGGTGTTGCAATTGGTACTGCAGCTAACAGTATGGCTCGTATGAATGATAAAGGCCAGGTTGTTAATAATAACCCTGTTACTAATGCTGTGGCCATTGGTACTGCGGCTCGTGCTAACTTTGATAACTCTGTTGCCATCGGTGGTGGTTCTAATACAGATCACTATGCGACAAAACAAGTAAATGCAATTATTGATGGTGTAGAAGTTAAATGGTCTGGCGGTGAAAACATTTCTCCTGGTGACGTTGTTTCCTTTGGTGCTAAAGGTTTTGAACGTCAGCTTAAAAATGTAGCGCCAGGTGAAGTGTCCGCAACAAGTACAGATGCAGTTAATGGTTCTCAAATCTACTCCTTGGCACGTAAAGTTACCAACATTATGAACGGTGGTTCTGGCTCAGTTGTAAATGTGAATTCCTTAGGTCAACCACTTTCAAAGGTTGTAACTACTGAAAATGGTAATAAGGTTGAAAAATATTATCGGACAAGTGATATCAGAGAGGATGGAACTGTTCCAACAGGTACTTCAGAACAGACACCAACATCCTTAGCTCTAGTTAATGTTTCTGAGCCGAATGCAAATTTACGAACAACAAAACCACGTATTCTTGGTAACGTAGCTAATGGTGTAAATGATAATGATGCTGTTAATGTATCACAATTAAAAGCGGCGACTGTAAAATATTTTTCTGTAAATTCTACAGTTGGTGACAATAGAAATAATGATAAGGCTACCGGTACAAATGCTATTGCTGTTGGACCAGCTGCACAAGCTGCTGGAAATAATACTGTATCCGTTGGTTATGCTGCTGGATATCAAGCTGATGGTAAAAATAATGTTGGTATCGGGACAGATGCTGGCCGCAAACTTAGTGGTGATAATAATATCAGTATTGGTAGTAGTTCTGGAAATAACTCTGTTGATAATAATCCAAATAAAAGAACTACTTATACAAATAACTCTGTTATGCTTGGTAATGAGGCTAAAGTTATAAATAGTAGTGCTCAAAATAGCATAGATAATGTTGTAGTTATCGGTAACCGTGCAACAAGTAGCGGGACATCAAGCGTTGTACTTGGTACTTCAGCAAGTGGTACAGATAAAAATACAATTGCAATAGGTAATTCATCGAAAGCTACTAGTATTAGTGCGGTTGCATTAGGTAATACTGCTAATGCAACTGGATTAAATGCAATGGCATTAGGTTTAAATACAAATGCTAGTGATGAAAATTCTGTAGCAATAGGAAATACTGCTAATGCATCTGCTAAAAATACATTGGCTATGGGGACAAATACAAAGGCATTGTCTGAGGCCGCTATAGCATTAGGAACTAATGCCGAATCAAGTGGATTTGGTTCTATTGCGATTGGTGAAAAGAGTAAGGCTCAACCAACTACTGCTACATCTCCAGCAGGAAGTGTTGCTATAGGTTATAGAACTGAATCTACTGGTGATTTTGCTGTTGCTTTGGGCAGTGGCAATGGCTCTTATAAGGGTGCTTCTGCTAATGGAGTTGGATCTGTAGCGGTTGGTACAGCGACTGTTACCGCAAGTGGTCGTAATTTTCAAACTGTTGTAGGTTTTGGTGCGACAACAAATAATGAGAATGCAGCTGCATTTGGTCATGAAGCGAAAGCTTACGCTGAGAAGTCTCTTGCATTAGGCACAGGAAGTTCAGCTACTGTTACTGGTGGTGTTGCATTAGGTAGTGGATCTGTTGCAAATACTGATAAAAATAAACAAGGCTTTGATCAAAAAACTGGTCGTACTGACACTTATGCTGGATTAAAGGATGAGGCTTTTACGTCTACTGCTGGTGCTGTATCTGTGGGGGATGTAGCTAATAAAGTAACTCGTCAAATTATAGGCGTAGCGGCAGGTACAAATGATACAGATGCGGTAAACGTAGCACAACTAAAGAGTGTTAATTTAGCTTTTTCAGGCAATACTGGTAATGGCGGAGATGTTAATCTTTCACAAAGTAAATTAGCATTAAATGGTGATAATCAATACATTACGACAAAAGCTGATGGTAAGACCTTAACAATTTCAGGGAAAAAACAGGAGATTACTGTATCTAATGGCGTGGCATCAGCAAATTCAGGCATGGCTGACGCAAGCAATGTAGCACAAGCTATTACGCAAGCCGTATCGGATACGAAATATAATTGGAAATTGTCTGCTAATGGACAAAACTCAACTGAAACCATTGATAAAGGTGACACTGTAGATTTTAGCGGCGATAATAATATTACTGTAAGTAGAACTGGTAAGAAGATTACTACTAAATTAAATGATACTATTACAGTGGATTCTGTTAATGCTAAGAAAAAAGTAACAGTTGGTACTGGTGCAAATCAAATCGCATTAGATGGCACGTTGGGCGTTGCAACTGTGGGTGCTGCCGGATCTAATCAAATTATAATGAATGGTTCGTTAGGGACTATTCAAGGAAACAAGTTTATTGGAAATTCCTTTAAGGCTGGAAGCTCTTTGATTGATAATGATGGGCTTACTATTACAAATGGTCCATCTGTGCTTGCCACAGGAATTAATGCCGGAAATAAACAAATTACAGGTGTTTCGAGTGGCGGTACAATAGATACTAATGCAGCAAATATTGGTGATGTAAAAAAAGCAGTAGCAAATGTATCTCAAAACTTAAACATCAGTGATGGCACAAATAATAGTTCTGTAGCTCTTAAAAATCAAACTTTAACAGTTACAGGCACGGGTGCAGCGAAAGCTACTGTTAATGGTCAAACGATTACTATTGATGTAGCAGAAGGTACATTAACACCTAATACAACGGATGGTACTGTAACGGGTACTACTGGTGTAGCTAAAGCCACAGAGGTTGCTGCTGCAATTAACAATACAAATACTATATTGGGTAATAAGATTACAAAAAATGCACAAGATATTGCTACGAATACGTCAAATATCACTGCAAATAAAAATCAAATTACTACTAACACAACCAATATTGCAACAAACACAGCAAACATTGCCCATACTATTGCTTTAGCGGATGATAACGGCACATCTACGACTGCTAAGTCCTTAAAAGATGGTAATGTATCTTTTAATATCAAAGGGGATAACAAGTTTATCTCGACTGCTGCATCTGGCAATGATGTAACGTTAACTGTTAATGAACAAGCTATTAAGGATGCTGCTAAGGCTGCTTCTTCTTTCAAGGTGAAAGCGAATACGCATGCTGAAGAAGAGGTAAAAGGTGGCGATACAATTGCCTTCAAGAATGGTGATAATATTGAAATTACCCAAACTGGTAAGACTTTCACCATTGGAACATCTAAGAATATAACCGTTGATTCCGTAACTGCAGGCAATACTGTTATTAATACATCTGGTTTAACAAATGGTACAACTGCTATTAGAGGCACAGGTATTACAACAGATAAAGTAACCGTTGGTGGCTTATCTATTGATAAAACAGATGGTGTCAATGCTGGTGGTAAGGTTATTACTAATGTTGCTAGTGGTGGCACAACAGATACTAATGCAGCCAACATTGGTGATGTGAAACAAGCCGTTGCTAACTTGTCTCAAAACCTTAATATTACTGATGGTACAAATAACGGCACTGTGGACCTTAAAAACCAAAAACTTACCGTGGCTGGTGCTAATGGTGTAACAGCGACTGTAAATAACCAAACGATCACAGTTGGTTTGGACGCGAATACTGTTAATGCTACAACGAAGGGCATTGGCCTCACTGGAGATTCAGGTTCCACAGGCAACAAATACCTTAAAGATGGTGATGTATCCTTTGCGATGACTGGTGATGGTAACCTTGTGAGCACAACTGCTACAACAGCAGGTGTAAAAGTTGCTGTTGATGCGGCTAAAGTGAAAGATTTAGCTGTTTCTGCTGTAACAGTAAGTAAGGATGCGCAAGCAGATAATCCGATTACTGTAACTCCAACAGCGAATACTAATTCTAAAGATTATGCAA
>OGKO01001477.1_pt1 | contig 13408 bp, 10 predicted proteins | sample 1572451 | NCBI WGS metagenome assembly OGKO01 (sample SAMEA2582089, study PRJEB24529) | metagenome | biome: Human gut stool | place: China | collected 2011 | reverse complement strand
CTAATCACCACGACCGCATCGTATTTATGCGTATCTGCTCTGGTAAATTCGAAAAGGGTATGTCCGTATTGCATCGCCAATCTAACAAAACGATTCGCTTGTCTCAGCCTCAACAATTCTTGGCTACAGAACGTACCATCGTAGAAGATGCCTATCCTGGCGATATTATTGGTGTCTTCGATGCTGGTACAATGGGCGTAGGCGATACACTGTGTGCTCAAAAACACAAGGTAACATTTGGGGACTTCCCTGTGTTCCCACCAGAATTCTTCGCCCGCGTATCTCCAAAAGATACTATGAAGCGTAAGCAATTCCAAAAAGGCATGACACAATTGGCTCAAGAAGGTGCAGTTCAAATCTTTGAACAACCAGGTGCCCTCGACTCCTTCGTAGTTGGTGCCGTAGGTATGCTTCAATTTGAAGTTTTAGAATACCGTTTAAAAAATGAATATGGTGTTGATTTATTAAATAATACATTGCCATACAGTGTTGCCCGTTGGATTGATGGTGAAGTAGATATTGCGTCTTTAAAAGGTGTAGATAATGCGATGATTGTTAAGGATAATCGCGATCGTACGGTAGTGCTTATCTCCAATGAATGGCAAATGGGTTGGGTTCAAGAGCGTAATCCTGATGTTACATTCTTAACAACCCCAAAACTTCATCACGAACTATAGTATTGGCATTTATAGCTTATCTTTCTAAATCTATACTTCGCACTTCTAAATGCGAGATGTACTATGTAGCAGACAGTGGCTTAACTGCAAACCTCAATAGTTAAGCACACTATAAATCCTCAGATAATAACAACTGGAATATATTTCTCAATATATAAAAATTAGAAATATATTCCAGTTTATTTTTTTTATAATAGGCAGGAAAATCACAGAATTTAGTCGAATACATATAGTATGATTATGTAGAGAAGTGATTTATACTATTACTTTCTCGTATTTTTGTATATAATATAAATATATTATAAATAGATATATATCTAATATAGATATATAAAACCTAATGGTTTTACTGTTGTTGTGAGTGTTGAAAATAAATAATATATAATTATTATGCCTTATATATTCTATAGTTTTTTTCGACCATTCATGATACCATAAAATATAAGTTTTATTTTTTATTTTAAAGGAGTGATTTTATGCCACTTATTGACTTAGCGTTAGTCAACGATGTATGGACCTTGAAACTGTCCATGATTCAAACTGTAGGCCTCGCTGTAATCACGTTATTCATTGGTACTTGGATTAACAAGCATTCCAAGTTCTTACAACGTATGTGTATGCCTGCACCAGCTGTAGGGGCTTTGCCATTTGCATTCTTAACTGCCATTCTTTCTTACTACAAGATTTTGAACATTACCTTTGAAGGTTCCCTACAAACATTCTTAATGCTTGCCTTCTTTACCACTATCGGTTTGATGGCTTCTTTGAAAGTCCTCAAAAAAGGCGGTATCTTCATTATCTTCTTCTTCCTCGCTTGTGCAGTATGGATTGTTGTACAAAATACAGCAGGTATTATGATTGCTAAAGCTTTAGGTATTGAACCAATCATCGGTATTATGGCTGGTTCCGTATCCATGATTGGTGGTCTTGGTACTGCTGGCGCCTTCGGCCCATATTACGAACAATTGCTTGGTATCCCTGGTACAGCATCCGCAGCGGTTGCAGCCGCAACATTCGGCATGGTAGCAGGTACAATTCTCGGTGCTCCTGTAGGTGAACGCATTATCAAAATGCACAAAGTTAAAACACCTTATGAAAATCCTGAGTTAATGGAAGATGAAGGCATTGACATGATCGAAGATCACGTTGAAAGTGGTGGCAAACAATTCAATTCTCAAGACCTTTTAACAATCTGTATGTGGATTGGCCTTGCTTTAGGTATCGGTACTATCGTAAGTGCTGGTTTGTCTATCTTAACTCCACTACCTGCATATATCGGTGCAATGATTTGTGCAGCTGTAATCCGTAACTTCGGTGACTTCACTAAAGCTTACAAAATCAACGATGCAGCTCTTGATGCAGTATCCAATGTAGCATTATCTCTATTCGTAACTATGGCTATCAATAGCTTGAAACTAGTTCAATTAATCGATCTTGCTTTACCACTTATTACTATCTTAGTTGCACAAATGGTACTTATCTGTGTATTTGCATACCTTATCTACTTCCTATTTGGTCGCAACTACGATGCAGTTATGCTTGGTTCTGGTGCCATCGGCTTCGGCTTAGGTGCTACACCAAATGCTTTGGTTAATATGTTATCCTTAGCAAGTAAACATGGTCCATCCCCTCGTGCATGGCTTGTAGTTTCCTTGGTAGGTGCATTCTTAATCGACTTTGCTAATGCTTTCCTAATTACAACAATGGCTGGCATTCTTTACTAAATAAAAAGGACCCGTTCGGGTCCTTTTTTTATGAAAAGAGCTTATTAGAATGATATGTTATCAATCTAATAAGCTCTTTTTACATTATTCTATTTAATTAAGGCCGCCCATGCATTGGCTACATCAGCAAACTCTTGAAGGGTAAAAGTCTCCCCTCTTCGTTGCCCATCGATATTGGCATTTGCTAATAGCTCTTCAATTCTATCTTTTGATAATCCCGTTGTTTTCATTGTATTAGCAAATGTTTTCCGTCGTTGCGCAAAACCAGCTTTCACAACTCGGAAGAATAGTTTCTCATCAATAACATCAACAGGAGGCTTGTCGCGCAATACGCAGCGAATAACAGAACTCGTTACAGCTGGAGCCGGCAAGAAAGATTTAGGCGGTACATCAAGCACAATATCAGGCTCAGTATAGTACTGTACAGCTACAGATAATGCACCATAATCCTTTGTGCCTGGCTTAGCCACCATACGTAAGGCCACCTCTTTTTGCACCATTACAACAAGACGTTCTATCGGTAATTTACTTTCCAATAGAGACATAATAATAGGTGTTGTAATATAGTATGGTAAATTAGCAACCACTTTAAATGGTTTATGGTTCATAATGGCTGGCACATCGAGTTTCAACACATCCCCATGGACAATACGTACATTATCATAGGAAGCCAAGGTAGTATCTAGAACCTCTAATAAGCGACGATCTAATTCAATGGCAGTTACATCGGCGCCACTTTGTGCTAACCCCTGTGTCAATGTCCCAATACCAGGACCTACCTCTAGTACAGGTTCACCAGGTGTCAATTCCGCAGCATGTACAATTTCGTCTACAATACCTCTCTTAATAAGAAAGTTCTGCCCCAATTTCTTACTCATTTTAATATCGAAGCGTTTGCATATATAATGTACTACTTCAGGGCTTGCAATTACTGATTCTAACATCTTAACTCCTATTTTAACTATTTACAGCCTCTTCAAATGCATCTCGACTTATACCATAGTGATTTAAACGGTATAAAAACTGTTTCCCATTGCCATAACCAATGCCTAACTTAGCGCCAATAACCGCACGGCGAGCAGCACTATCTGGCATGCCTGATAAGCCATGACGAACTAGATCTACCATAGAAAATTCGTTAGATGATTCCAAGGATTCTACATGTAATGTAGATAAAGCCTTTCTAATGGATTCTGGAGATGCTTGTTCTATGCCAATATCATCATTTGCAAACGCTTCATCACGAGGGACAAAAGCATGCTGTGCATTAGGGAATTTTTTTGTTAATACACGACGAATTCTCTCCCCTGCTGTATCAGGATCAGTTAATATGATAATACCTCGCTTTTCATAAGCTACACGAATCATATCAATAACACCTTTACGAAGTGTAAAACCCTCTGTAGCAATACAGTCTGCTTCCACGGCTTGTGCAATACGTTGTATATCAGATTTTCCTTCTACTACGATGACTTGTTTAAGCATAGGTCCTCCTTTATTCTATTAGTACATTGTAACATATATATAACATTGCTTAAATACTTATAATCGAGTAGTATAAGTAGTGTAATATATAAAAGGAGGCCATTATGACCTTACAACAATTAAAGTATGTCACAACAATTGCAAATATAGGCAGTATTAGTGAAGCTGCTAAGAGACTCTTCGTGTCTCAACCAAGTCTAACAAAGGCTATTAAGGAATTGGAAAAGGAAATGGGCATTACCATTTTCGACCGCACCAATAAAGGGATTACTGTTTCTAAAGAAGGGGAACGTTTCCTCGGCTATGCACGACAAGTACTAGAACAAGCCACTTTATTGGAAGAGCAATATAAAAGCCAAAGCGGTGGTAAAAAACAATTCTCTGTTTCTACGCAACATTACTCCTTTGCAGTTAACGCCTTTGTAGAGCTTTTAAAAGGCGCAGGCATCGATCAATATGATGTATCCTTACGGGAAACTCAAACCTATGAAATCATCGATGACGTAGCTCATATGAAGAGTGAGATTGGTTTACTCTTCTATAATGATTTTAATAGACCTGTACTGGAGAAATTAATTCATACTAATGAATTAACATTTACAGAGTTATTTACTGCACACCCACATATCTTCATAGGCAAAAACCATCCACTAGCTAATAAAAAGGTTGTATCTATGGACGAATTAGAGGAATATCCATATATCTCCTTTGAACAAGGCGATCACAACTCCTTCTATTTCTCTGAAGAAATTTTTAGTACCGTTGTACGACCAAAACATATTCGTGTACGCGATAGAGCATCTCTCTTTAGTTTATTGCTTGGACTAGATGGATATACCGTATCTAGTGGTGTTATCGATGAAGAAGTAAATGGGGAGAATATTATCTCTGTACCTCTCGCCGAAGAAGGTTTGATGCATATCGGTTACATTACCAATAACAAAATGCATCGCAGCCGTTTAGGGCAAGAATATATTCAAGCCTTAGAACAGTATGTAGGCAACTACGGCAGACATATTAAACTACCTGAAACAAAAGAATAATATTGTAGGATTCTTGATTATATTTCAACTACTCTACATAATAGTTTAACTTTACATAAAAGCACTCTCGATTTTGAACTGTACCTCGGAAAATTGTGTCCAATTTTTGGGGTGCAGTTCATTTAGAGAGTGCTTTTTAATATATGTAGGAAATCTAACTGCTAACAACTAAACCAAAGAAAAGCATAAGATAGAATAAGATATGCCACAACTGAGTTGATACTATATTACTTTTACATCTCGATATAACTGAAGCGCAAAAATAACTCTCTGATATAACTTAAAACTATATACAACATTAATATATTGATATTTTTATATATGCTCATCCTTAGTTATAATAAACCTATCGAATCTATCGGTTTTACCGTTTATATAAGGAGGATTATATATGTCCAAACAATTAGCACCATTTCATTTTGATATCGTAGGTTCATTCCTACGCCCAGCAGAATTAAAAGAAGCTCGTGAAGCTTTTACAAAAGGAAATATTACAAGAGAAGAGCTAACAGCTGTTGAAGATCGTCTTATTACAGACCTCATTCAAAAACAAAAAGCTGCAGGTCTTCCTGTTATTACTGATGGTGAATTCCGCCGTGCATACTGGCACTTAGATTTCATGTGGGGATTCAATGGCGTAAAAGAAATTGAACTTGAACACGGTTACAAATTCGTTGGTCAAGAAACAGCGCCAGGCTCCCTCGCCCTTACTGGTAAAATTACAGGTACTAACCATCCATTTGTAGAACATTTCAAATTTGTAAAACAATTTGAAGATGAACATACTACAGCTCGTCAAACAATTCCTGCGCCATCCCAATTCTTAGCCGAATTATTCCGCGAGGATAACGGTATTACAACACGCTCCTTCTACCCTGATTTAGAAGAATTAATTCAAGACATTGCTGCTGCATACCGTCAAGTAATTAAAGACCTCTATGAAGCAGGTTGCCGCAACATCCAATTTGATGATTGCACTTGGGGTATGTGCTGTGACCACGCTTACTGGACTGGTCGCCAAAAAGATAAAAGTGTTACTATTGAAGGTGAAACAGCTAAGTACCTACGCTTAAACAACTTGGCTCTTGAAGGTCGGCCTCATGATTTGGCGTTCACAACGCATGTATGCCGTGGTAATTATAACTCTACTTGGGCTGCTAGTGGTGGTTATGAACCAGTTGCACCAATTCTATTCGCTAAAGAAAATGTAGATGCATACTATCTAGAATTTGATGATGACCGCTCTGGTGGCTTTGAACCATTGCGTGAAGTGTCTCCTAATAAAAAGGTCGTATTAGGTCTTATTACATCTAAACGTCCAGAATTAGAGGATAAAGAGGTTATCAAAGAACGTATTAAAGAAGCTACAAAATATATTCCACTCGATAGACTTTGCCTATCCCCTCAATGTGGCTTTGCATCTTGTGAAATCGGCAACCAATTGACCGAAGAGCAACAATGGGCTAAACTTGCATTAGTTAAAGAAATAGCTCATGAAGTTTGGGGTGATTAAATGAACGAACACACAATATATTTAGGGGGCGGTTGTTTCTGGGGCCTTCAAGGGTATATCAGAAAAATCTCTGGCGTGATTTCCACTGAAGTAGGCTATGCCAATGGTCCTACGGAAAATCCAAGTTATGAAGATGTCTGTCATGATAGCGGTCACGTGGAAGCACTAAAGGTTACATACGATGCAGATATACTTTCCTTAGATCACTTAATTCAATACTTCTTACGCGCTATCGATCCATTCAGCATTAATAAACAAGGTGGCGACGTAGGCATTCAATACCGAACTGGTATTTACTATATAGATAAAGCCGATAAGGCTATTATTGAAAGTACTTTAGCTCGTGCGCAATCCTTCGAAGGAAAGCCCTTTGCTATTGAAGTATTACCTCTATCTAATTACTATTCTGCAGAGGAATATCACCAAGATTACTTAGATAAAAACCCTACTGGTTATTGTCATATTCCACTAGGCCTATCTGATGAACCACTTGTAGATGACAACGCCTATAATAAGCCTTCCGAGGAAGAGCTCAAGTCTTTATCTCCGCAAGAGTTTGAAGTTACACAGAACTCTGCTACCGATGCGCCGTTCAGCCATGATCTAACTGATGAATTCAAACCAGGACTGTACGTAGATATCACTACAGGAGAACCCCTCTTCGTGTCCGCCCATAAATTTGAGTCTCACTGTGGTTGGCCTAGCTTCACAAAGCCAATCGCAAAGGATGTCATTAAATACTATCAAGATGACTCTCATGGCATGAATCGGATTGAAGTACGCAGCCGTATTGGTAATGCCCATTTAGGCCATGTATTTGAAGATGGTCCTAATGGTTCACTTCGCTACTGTATCAATGGATCATCTTTACGATTTATCCCTAAAGATGAATTAAAAGGTACAAAGTACGAATATCTAATTCCATATATTGAAGACTAAAAAAGGACGCCTTAATCATAAGGCGTCCTTTTACTATATCTATTGTGATTACTTACTGAGCTAAGTAAGTACAACAAAAAAGAGGATATCTTATAGATATATCCTCTAAATCATCATATTAGTCCAATACGTACACTGTAACGTCTTGGCGACCAAAGTCCATAGCCTCACCATAAGAGTCCATTACAAGGTCAATTTTGTTACCCACAATGGCACCGCCTGTATCGGCAGCAATAGCTTCACCGTAACCAGGGATAAATAAACGTGTACCCAATGGAATAACATCTGGGTCAACCGCTGCAATACCGCGTACTGCAGGTACACCCGTTGCCGTAATACCAGCACCATCACCATCGCCAGCAAGGTAAGCAGAAGCTTCCATTACGATAGCACGAGATGAGCGACCAGCAATATTACGAGATGTAGTCACTTCACGAGTACCTTCTTTAATAATAGTAGGTACCATTTCGCGTTGTGTTACTTTAGATACGTCATTAGTCTTAATAACCGTACCATTACTATATAATGTTTCACGTTGCACTCGTTCTAAACCAGGTTGACCAACTTGAACAACCTCTTCTTCACCTTGTGCCATTGTATCATCTTTTTGTCGAATTACTTGAATAGCAATTTCTTGATCTACAGTAGACAAGGATCGACTAGTTACTTGTGCAATTGTAATATGTGTACCACTTAATACAGAACCATTTGCATCGCCTACTACAGCGTAGTTAGGCATTTTGAAACCAAGTTCATTAGCAACGCCTTGTGCAGTTGTTTCTGTTGTGAAAACAGCTCTAGTCTTACCATTAACAGTTACAAAAACTGGAATGGCACGTACAACAGTTAATGTTGTACCATTTTGAACAGATGTTGAGCTGGAAATAACTTTATCATTTGGATTTAATTTAACCCCAGCATCGCGTACGATACCTTCGTTAGAATTTAAATGTGTTCTAACAGTGTGTGCTGCACCATCTACCATAACGGTAACGGTTTTATCATTATAAGAAAAACCTGTCATAGTTACAGCTGTTACAATCAATCCAGCAACAACAGACGAAATATATCGTTTGTGTGTCTTATGAATTCTCATATTGTAATCCCTCCTGTAATGTAATTATTCTACTACAGATAGATATAACCTGTCAAACACCAAAGGTTAACAATAAGAGATAAACATATGTAAATGCTGACTTTTTATCAATATAATTTTCTATATTTTTACAAAAAGTCCACTGTATACGTACATATCTATATTTTTTAATACTATACAATATATTCCGAATTGTGTACATATATACGATACCACTACCATATATAGTATGCTAGGATTTTTTATAACATAAATTGTATTTTTATGTGTTTTTCAATTGTTACCAAAATTTTCTACATATCAGAAAACTTCATTTTTATCTCATTTTTAAATATGTATACATGTAAAAAAGCCTGTAAAAACAGGCTTTTTCAGTATTATATAAATGTATTAAAATTCATCATTCAACACTATGTATGAATTTCATCATTTATTCATCTTAAACATTGGTTGTAAACGCTCAATGACGGTCATCGATTCCTTGTGTTCTCGAGCAATAGCTTCTTTCATAAGTTCCTCTTGAGCAGAAATTGGATGTTCTCTATCATTAATTTTACGATACGAGCCATCTGCTCTCATAATATGAGCTTTTAAGGTATCTTCTAAATATAAATCTAAAATACCTTTAACGCGCGACTTATGCCGTTTATCTTCAATAGGAATCATAAGTTCTACACGTTCATTTAAATTTCTCGGCATCCAGTCTGCACTAGATAGGAATAGACTTTCATTCCCCCCATTACGGAAATAGAATAAACGATGATGTTCTAAAAAACGCCCTACGACGGAACGAACCGTTATATTATCACTAACACCTGCAATGCCAGGCCGTAGTGTACAGATACCACGAACGATAAGATCAATACGAACACCTGCAGCAGAAGCTTCATATAGTTTAGCAATGACTTCTTTATCGAGCAAGGAATTCATTTTGCCAATGATATATGCCTCTTCTCCCTGTTTTGCAAATTCGATTTCACGGTCAATCAATTCCATTATCTTTTCCCGCAAATTTAAAGGAGCTACAATAAATTTATTCCAAATTGGAGGATCAGAATAACCAGAAATTAAATTAAAGAAACGAGATGCATCATCGCCATATTCGTCATTACATGTGAATATGCCACAGTCCGTATACATTCGTGCGGTCTTGCCATTATAGTTACCTGTAGCTAGGTGAACATAACGTCTAATACCGGCATCTTCCCTACGAACAACCATGGTAATCTTGGAATGAGTTTTAAGCCCTTTCAAACCATAAATAACATGACAACCAGCCTTTTCTAGGCGGCGTGCCATATGAATATTATTTTCTTCATCAAAGCGAGCTTTAACCTCCATAAGTACGGTTACTTGCTTGCCATTATCAGCCGCTTTTATAAGCGATGCTATAATAGGCGAATCGCCACTGACGCGATATAATGTTTGTTTAATAGCCAATACATCTGGATCCGTAGCTGCTTGTGCTATAAATTGTTCTACCACCGCAAAAGACTCAAAAGGATGGTGAACAAATAAGTCTTGCTTTCCAATAACAGAGAATAGACTTTCCCCTTCATGATCTACTAATTCACTAGGAAGTTTAGGTTCAAATGGAGCATAACGAAGATGATCGAGACCTGGATAATTGCAGAAATCAAAATACATACGGCAATCAAGATGACCATCTATACGATATACATCCTTTGGCTCTAATTCAACACTGGTGAGTACAAAGTCTAACAGATTATCCTTTACATCACCACAAACCTCTAATCGTACCGCATCACCACGACGTCGACGACGCAAAGACGCTTCTACCTCAGAAAGCAAATCTGTTGCTTCTTCTTCATCAATTTCTAAATCCGCATCACGAGTTATACGGAACACCATAAAATCTTCTATACCATAACCTTGGAAGAATTGAATAGCATAATATGTAATCACATCCTCCAAATATACAAAGCGATGCTCTTTATTACTACGGCTAGGTATTTCAATGATACGATTTAGTACAGACGGAATTGGTAAGATTGCGATTTTATAATCTTTTGTACCATCTGGCAATACTTGAAAAATACGTACAATGGCATTAATAGTATGGTTTGTTAAAAATGGAAATGGGTGTCCAGAGTCAACGGCTAGAGGAGTTACAACCGGGTAGATATGTTCTTCAAAATAGTGACGTAACCAAGCCTTAGATTTCACATCTAACTGTTCTGGATAGGTAAAATAAAATCCATGAGATTCTAATTCAGACAATACATTCTTTAAATATGTACTTTGCATCGATACGAGGCGCTGTACAGACTCATCAATAGCCTTTAACTGTGCCTTAGCATCCATATGAGCCGCATCGTACTTAACAATGCCATTCACAACTTGATGACGTAATCCAGCCACACGAATCATAAAGAACTCATCTAAATTAGAGCTAGCAATGGCAATAAATCGGAGTCGTTCTAATAAAGGAGTATTTGTATCAATAGACTCTAATAGGACTCGCTGATTAAACTTTAACCAAGACAATTCACGGTTAAAATAATACTTTGCATTATTGAACATGACGATTCCCTCCCCTTACTAGTACGATTTCCATACCAAATACCTCTGTAAAGTATTCAGAATCTCGATTAAAGGTCCACCATTCTAAGGAGATATCCTCATTAGTACGACAGAATACATATAGTATATTATTTCTTTCTTCCAATGTTACTTCAGAGATTTTTTGATTGCTCCCCGCGTCGAGTGCACAAGCAACACGAATAATTGCTACTAGCTTTGTAACCTGAATTTTTTGTAATTCTGTTAATGCATTGAAATACGCATCATCATCATTTGGTGTTCCCTTGTAGTGGTAATATACAACATTAGCTACTACTTGTTTTTCTTCTTCTGAAAGCCCAAATATATCGGTTCCCATTACGATATGATACGCATGCTCCCCATGATTTCGTAAATTTACAAACTTGCCAACCGAGCAAAGAATGGAAGCTATACGACATAAATATCCCCATCGTTCCGGTAAGCCTTTATGGCGTAAAGCGTTACAGAATAAAACGCTAAACTTTTCTACCTCCGCATCATGAATACGGTCTGTATGATATCTTGCGGCCACAGCACGGGCTAACTGTGCATTTTGCTCCCGCAACTGATACATAAATGGATTATTCTCTGACTCTACCCCATAGAACCAACTAATGCCTTGAGAGAATGAAAAGCTACTAAAAATTAAAGATTTCGGCCCTATAGCCGTAATAATTTCATTAAATAAAATCATGGTAGGCATTAAAATATTAGCCTTATATTCAGGTAATTTATAACGGTTCATCAACTTTGTTGCAGTTACACCATCAAAAGAATTAATAAGACCTTTAAATCGTTCTGGCTCAACAGTAATGATATCTTCTTTATTATTTTCTTGTCCCATTAAATGAGTCATATATTGCGCTTCGTCACCAGATAAGATAATACTATCAATATTAAAGGTTTGTAGTTCTTCACGGAGTGGTCCAATCATACGATGTAAATATTCCGTAATAGCCCTTGGAAATGATATAGAAGATCGTTGATTTCGATTAAATGACTCCATAACACGTAAGGAACCACTATGCATATTGCGTTGGAACAGTAAGCTTTCACCGCTCCAAACGGTTAAACCGACCCCACCAGATGTAATATCTAAGAATAATGTAGCCTTTGTAGGATCAGTTAGATGGTATTGATGTGTCATCTTGTAATATAGTAAGGCGTATTTGTAATATACCTCTTTCGGCATATCGATGACCTCAACACGCATCCCTGTTTGAATATAGATTTGATCTAAAATACTACGACGATTAGCAGCCTCACGTATTACAGTCGTACCATATAGTTTGGAACGAGTCACGCCATAATCGGCCATTAATTGTTTATATCCTTTTAAAATATGACAGATTTCTTCAATTGTTTTAAAACTCAACCGAGAGGTTTGAAATAATTCTTCCCCAAAGGTTACTTCTCGCGCTGCATAATCGATAACACGTACATCGTCTATGCCTTTATATTCTAATATGGTAATGCTCATGCTACTGGAGCCCACATGTAACACCGCATATCGTAATGCTTTTGGTAATGCCATTATGCCTCCTTACGAGATTCATGCCACTCTATTTCTAATGTTTTCTCAAATTCCTTTTTGAAAGATTTTGAAAGCTTTTCTACAGCAGTTTTTGTGACACTTACATCGCGTCCCTCTAGGTAAAATACCTTTATAACTACACTCGTATATTTAATATTTACCTCTAACCGCTTAATAAATTGTTCATGACTTTCATCAAGAGCCTCTGCTATGGCTAAAATAATGGAAAGCTTTTGCCCTAATAAACGTTGTTCTTGATCTAACAATTTACCATATAAGAAATTCTTATATTCCTTTGGCGTCAATCCATGAGAATTCATGACTAAGAATGCACTAAACGCCTGTTCAACATGAGAAATCCCATATAAATTACTATTGACGAGCATATAGCAGCCATGACGAGCATGACTATAATAATTAACTCGTTTACCTATATCATGCAACAGTCCCGCTGCAATCAAACATCGTCTAAAATTCTTATCGGCCTTATGGAGTGGCTCTAATGCATCATATAAAGTAGTAGCTAATTTCGTAATATACTTAGCATGCACGAGCTCATGCTTTGTCATACCTAATAGTACATTCTCTGCAGAATGAACTAAAATATCATCGATTATAGAATTTCCGCCTAAATAGTACTCACCGTAATAATCGTAGAATAAACCTTCACGCAAACCACAACCGCCTACAACAAGGGTCTTAGCATTTACATAGTTAAACAGCTCATCCACTATGGTGAGTCCTGCAATAATAATATCTGCACGTTCCGATGATAAGCCACTAATTTTTTTACGAGCCTCTAAGGATTTACCTTTTACATCTTCCAAGATTT
>OGKO01001475.1_pt1 | contig 13420 bp, 6 predicted proteins | sample 1572451 | NCBI WGS metagenome assembly OGKO01 (sample SAMEA2582089, study PRJEB24529) | metagenome | biome: Human gut stool | place: China | collected 2011 | reverse complement strand
GCCAAGAAGGCATCAATATTGAAATCATTTCTACTTCTGAAATTAGTATTTCTTGCCTTGTTGCTGAAGACCGCGTTAAAGATGCTGTTCGTGTAATTCACAACGGCTTATTGTTAGACCAAAGAGGTTAATTCATGGATAGTCTACGTAGTTTTATGGATGAAATGCTTAATGACCAAGGTCGTAAGGAAGGTTTCATTAGCGATCTACTAGGAAATCTTAAAAATCAGCCTATTCCAACATTGGAGCAAGCTCAAACAGGTTATACTACAGTAAGTAATTTACATGGCATATTCTATGATTATGATAAGGCCGAAGTTACTATTTCTTATAAGGTGGTACCTGATATGTACCCACCATATACATTGAGCTTTGTACAATTCCAAGCAGTGTTAGAAGGCTTATTAACCTTGCGCCGCAATCAAAAGTGGCAAATGCAACATAATAAATAACATGAACCCCATGGGCGGCAATGCCTATGGGGTTTTGCGTTTCGATAATTATTCTTAACATCTATATATAGGGTCGTCGATATGTTATAATAAATTGTTAGCATGAAATTAGTTATATTTATATAGAAAGAAGGGACAGCATGGAAATAAATAAGGTTTATTCTGGCTTTCGCCTTGACCGCATTGAGCGCATTGATGAGATCAATGGTACCGCTTATGAAATGAAGCACGAAAAGTCTGGTGCTCGCTTAATTTATATCGATTCACCAGATTCTAATAAAGTATTCAATATTGCTTTTAGAACAACACCTCATAATAGCACAGGTGTAGCACATATTATGGAGCACTCCGTTCTATGTGGTTCTCGCAAATTCCCATTAAAAGAGCCATTTGTTGAACTTGTAAAAGGTTCTTTAAATACGTTCCTAAACGCTATGACATATCCGGATAAAACGATGTATCCTGTAGCGAGTAAGAACGATAAAGACTTCCATAATTTGATGGACGTATATCTTGATGCCGTATTCTACCCACGTGTTCGTGAAGATGCAGAAATCGTAATGCAAGAAGGGTGGCATTATGAGCTCGAAAATGCAGATGATGAACTTACCTACAAGGGTGTTGTGTTCAATGAGATGAAGGGTGTTTACTCATCTCCTGACTCTGTATTAGAACGCCAAATGATGCGTGAGCTTTTCCCAGATACAACTTATGGTGTTGACTCTGGTGGGGATCCTGATTATATTACAGATTTAACATATGAAGAATTCCAAGAGTTCTATCGTGTTCACTATCATCCATCTAACAGTTATATCTTTTTGTATGGTGATATGAATATTGAAGAGCAATTAGCATTCTTGAATGATGAGTACTTAAGTCATTTTGATGCTATCGATGTTCATACGGAGGTGGCTCTACAAGCTCCATTTACAGAAGGTAAAGTAGTGAGCTATCCATATAGCGTAGGTTCTGAGGAGCCAACAGATAATCGTACATTACATTCCTTTGCTTACGTATTGCCTGATGTAACACCAGAACATAGCTTGGCCTTTGAAGTATTAACACATGCTTTGTTGACATCTCCTGCAGCGCCTCTTAAACAGGCGTTGGTGAAAGCTGGTATCGGTTCTGATATTAGTGGCTATTACTTAGATAGCATTCGTCAACCTATGTGGACAGTGCAAGCTACAGGTTCTAATCTAGATAAACAAGCTGACTTGCAACGTATTGTAGAGTCTACATTACAAGAGTTATGTGATAAGGGCTTAGATAAAGAGTTATTAGAGGCTTCTTTAAATAGCATTGAATTTGCTCTTCGTGAAAGCGATTTTGGTGGTCGTCCTATTGGTTTAGCCTATATTATCCGTATGATGGATAATTGGCTATATGATAACGATCCATTGGAATTATTACACTATGAAGAGGCATTAGCAAATATTCGCAAGGGTTTAGCTGGCACATATTTCGAAGATTTAATTCGTCATTCCATCTTGAATAATAACCATAAAGTTCTTGTATCTATTTATCCTGAACGTGGTCTTCAAGAACGTAAAGATGCAGAGGTTAAAGAACATTTAGCTACAGTAAAAGCTAATATGACCTCTGAAGAAATCGAAGCAATTTTAGAGCAAACAAAACGCCTAAAAATTCGTCAAGAAACACCAGATAGCGATGAAGCTCTAGCGTCTATTCCTTTGCTCGAGTTGTCTGATTTAAATCCTAATATTGAAGCCGTAGAACGCCGTGAAAGTAAAATTGGCAATACTACAGTTCACTTTGTTCCTACTTTTACAAAAGGTATCAATTATGTGGGTTTGTACTTTAAATTGAACTGCCTCACTGAGGAAGAACTATTCTACGCTGATATTTTAAGTGATATCCTCGGTCGTATTGATACATCTGAACGCGGTTATGAAGCACTGGCTAAAGATATTAATATGAATTTAGGTGGATTAAGTTCTGATATTACGGCCATTAGTAAAGATGGTAAGCGTGATGAATTTACGCCTCTTATGATTGTGCGTGCGAAAGCATTACATTCTAAATTACCTGATTTATGCCGCTTGATTAATGAAGTAGTTCAAAAAGCAGATTATAGCGATGATCAACGTTTGACTGAACTTGTTCAAGAAAGCAAAGCTATATGGGATAATGAAGCATTCCGCCGTGGTAACTCCATCGTAAGTCAACGCGTTATGGCTCAAGTGTCTGCAGTTGGCAAGTTTAGAGATAATGGTAATTTAGGGTATTATCAAAAAATTAGTGAACTAGCATCTAATCCTGCAGCATTGCCACTTTTACCAGAGAAATTAGCCGAAGTGGCTCGTAAAATTTTCCGCGCTAACAATGTAGATATTATGTTTGTTGGTGAAGAAGGCGAATTAGAAGCCTTTGAAAACCTAATGAAACCTTTTGTTGAAACTTGGGATACTACAGAATTAAGTAATGATGTATTACAAATCACTCGTCTATCTGGCAATGATGGTATCGTTACTGCTGGTAAGGTTCAATACGTAGCACAAGGTGGTAACTTCATCGATCATGGTTTCAAACATGTTGGTCCAATGAGCGTGTTAGAAACGATTTTACGTTATGAATACCTTTGGATTCGTATTCGTGTACAAGGTGGCGCTTACGGAGCATTTGCTAATTTCTATGATGATGGCAATATGATTTTCTGCAGTTATCGTGATCCTAACTTGTTGGAAACTTTAGATGTATATAAAGAGTTGCCTCAATACCTTCGTGACTTCACATTGACTGACCGTGAAATGCGTAAGTATATTATCGGCACTATGAGTTCTTTGGACTTGCCAATGACACCTGCATTGCGTGGACCACGTGCAATGGGGATGTACTTCAGCGGTGCCAAATTAGAGGACAAAGTAGAGTTCCGTAAACAAGTAATCGCATGTAAGCCAGAAGATATTGTTGCATTAGCAGATGTGGTAGAACCTGTATTGAATGATAATCATATTTGCACAATGGGTAACGAACAAAAAATTAAAGATGCTGATAATGTGTTTGATAACATTGTGTCTTTAGGATAAATAAGTTTATATCAATAAATGATATTGCTTTAGTTTTACTTTGACATATCTTTGGATGTATAAGTGGCATATTCATAATGGATATGCCACTTGTTTTCTGCTATAGGAGAGTTCTAATGAAAGGTAGATTTGCGCCTAGTCCAACAGGATATATTCATCTAGGTAACGTGTGGATAGCACTTTTATCATATATCTCCACACGCCAACAAAAAGGAACGTATGTTGTACGTATGGAGGATATAGACCTACAACGGTCAAAACGAGAACTAGGGGAAGCTTTACTAGATGATTTAGAATGGCTTGGTTTTGAATGGGATGAAGGACCTCGTGTAGGTGGACCAGAAGTATCTTATTGGCAAAGTGAAAGACAAACATATTATGCAGACATATTAGAACATCTCAGATTAGAAAAACTAATTTATCCTTGCTTTTGTAATAGAACTAGATTGCAATCCATAGCATCAGCTCCTCATGTAGGAGAAGTGGTGCATCGTTATGATGGAAAATGTCGACATTTACGTGATGTTGAAATACAAGAGTTATGTAATAGCAAAGAACCATCCTTGCGCCTTGCTATAGATTCTTGTGATCTTGAGTTTGATGATCGATGGCAAGGTAAGCAGCATATTCATTTGGAAGGTGAACTAGATGATTATGTATTACGTCGTGGTGATGGTATGTACGCATATAATTTGGCAGTCGTATTAGATGATATAGCTATGGGAATAACTGAAGTGATTCGAGGCGATGATTTACTCGATACAACGGGACAGCAATTATATTTGTATAATACATTACAACAATGCTATCCCCATAAGAATATAGTGGTTCCTAAGTATGGTCATGCCCCACTTTTGGTAGATGCAGATGGACATAGGCTATCTAAACGTCAAAAGAGTATTACAATCCGCGAATTACGAGAACAGCAATGGTCAGCATCTAGAATTTTAGGAGAGTTAGCTGTTGCAGGGGGGCTTATAGATGTTGCTAAGTATACTCATCCACAAATAAGCCTTTCTGATTTAATTCATTTAGACCTATCAGTTCCTAGTTTGAGGCAAAAAACAATTGTCATTGAATAATACTAGATACATTGATTTTAGTTCTGAAATATTTGCTAAAAGCGTATAATTCTTTAACTATAAAATTCGATACATTACATTGACAAAATTCGATATTTATTTATAATAGTATATAAGAGGTGGTCGAAATGACAATTCAACAAGCTTTAGATCAAAAAGTATGGGCCGTTATTGGAGCTACCCATAAAACCGAAAAGTTCGGTTATAAGATTTATAAATGTCTTAAAGATCACGGATATGAAGTATATCCAGTTAATCCTAATGTTGCAGAAATAGATGGAGACAAATGTTACTCTAGTCTTTCTGCACTTCCTGTTGTACCAGCTGTTGTGGATTTTGTTGTACCAGAATCAGCGGGATTGGCTGCACTTGATGAATGTAAAGAACTTGGCATTCCAACTGTGTGGTTACAACCAGGAGCGGATAAACCATCTGTTGTTGAAAAAGCACATGCTTTAAACTTGCATGTCATTCAAGATTGTGTATTAGTTCAATTACCGTAGGAGGGTATAATGAGCGAATTAAAAGAATTAAAAACTGCTGAATATCAAGATTTAGTAAATCAAGGTGGCGTAACTGTTATTGATTTCTGGGCTCCATGGTGCGGTTATTGCGTACGTATGATGCCGATCATCGAAGAAATTGCAGGTGAGCTTGAAGGTAAAGCTAACTTTGTAAAAGTAAATGCTGATGAAGAACCAGAATTAGCACGTAATTTACAAGTAGAAGTATTGCCTACATTTGTTATCCTAAAAGATGGCGAAGTAGTAGATCGTAAAATTGGTTTCTTGCCAAAAGGCGATCTTCAAGGTGCTATTGAATCTAAATTCTAATAATCTGAATAATTCTATATAGATAGAGTAAAAAAGACCTCATCAATGTATGTCCAATACATTGATGAGGTCTTTTTCATATTTTCTATAGAAGCAAATAAAAAGTATCGTATAAATATAAAATTAGATTAAAATATAAAATTTCATTTTACATAATTCAATATTATTAATAACTTAGTATTCAAGCTGATTTTTAGGTGTTTTTAAATGAGGAAAAAATGAAACATTAGTTTAACTTATTAATTTTTTTATGGAAGTTTAAAATAATATATGGTAGTATTATGTTAAATATTGTGAATATTTAGTGAAAAAGAGTGCAATATTTGATTTATTTCTTCATTGTGGGGTGAGAGCCACAAATGTTGGGAGGGAACTTAATATGAATAAGGTATTCAAAGTTGTTTGGAGTGCAACTAAGCACGCTTATGTCGTAACGTCTGAGTTGGCTAAGTCACATCAAAAATCTGCAACTACAATTGTAGCTGCAGTTATTTTGGCGGCTAGCTTTTCTGGAGGTGTTGCTAATGCATCCAGCCCTGAGGATTGGGCTAGAGCTGATCTTATTGGTAGCCAAAGATGGTTAACACCTGATCAAAATGCTTGGGGTCATATGCAAGATCAACATCAAGTTGATCCACAACAATTAGACCAACAGCAACAACAACAGCAGCAACAATGGCAACAACAAGTGCCACAACAACAGCAGCAACAACAAATCCCTAAAAAAGGCGGTTCCACTGGTAATACCGTAATTAATAACTACTATACAGTTGTAACTACTGATGTTGAAAATGTTAAGAAAAATACACATAACATTAACGTTGTAAATAATAAGGTTGAGAGTGTAAAAACTGACATTAAAAATATTAATGCTAATATTACTAATATCAACGCTAAAGTTGATAAAAATAGCAAAGATATTGAAGGATTAAAAGGTAAAGTCGGCACTCAAATCACTAACATTCAACAAGACATCACAAATATTAACAATAATATTGATGCTAAATTTACTAAAATTAACAACGATATTGATGTAAAAATTGATAATAAAATTACTAATATCACAAATAATGTTGTTAATAATGTAAATACTAACATTGATGCTAGTGTTAAAAAACATATTGAAGCTAATAATACCAATATTATTAATCAAGTAAATCAAAATATTAATACTGCAGTTCAAAATAATAACACTACAATTTTGAACAAAGTTGATGAGAAGATTGAAAATAATAACACTACTATTATTAATAATGTTAATAAAAATGTAGATGTTAAGATTAATGATATTAAAACAAATATTAATAATACGAAAAATGAGTTGAACACTAACATTTCTAATGTTAAAAATGAACTCAATCAAAATATCAACAACGTTGATATTAAAGTTAACAACAATAAAAAAGCAATTGATAATCTAACTGTTAATGTTAACAATAATAGTAAATCTATTGCTGATTTAACTGCTAAAGTTGAAGAAAACACAGCTAACATTACTTTCAACAATACTATTGCGATGGAAAACCGTAAACTTATCGGTGATAACAAAAAAGCTATCAATGAGAACAAAAAAGCCATTGATGAATTGAAAGGTAAAGTTGGCACAACAATCAATAATATTAACACTACAATTGATAATAAGATTAATGAAAATAACACTAAGATTATCAACGAAGTTAATCACAATGTAGATGTTAAAATCAACGATAGCAAAACTAACATTATCAGTGAAGTTAACAAAACAATTAATTCTAAAATTGAAGCTAACAACACAACTATTATTAATAAAGTAAATAATGATGTTGATACTAAGATCAATGCCGTTAAAACTGATATTACAAATATTAATAATACTGTAAATAATGTAAGTGCAAAAGTTGATGCTAATACTACTAACATTACTAATAACACTACAAATATTAACAAAAATGCGACTGCAATTACTGAATTAAACACTAAAGTTGATAATCAAGGTAAAGTTTTAGTTAATCATGAAGGTCGCATCCAGGCGCTTGAACAAGACAATAAAACTATTAAAACTGATGTAGCTAACACTCAAAATCAAGTTAATATCAATACTAAAGATATTGCTGATTTGAAAGGTAAAGTTGGTCAAAATATTGGTAATGTTCAAGTAGATATTAAAGATATTAAAAACAACATCACTAATATCAACAATAAAGTTGAAGCAAACACAGTTGCAATTAACAAGGTTGATGTAAAAGTTGATGGTGTTAAAGGTGACTTGGATGGCCTTAAAGGTCGTGTTGATCGCCATGACCAACGTTTGGACTATTTACAAGATAACATTGCTGATAACTCCACACGAATCTCTATTGTTGAAGATGGTGTAAAAGCTAATACAAAAGACATTAATGTAGTTGGCACAATTGCAATGGAAAACCGCACACTTATCGGTGCAAACCAAAAAGCTATCGATGAGTTAAAAGGTCATGTTGGCACACAAATTACCAATATTGAAACTACAATCAATAAGAAGATTGAAGCTAATAATACTACAATCATCAACAAAGTAGATGGTAATATTGATGCTAAGATTGAAAAAAATAACACAGTTATTAACAATAACATTAACAATGTAAATGCTAAGACTGAAGTTAATGCTAAAGCTATTACAGATAATAGTAAACGTATTGATGCTAATTCTGCTCGTATTTCCAATAATGAAAAAGCAATCAACGAGTTAAAAGGCCATGTTGGTACACAAATCACTAACATCGAAAATACAATTACTAATAAGATCAATGAAAACAACACAGTAATCAACAAAAATATCGATGCTAAGATTGAAGCTAATAACACTACAATTCTTAATAAAGTAGACAATAACATCGATGTTAAGATTAATGCTAATAACATTAAAGTTGATCAAAAAATTGATGGTGTTAAAGGCGATTTAGATGGTCTTACTAAACGCGTTGCTCAAAACGAAAAAGACATCAACGTAGCTGGCACAATTGCTATTGAAAACCGTACACTTATCGGTGCTAATAAAAAAGCTATTGATGAATTAAAAGGTCATGTTGGCAATCAAATCACAAATATCGAAAATACAATTACTAATAAAATCAACGAAAACAATACAGTAATTAATAAAACTATCGATAATAAGATTGAAGCTAACAACACTGTTATCAACCAAAATATTGATAATAAAATCAACAGCAATAATACAACAATCATTAATAAAGTAGATCAAAACATTGATGCTAAAATCAATGCTAATAACACTACAATTCTTAACAAAGTTGATAAAAACATCGATGTAAAAATCAATGAAAATAACAAACAAATTAACAACACAATCAATACTAAGATTGGTGATGTAAATGTTAAGATTGATGGCGTTAAAGGTGACTTGAATGGTCTTAAAGGTGATTTAGATGGCCTTAAAGGTCGTGTAGATCGTCATGACCAACGTTTAGACTACTTACAAGATAATATTGCTGATAACTCCACACGTATCTCTGTAGTTGAAGATGGTGTGAAAGCTAATGCAAAAGATATTAATGTAGTAGGTACAATTGCAATGGAAAACCGTCAATTCATTGGCGATAATAAAGTTGCTATTGCAAACAACACTAAAAATATCAACATCAATGCTAAAGCTATCGATGAGTTAAAAGGTCAAGTAGGTCAATCCTCTACAGTTATCAACGATATTAAGAAACAAATTACTAATATCAATGGTAAAGTAGAAAACAACACTACAAATATTGCTAATAACACAACTAATATTGCTAAAAATACTACAGCAATTAATAACGTAAACGTTAAAGTTGATGCTAATGCTAAAGCTATTGTAGACAACAGCAAACGTATTGATGCAACTAATGTAAAAGTAGATGCTAACACTACTAACATTGCTAACAATACAACAGCAATCAACAATGTAAATGTAAAAGTTGATGGCGTTAAAGGTGACTTGAATGGTCTTACTAAACGTGTAGAACAAAACGAAAAAGACATCAACGTAGCTGGTACAATTGCAATTGAAAACCGTAAATTCATTGGCGACAATAAAAAAGCTATCGATGAATTAAAAGGTCAAGTTGGTAATACAGTTAAAAATATCGAAACTACTATTAATAACAAAATTACTGAAAACAATGTAGTTATTAATAAAAATATCGATGCTAAGATTGAAGCTAACAATACTGTAATTAATCAAAATATCACAAATGCAATTACTGAAAACAACAAGGAAATTAACAATACAATTAACAATGTAAATGTTAAAGTTGCTGGTATTAAAGGTGATATTGATGGCTTGAAAGGTCGCGTAGATCGTCATGATCAACGTTTAGACTACTTACAAGATAATATTGTAGATAACTCCACACGTATTACTGCAGTAGAAGATAGTGTTAGAGTAAACACTACAAATATTGCGAACAATACAACAGCAATCAACAATGTAAATGTAAAAGTTGACGGTGTTAAAGGTGACTTAAATGGTCTTACAAAACGTGTTGACCAAAACGAAAAAGACATCAATGTAGCTGGTACAATCGCTATCGAAAACCGTACATTAATTGGCAATAATAAAGCTGCTATCGATAAGAATGCAAAAGCTATTGCTGAATTGAACGGTAAAGTTGGTACTACTATCACTAATATCGAATCTACTATCAATAATAAGATTGAAGCTAATAATACTACAATCCTTAATAAAGTAGATCAAAATATTGATGCTAAGATTACTGCTAATAACACTGTAATTAACCAAAACATTGCTAATGCAATCAATGAAAATAACACAACAATCATTAACAAAGTTGATAAAAACATTGATGTGAAAATCAATGAAAACAATAAGCAAATCAACAACACAATCAATACTAAGATTGGTGATGTTAATGTTAAGATTGATGGCGTTAAAGGTGATGTAGCTGGTCTTACTGCACGTGTAGATCGTCATGATCAACGCTTAGATTACTTACAAGGTAACATTGTAGATAACTCTACACGTATTAGCGCTAATGAAGATGCTATTAAAGCATTAAAGGGCCAAGTTGGTACAACAGTTACTAATGTTGAAAACACAATCAATGCTAAGATTGCTGAAAACAATACAGTAATTAACAACACAATTAACAGCAAAGTTAATGAAGTAAATGTTAAGGTTGATGCTAACGCAAAAGCAATTGTTGATAATAGCAAAGCTATTACTGACATTAAAGCTAATGTAACAAATATCAGCAATAAAGTAGATGTTAATACTGCAGATATCAAAGCTATCCGCACAGATATAACTAACAACACTACTAACATTGCTAATAACACTGCAGCTATTGCTAATGTAAGCAAACAAGTTACAAATAACACAACTAACATTGCTAACAATGCAACAGCTATTGCAAACATTAGTAAACAAGTTGCTGGTAACACAGCTAACATTACTGATGTAACTGCTAAGGTAAATGCTAATACTGGCCGAATTGAATCTAATACAACTGCTATTAACAACTTAACTGGTAAAGTTGATGCTAACTCTCAAGCTATTGAATCCTTGAAAGGTCAAGTTGGTAAAGGCAATACTACAATCGTTAATGTAGCTCAAAAAGTAGAAAATATTACTCAAAACATTAACGCTCAAAATAGCAACATCCAAGCTAATACTGTAAACATTCAAAACAATACTTCCAATATTAATAACATTAAAGCTAATGTTGTTAACGTTGAAAAGAATGTAAACAATATTAAAGCTGATGTAACAGTAGTAAAAGCTGATATCACAAACATCAATGCTAAAGTTGATCAAAAAATCAATATTGTAAACAACAATATTACTAACGTTAAAAACGATGTGAAGAATATTGATGCTAAAGTTACAAACATTGATAACAAAGTTACTAATATTAACAATAAAGTAACTAATATCGATAGCAAAGTAACTAATATCGATAGCAAGGTAAATGATATTGACGTAAAAGTTAATAACCAAAATACTGTAATCAACAATATCAAAACTGATGTATCTGGCTTGAAAGATCAAGTTAGCAAAAATACTGAAGCAATTAAGAACTTGCAAAATGTAAGCGCTGATGTAAACAAAGTGAAAGAACAAGTTAATGCTAATACTCAAAAAGCAAATGCTAACGAAGAACGCATTAAAAATGTTCAAAGCCAAGTTTCTGTTAATACTGAAGCAATCAAACATAATACTGAAAACATCAATATTAACAAAGCAGCGATCAAACAAAATGCTGAAGCAATTCAAAATACTAATGTAACTGTACAAAAAGTAATTAACAAAGTTGATGAACATAGCAAAGTTATTAACGACGTATCTAAACAAGTTAATACTAATACAACTAATATTGCTAATATCAATAATGTTGTTAACCAAAATACAACTAATATTACAAATGTAACTAACCAAGTTAATACAAACACAAGTAATATTAGCAAAGTAACTAACCAAGTTAATACAAATACAACAAACATCAACACTCTAAATGCTAAAGTAGATACTAATGTTACAAATATTACTAAAGTAGATAATCGTGTAACTGAAGTAGCTAAACAAGTTAATGAAAATGCACAATTAACTAAAGCTGTTGGTACTCTAGCATTAGAAAATCATGAAAAGGTTAGTGTATTAGGTTTACAAGTAAATAAAAATACTCAAGACATTGCTGATGTAAACACTAAAGTTGATGAAAATGTTACATTAACTAAGAACATTGGTGCTATTGCATTAGAAAACAATGAAAAAGTTAATGTATTGGGCTTGCAAGTAAATAAAAATACTCAAGATATCAGTACATTAGCAGAAGCTGCAAATTACAGCTTGAAAGCTTCTAACATTGCATTACAAGATCATGCAACACTTGTTCAACATGATGCACAAATCGCAGAAAACTCTCGCCGCATTAGCAGCGTAGAACGCGATGTTAAAGTTGTAGGTGCTAATGCAGCAGCATTAGCAGCATTGAAACCTATCGAATACCACGAAGGTCAAAAAGCTCAAATTATGGCGGCTGTTGGTACTTACAAAGGTAAAACATCTACTGCATTGGGTGTAGCACATTATGCAAATCCTGATTTATTAATCCATGCTGGTGCCGCTTATGGTGGTGACCATAGCGTAATGGCAAATGCTGGTGTAACAATCGGTATTGGTAATGCTCCTACAGCTCCTAAAGCATCCCCTGCAACTGTAAAAGTTCTTGAGGATCAAGTGGCTGATTTGCAAGCACAAAACAAAGAAATTCGTGAACTTCTTGATAAAGTGATTGCACAACAACCACAACAAGCTCCAAAAGCAGCTGTAAAAACAACTAAATAATATGCCTCCCAACCGATGGGTTACACTATAATCTATCGTAGGTATAGAAACCGCGTAGCAGAAATGCTACGCGGTTTTCTTTTTGTGTGGATTTGTGGTGATTGTATTCCAATATATCGTTTGATTTAAGTGTTACAGAACTTATGGGGATATTGTGGTGGGGATTGGATATAGATAAAACTAAAATTTGGCACCTGGTGGTGGGTAGTGGTTTTTATGATTCGATTATTATTTAATTTCGAACATATGTATCTAAGAAAAGAAGAGAAAAATAGAGATTATGAAAGAAAAATATAAAAAAGTGGGATAAAAATGGATTTTTTATTGTGATTGGTGGGGAATTGTGGTAGAATTTACCATATAGTGGTGGATAAGGAATGGTAAAGGGCGGTGATACGTATGTTCATGGGAGAATATAATCACACCATTGATACAAAAGGGCGGATGATTATACCCGCGAAAATACGTGAACAACTAGGCGAAGTATGCATTGTTACTAAGGGCCTAGATAACTGCTTAGCTATTTACACCGAAGAAGCGTGGAAGAAAATTTCTGCAGCTTTACAATCACAATCCTCCACTAAAGCTAGCGTACGTGCCTTAAAACGTTTTGTTTTTGGTAGTGCCGCTGAGCTTGAATATGATAAACAAGGTCGTGTCCTCATTCCTGTACCACTACGTGAATATG
>OGKO01001473.1_pt1 | contig 13437 bp, 7 predicted proteins | sample 1572451 | NCBI WGS metagenome assembly OGKO01 (sample SAMEA2582089, study PRJEB24529) | metagenome | biome: Human gut stool | place: China | collected 2011 | reverse complement strand
TGCCCTGCTCTATAAGCTGATAGAGTTACTTTTCCAGAAATGTTTACCCAACAGTTAAGTTCTTCGCTGTACTCGTAAGGATAACTAGTTACTTCTGAATCGTTCTCGCCTTTTTTCACTCCTCGGATAATTTTTCCGTTTTCTACGTACACGTTTTCACCATAAACCACGTGCCAACCATCTTTAATTTGTGCCATTTTACTTTACCTTGAGAACTTCTTTTGTTCTCCCTTTCCTTATCTTCATTTATATTATAGTACATATACTATATATTGTCAACACTTTTATCAAACTTTTTTTATGTTTTTTTGCAAAATAAAAAACCACCACGATCGTATGCATCCGACCCACGTGGTGTCCGACTTGTGTCGAATCTTTGAACAGTCGATGAAATGGATACTTTTCGCACCAGACCCCGTAGAGTTTCTGGTGCTTATCCTTCTCTAAATATCCATATCGCTGCAACCTTATTATAGCAAAAAAATAAAAAAAGCCCCAGCAAACGCTGAGGCTTCGACCACTACTGCCATGGTATCCCTACTGCAGTGTGAGGGGAGGTGATATACTCCTTTTCGTTTTTTAGTTTGCGTGGTCTTGATTAAGCGAATGAACCGAATGACGTTACACGGCGACCATTCTCTGATTGACCGACTGCCACATATCGACGATTTCCAGACCCGCCAATGTAGCTAATCCAGATATAGCCGTCAACATCACACCAGCCATCATAGTTGATAGTTTCGCCAGCTCCATAGACTGCCACGATTTCAGCGCCTAGACCGGCACCAGCTCGAACATTAAGAGCTGATACTTCAACCGTGAATGTTCCAGCTTCCTCGTTGATAGTAATTATACCATCAAACGGGGCTGGGGTTGGTGCAGGGGATTGTGATTGGTTATCTGTTGGGAAGTAGAACCAGCCCACGATTCCGTCAAAATTGCGTGTATTGTAACGAGCAGGACCGCCAATATACAAGCTATCAGCGTTGCCGTCAATATTCTGCTCGATAGTTCGCATGGTGTAGCCGTCTGAATCTTCGATAACCAGACCAGTGTGGCCGTATGGGTGCCCGTAGATGTAAGTCGTATCCATCACGAATACAGCACCACGGCGTGGACGGCTGTCAAGGTTGCCTTCTTGGTTATACTCTACTTCGTAGCCTACTGCTGCCGCTGAGTTGAGCAAGTCAATGGCGTTCCCCCAAAGAGCTCGGCCAAAGAAGTTAATTGAGATAGAGTTAGGCAGGTCAACGCATTGTGTTCCCCATGCTCCGTCCGCATCGGTACCGACACCAGCATCAGCTAAGCCTTCCGCGAATTGGATAATGTCGTTATCTGTTGCCATATCAATATCCTCCCTTATCATTTCGTGGTTGGTGGTAGTTCAATGCTTGCTCACTATCACCGACACCCTTAGTTGTTGGGTCTGTCACGATACCCAAAATCACCAAAATCACAACAAGGGTGTTAACACCCTCTTGAATGTTGGTTGGGATGTGAAGTCCGAACTGTTGCAACATCAAAAAAAATGCCGAGATGAGAGCTACTAGAGTAGCTTTGTTTTGTAAACGTAGTTTAAAATTAATCATTGTCATTATCCTCCTTTTCTTCTTTTAGGAAAAATTTCTCTTTATCAATGTTTTTCTTTACATACTTGTCGATATACGGGATTTCCACTCCTAAAGCCGATAGGCTGGCCAAAATACTAGAGCCATATGCTGCAATCATGGCAAAAATGAATGTGTCGACGACACTCGTCAAATTCATGAAATTAGCAAACGGATAGAATATTACCACGAACACAATCATTATTGTATGGCTGATTGCCCCTTTGCGAAATTTGGTGCTCGAAAGTTCGTGAGCAGCCCAAGCTCTAGCCACGCCTACGGCAATGTCTGAAAAAATGACTATGACGAGGAAGAATACCCATGGGTGCTCATCGATACCGTGTTCGTAGAAGTCACGAACAACGTTGAAGAGCTCAAAAATACCATCTGGTTTCTGCATTCATTAATTCTCCTTCGGTTTGAATAGCCATGCAGTAGCAATCCCATTGTTTTCGAGCGCGCCACCTTTTGCGAAATCAGCGAATGGCTGATTTTCGTAAGTAAATGAGCCGTTAACTTGGATAAGTACCAGCTTGCCTTCTCCATCAACTTCTTCGTGGCCAGTGTCTTCGATAGCGAAGATGTCCCCAGCGTTGAATGCATCGCCTGTTTTAGCAACTGGCAACAGCTCAAGATATTGCTTGTAGATTGTTCCGTACTGGATGTTCTGACTCATTACCGCGTTGAGAATGGACACGTTAGCAATTTTACGAGTTAATTCGCCCTGTTCAGCGACTTTCTCAGCTAAATTCAAGCGATTGTCAAGGTTTTTGATAGATTCCTCTGACTTAGCTTGATAGCGTGCCAATGCTCCAGCAGGGTCCAACTCAGTCGCTAAGATGTCTAAAATAAGTTGGATCTTAGCTTCATCCGTTTCATTTATGTGATCCCCTGGAACGTCTCGTGTCAACCACGTCGAGCCATCTTTGGACTGGATGGCAATCCGTGTTGTTGTCGGAGTGGTCAGATAACTCGATGTGACACTGAAATTAGATTTGTTCATTTGTAACTCCTTTCTGTGCTGCCTCATTAAAGAGGTCGTTAAGGTCTGAATCAGACCCTAGTACATTTTGATAATACTCTAGTTGAGACTTGACCTGCTCAAGCTCGCTAACAGTCGATTGCAAGCGAGCCTTAAACTCAGCCTTCTCAATCGTTAAATTAGCGTTCTGACTTGCGATGTCTTTAATCATTAAAGTGTAAATTTGTTCGTTCATTAATTCTCCTTTTTTTACCAGTGAGCAATTTTGCTAAAGTGTGCTTTCTCTGCTTTCAACGCTTTAATGAAGTTAGGATGTGTCACGCTATTTCCCGCATTTAGGAAGTGTTGCCAGACCCTTGCGAGCGCTGCGGCAGCAAAAGCTAGATTATTGATGTTAATCCAACGGCCTATTGGCAATTCTGAAGAGTGGAAGGAATAGCCACGATCTACGTCAAATGAATCTTTGAGATAGATTTTATCGCCATAAAGCTCAGATTGGTCTAGTATCGCATCGTGTTCCAAACCTCTTGCAGCACGATATACTCTAAGCCCGGCGAAACGTCCAGATGATGCCGAATTAATTCCATCGCCAGAGGATGTGACGCCGATCGAAGCAAATAACGAGCCGACGCCTTTATCTTCAGCTTCCGGAACGTCGTTGAAGTGGACGAACGCTGTATGTGGTCCTTTCCTTCGAACAATGGCGTTCGTTTGATTGTGAAACTCAATGGTCGCATTGTTGTAAAAGTGCATCTCTGAGCTGTTTAGGTCTACCGTCATCGCTCCATTTAGTGCTTCGATTTTACCGCCTCGATAATTCAAACCAGTAAACGTACCGCTAGTTACACTCTTAGCGTTTAGGTTAACGACATCAACCAGCGAAGCGTTTAAACGTCCGCTAGTGATTTTACTTGCTGACAATTCTCCGATTTGGGCTGAGCTGATGACGCCATCCTCTATGTAAGTAGAGCCAGTGATTTGAACCAGTTTACCATCGATTTTAACCGATCCGTCCTTAGTGAGGTTGATTTGGCTAAGCACATCCCCCGAACTTGTTAAATTTTTGACCGCCCATGAACCAGCAATCTGGGACATTTCGGTTTTAGTAGCTTCTAACCCAGTGTTTAACTTGTCTAATCGCTTGTTAGCAACGTCTATTTTTTGGCTCGTATCTTTTGGTGATGCTTGCCACGCTCGGTCAGTCGTTCCCTCGTAACAATCTAATTCGGTGAAGAATAGCATTGACTGACTGCCATTAGTAGTACCAGTGTTATCGATGCGGATGAAACCTTCATCACATTCTCCAGCGTTGAAAGTGAAGTGAAACTTAGAAACGCTACTAGCTGATGGCGAACCGTCAAAGTGTTTAATATTAACTACTTTGCTAAATGTTTTAGTTTCATTTGACTTGCGTCCGAGGAAATAGATATCTATCCCTTTTAGATTACCTCCAGCTAAAATAGAAACATTAAGAGAGTAATCGGTGTTTCGCTTAACTGAAAAACGACCAGTTGCGGATGGGGTCAGGGACGCCGTTTTTAATAAAAACATCGGTTTCGAACCGTTGTAATAAAACGAGTGGCTAGATACAGAAAGATTAGGGTTAGGTTGTGGTGCTTCCCAATAGCCCCAATTATCCAGATTTTCTGGAAACGCTGAGTTGCGAATGAGATTCTCACCACCTACTGACACACTGCCAGCCGTGTCATTCCACGAATAATCAGCTGGGTTAGTGCTATCAGCTTTATCAAAGTTAGTGCATACACCCAAATACTGCTTATTGCCATCTTGTGTCAGACTGAAACCTGCTCGCCCATCGGCACTGTCTGCATAGGCAAAGTGGACGTAAGGCGTTCGCCCGTCTGCTCCAGGTTTACCCGGAATACCGTCACGGCCGTCACTACCCTTCCACTTAGACCAACGGTAGTCTTGAGGGTTTTGGCTATCCGCGGTGTTAAAATCTTGGTACATGCCAATAAAAGCTTTATCAGTATCTGTCTGGCTAAAACCGCTACCAGACACAGTATCGGCATAGGCGATGTGAGTGTACTGTGTTTTACCATCAGCACCTTTAACTCCGGGTATCCCTTGGTCACCTTTTGGACCTTGTTCCCCCGTTTTAGCAACAGAATATCCTTGCTCATTCGTACCGTCTGAATAAAACCATGTCGTTCTTGTCCAAAGGTATTCACCGGGGTTAAGCGTTGGGATGTCTTTGCTCCATTTCCCGATAGATGGTTTTAGGTTTATGTATCCGGGATTTCTACCATCTCCTCCAGTCCCAAAGATTTCTTTGATTGGGAGCAACTCACCAGTTCTATCAGTTACAATCTCACCAACAGTTAAGTCAGTGTATTTGACGTGTTTTCCACTTTTGATAAGCGTCAAGTCTTGCACAAAGTTGTAGTCTAAGTGTTGAGATAACGTTAAGTTATTCCAATTGAAGCTTGAGTAGTATTTGGCGTTAGGAACCCTCTGGCCGTTTGTGTGTTTCAGATACTCAATTGTTGTATCAACAATACCAACGCCATCCTTACCTGGCAGACCATCATCACCTTTGGAGCCGTTCTGTGGGATGTATGTTTTTTGGTATCCGGTTTCGCTAGATAAATCCGTATATATCCATTGCGTTTTGGTCCATAGATATTTACCTTTGACCAAAATTGGTGGGTTTGCAGTCCAACTCGTAGGCATTACAGTGTCACTATCACTCATACCGTAAGTAATAGTGGTAGATTTCAAGCCTACCCCGTTTTTACCAGGTAAGCCGTCATTACCTCTATCGCCTTTAGGGCCTGCTGGTCCTGGGTCGCCTTTCGCACCGTTTCTACCATCAGAGACGTTTAAAAAAGTAACTTCTTCTGAAGCTACTTCTTTATTGTCTACCCATGCCGAAACTGTCAAGGCGGTTGGTTGGGTAATTTCTGATGCTACCATGTCATAGGTCATCCCAACATATTTGATTTCGCCGTTAATCACGAAACGCCATGTAGCGTTAACTGTTTTATCGCCTTGTTTCAAGACTGGACGGACAGTAGAACGACCAACACCGTTTTTAAATGCCGTTCCGTTTGTAGTTGTAATTTCGACACGGTATGGCAAGGCTCTAGCTGCGATTTCATCAATTCGTTGTTGCAAACTGTCAGACGGTTTGTTATCCAACTTTCTGAAATTGGTAAATACCACTGAGTTATTAAGTGGCATGTCGAAACTAATAATCATTTCAGACACACGAGCCTCAAGGGCTAGCCCACCTCTAAAATTATCGTTAATAATTTTAACAGTGTCACCTAAATTGATATCTTTGTAATTCTCCATGAAGCTAGAGTGGACATCGACGGTGTAGGTCATAAGTGGATAAGCGTACTGCTTGATAGTACGCAAGGCGTAACCTTTTAGGGCGTTAACATCCTTGTATTCGGTTTGGAAATCCTTGCGCGTCCAGTTATCCGCATTACCCGGATTCATGGTAGATGGGTAACGTTCTCTAGATAGTGGAGCAAACACTAAGCCATTGCCACGTTTTGAGTAAAACTCTACTTGTCCTAACTCGTTTTTTTCCTCAAACTCAACATCGTTAAGATTAACGCCATCCTGCCCGATGAAATTCCCTGCATTAAAAAGATGTGTTTTATCGCTAGTGACTTGTACACCTTTCAATTCGTTTTGGAAGTAGAGGACTACATCCCCTCTTGCTTTACCAATGCCGTGGTGATTTCCGTCCGGTTGCTGGTAGATATCAATGATGAATCGTTTCAGAGTTCCATCTCTGTTTAATTCTGTTCGGAATGCCATTTCAGCATCAAATTTAGACATTAAGCTTCGTAACTGTGCCAATCGTGTATCTTGTGCTTCAAACTCAACTTTTCGAGTTTTATCAGAAACCTCGTTAACACCAATCTCCATGTTTGCAAAACTGAGATAGTTCATGTCGTTCAAATACCAAGCTATTGTTTGGGCGTTTTCACTCTTATAAGGGATAGCGCCCTCTTGAGCTAATTCAAGATTGGTGTTGTTACAAGTAACTTGAAAACTCGTGTCATTCTCAACGAGTTGCGAGACATAAAAAATGTGATAGGAATTATCATAGTAGAACGAAACGAGCATATCATCATTGATATATTTAACATCCTCATGAGTTTTTCCATCAACAATTTTGGGAATTACGAAATCAAACGTACTAGTTGCGTATTCAAGGTATGTGTGCCATTGACTGTGAGAGTATGGCAACATGCCAGGAACATTATTATTTAACGCACAAACCTTACGCATGTTTTTATCATGAATCCAAATTTGCATTAAACGAAACGCTCCTTCCAAGTGATTTCAATTGCTGGGTCAGTCCTTGTCCAACTAGACGTGTAGATATCAATTTCAGTTTCGCCAACTCCGATGCCAAACGGCTCAGATAGATATGTCAACTCATTAGATGCTGGCAAGTTATCGATTAAGGTTTTACCTTTCGCCATATCAATTTCAAGGACAGAGCCCTTACGGAAGCGATTAGGGATATCTACCAGTTTGCTGATAAAGTCTTTCCTGTAAATAAAACTATCAATATACATATGAGTTAGCATAGGACTGTCGTATATACCGAATATACCAATATTTATTTTTGCCGATTTTTTGCCTTTGATTTCAGGAATTCTGTATTGCGGGTAAGATCCCCACCAGTAAAATTGAAGCATCTCGTCTCGTCTTAATATATCAGACCATCCTCTAGGTTCATTAAACGGATTGTGCTGTTCAATGTGTGTACACAGAAAACTCTTTCTCTCAAGGATTCGGTAGCCGCCTTTTCCGTCGCTTACCAAAAAATTGTAACAACTGTTGAGCCCATTTGTATCTTTGTACGTTTCGACGCCATAAAGGAACTCACCCTTATCGCTGGTAACAGATATTTTCAGAAAACCAGTTTGATTACTCGCACCAGCCCAGAAAATCTGCCTCCACCAAAGATATTCGCTTAAAGCTCCTTTTTGACCGTTGCTATCAATTGGTATTTCCCATGTTAACGAGGCTCCTTTCAAATAAGTAGCACCACCACCACGATTTCCTAAGGCAATGTGAGGTCTCCCCCACGAATTATCAATGTAAAACGAACCATTTAATGTTTGAGCACTATCGTTAAATATGCCATTGTTTTTAGTAGAAACGGTCAGACCTTTTTGGATCCCATCGCTAGTGGCGAAATCTAATAGAACTTCCGAGTGTTTAACATCCTCAATATCCAATTCATTAGGATTGCCAACCTCGTAGCTTTCGCTAGAAGACTTCACAATCCCAACCCATCCATTATCTGAATTAAACTTCATTTTAATATCTGGGTAAGTTTCAGCTGTACCGAAATTCTTTAAAGTTGCCTTGTAGTGGCCAGTTGAAATTTTCTTAACCCTGCCGTATTTAGTTTCACCGTCACTACTTACAAAGGCTTGTGCCTTGTTCTCGCCGTAACTTTTTGGAACATCGAATGTAACCGTTACCGTTGCGGTAATCGGTGAGGTGTTCTTATCGACTGCTAGCGATGCTTGACCGACTGGGATAGCTTCCCAAACCTTATTAGGCTCATCACCAAAAATCAGTGTTTTCGGCTTATCAACATTGAGATAACCGCCCAGCGTTTCAGCAACGGTATTAAAGTAGTCGTAGTTTCCGACCAAGGTAAACAACACTTGAATTTGCTTAACTGACAAGGTGCTGTATAGGAATTGCTGACCATAACGCCTGCGCCCTTGGTCTTGATAGTTGTTGTTAAAGTTAGATGCCACGTTTTTAGTGACATCTACTGGAACGGCACGCCCTTGACCTTCGTTGAATAATTCAGTTAAGTTTTTACCGTCAAAAATGACTGACATTCCTATCAAATAAGGCTACCTCCTAGCAACGCTTGTCTGCGTTTGTAATCGTTTGTTGCTTCTGTCATAAAGGGCGCTAACCCATTTGACACGCTTCTACCATCAATGACGTTTCTAACCTCGATAGGGTTAGAGCCATTAGTTACTAATTGACCGAGTAATTCAATCATGATATCTAACTTGCTTTCTAATACAAAAACACGTTCACGGTCTGAAGTATTATCGTGGTTGCCTTGTGGGGCATCGCCCGCAAAACGTGCCACTGCTTCAGTGAGTAGTCGCCATGCTCTACCACGTTTGGCAATATCCGTAGGGATAACATATTCTGGCATGTCGCCCTCAGCTAACTCATAAACACCGTTTTTGTGAACTAGACCACCGTTAGCGTAACCATAAGCGGCTACACGGGTAAAGGCTGCGTCTGATGTTCCATAGCGATGTTTGATGTAGTTGATTGCAGCAAGCAAGTTGTCGTATCCGTTACGGATATTATTATGTCCTGCGTGCTTGTAAGCGTCAAATGTTGGTTGAATAGTTTGCATCAAACCAATAGACGGTGTACCAGCTCTTGCGTTACTGTCCCAGTTATTTTGGACATTTGGGTTCCCACCAGATTCACGCTGAATGGTTGCCAAAATTTTAGACACACGGAAATCATTCGGTTCGATACGATTTGCCTTCAATGCTCTAACAACCGATTCACGCCAGCGGGAAACGCCTGTACCTTGTGGGCCGTCTTCACCACCACCCGGAGGGCTGAGCAACGGGCCAAGGGTTTTCTTAATCCATTCGAACATGCCACCAACTTGGCGTTTAATCAAAGTTTGAAGTGGATTGTTTCTGTCCTTAAGTGGTTTGCTATCGTCACCGCCACTACTTCCACTATCTCGAACACCAAAATCAAGGAACGTAGCAGCGTTTGAAATATGACGGCCAGCGTATTGATGATACTGACCGTTACCGCCATAGTTGTATTCTTCACCGTCGTACGTATTTCCATGTACGGCTGTTACAAAGTCAACGTGGTTACTTGAAACTGGTCCGCCAGTGTAAACTGCTACTGTCCCCGGTTTAGGTCTGCTTAAGTGTGGCACGCTTGCAGATATCCATTGGTTACCATTACCAAGGTGGCTGAACAAGCTAGACTTAACACCAAGGTTTGCCAAACGACTGGCAACGAATGATACACACTCACGATAGAAGTAACCCCACGGGTCAGCTCCAGCGTCTTTGGCTTTGTCTTTGAAACGGTAGTCATCGCCTTTAGCACCCATAGCCACGGTGCCTTCATCCATTGAGGCATTAGCCATAGACCAAAGTTCTTTCCACCAATTCTTGGCTTCTTCGACTGGTTTCTTATACAGTGCATTACCAAGTGGGTTAAACATGCCCGCCAATTTATCAGCGTTAGGGCTGAATTTTTTAGCCAATGCTCCCACCGGGTCTTTAACGACATCACCGACAAACTCAATCATTTTCATGAATTTGTCAACACCGTTCTTCATAGTATCCCAAACCGAACCAGCTTTGTTCGTAGCAGTGTTCCAAAGTTTAGACCAGAAACCCGTACCTTTCGCAAACGCTCCACGTTCAACACCCATGAGCATAGCCAATTCACTGGCATTGATAACTTCCGAACCAGCTGGCAAGAGGTATTCAACGTTTCGACCTTGTGGCAAGAATGACTTACCATTAGGCAGAATTACCATTTCTTGGTTGTTAGTCTCTGGGCTATCGTAGCCATCGTTTAGAGTAGCTAGCGTAGGCTTAGTGATTGGGTTTCGGTACGAGCTAAACATACCAGTACCGCCAGCAAACCTAACTTTCGGAATTTTAGAGATAGCTTCTTTGCTACCGCCAAAATCAGAAATCAGTTTATTGATACCGTCGATACCGGCATTTGGGAGAGCAATCACGGCATTGATACCATCGCCAGCAAGGCGTTTCATGCCATCCCACATCTCGCCAAAACCTTTTTTAACGTTCTCCCACGTATTTTTGAAAAAGTTAGCGATATTGGTCAATGCGTCGGTAATTAGCTTGGTAATGTTGACACCAAATTTCTCTTGCGTTAATGCTCCAATCTCATCCCACTTTTTCGATAGGAATTTCTTAGAATTCTCCCAACCGTCGAACCAATTCTTATTGATGCCCTTGTGGTGCTTGTCGATGTCCTTACCGAGGGCGGTCATGGCTTCCGTGGCATTGCCTTTGATGCCGTCCCACGTTTTAGATGCAAATTTCTTAACATTATCCCACTTGTCAGACCAGTCTTTTTTAAGGCTAGTCATGTGTTTTGCAACGCCTTTCGCCATGTCTTTTACATGGTCCACTGTGCTATCAACAAACTTTTTGAATGGCTTGTTGTGCTTGTACATCAGCTCAAACCCGGCAACTACTGGATTGGAAATGACAAGCAATTTCTTAGCGGTATTAGCAAAGGCTTTGATACCTTTTTCACCACCCGTGAAGTAAGTCTTGGTTTGTTCGAAGCCCTTCTTAGTGTTCTTGGTCATTGAGTCCATCGCACCGGTCCAGGTCTTCTTAATGCCATCCCATGTCTTACCGAGCCATTTCGCAGCGCCAGAGAAACCATCCTTGATACTCTTAACGATACCATCAACGAATTTCTTGAACGTTTTATTGTGCTTGTAAATTAAAGCAAACGCTCCAGCAATAGGATTCGCAATAAATAAAAGGACTTGCTTCCAGTCCTTTTTAAAGAAACCAATGATTTTACCAAAGATTTCTTTAGTCACTTTAAAAATCTTGTCAAAGGCTTTTTTGGCAGCGCTAAACATGCCATCTACAAAGGCTTTGAATTTCTTATTGTGCTTGTAGAGTAGTACTAGGGCAGTTATCGCAGTGGCCACCGCTACCGCAATCAAGCCAATAGGGTTGGATGCCATTGCTAAGTTCCACGCTTTTTGAGCTACTGCCGATGCTTTTTGGGCAACAGTCATAGCGACCGTAGATTCTTTCATCACTTTAATGGCTTTCGCAACTTTCATTACTCCTGAAGCTACTTTAGAGCCTACAAAGTAAGTGGCAAACAAAGAACCGACTGTTTTAATAGCCGTCTTATGTTCAGCAATGCCACCTAAAGCCTTGGATAACGATGTGACTGGAGCTTTAGCTTTTTTGCTGTTGCCAGCCATTGTCCCTAACGCGCCAGCAACACCTTTAATCATGCCTAAAGCCGTTTCCCAGACCCCACTAGCAAATTCTTTTCCGATACTAAGTAGCGGTACTATGCTATCCTTGACTTCTTTGAAGAAAGCTACAATTTTAGGGGCGTTGTTAGCGATACTTTTGCTCAGATTATCGACAAACTTATTGAGACCATCCATTAAGCCATTAAGCTCATCTGTACCATTTCCGAGGTTAAACACCTTAGAGAAGGCGTCCATGATAGTGCCTAGACCTTTGGAAACGTGCTCCCCTAAGTCTTTAAACTTGGTTTCCGTGTTAGGGTCTGCTACCCAATTCCCAATCTGTTGTAAGAATGGGTTTTTCATTTTATCAATCGGATCACGGAAGGCAGCAACTACCGCTGGCATACGGGACTGAATTGTCCTTTCAAGACCGCCAATGGTGGTTGAGAAGTTAGCCGTCGCATCCTTGTACTTGTCTTGCAACTCAAACAAGGCTTTCTGTGCCATTTCAGCGGTAATCTTACCATCGCTTTGCAATTTGGCATATTGCTCTTGGGTTATGTTAGCAATGCCCAACTCTTGCCCGGCAACTTCTTTAAGTTGGTTCTTCATTTCCGGAAAGACGTTGATGATTGACATCATGTCTTGCCCTTGGACTTTACCATTGGCAATCATTTGTGCCCACTGAGTAGCGAAATTCTCAACGGCTGCATCCGTTTGACCAAATGCGTCTTGCAAAGTCAAAATGGCTTGCGTTTGCTGTTTGGTTAACTCGGTGTTGTGAGTTACGGCATAGAACTTTTGGTTCATACCGTCAACCATTTCGGTTGAGTTAGCCGCAGCTTGCGCCATTTGGTTGGTCATATCGACCATCTTCTTACCTTCTTCAGCATTACCCGTCAAGGTTAGCCAAGTGGCGTTCATGGTTTGTTGATATTTAACGTATTCGGCGCTAGAATGAGCGATTTCGTCAAACTTGCCCTTAATAGCTCCCAATGCATTCTGGAAACCGTTACTGATTAGGTTAGCGGCAAACGTAGCCCCAAAGATACCCTTTAAGCGTGAAGTCTTTTCTTCGGTGTTCTTGACTTCACCACCCAAGCGTTGGAAGCTCTCTTTTAAGCGTCCAATGAGTGAGCTAGACCGTTGACTTTGCTCAATTTCGTCATTAAGCTTGTCAGCGGCGTTTCTAGTATGTGCCAGGCTAGTAGCCGTTTCATCCAAACGTTGCTTTTGTTTGCGATATTCATCGCTTGTCCTTCCGGATTGTTTAGCGACACGCTCAAGCATTTCCTTTTGCGTCTCATACTGCTTGTTTAAGTTAGTAATAGAACCCTTGTATTGCTTGAGCTGCTCTTGTCTAGCTTCATCTTCTTTACCTTCAGCTTTTAAACGCTTGACGTAAGTTTCAGACGCTTCATTTTGGGCTCTGTATTCCTTTTGAAGTTCAGCCAAACCAGATTTTTGATAATCAAGGCTATTTTTAGCTTGACGCTGTTGATTCTCCAAGGATGCCAAGCGTGTAGTAGCTTGGTCAATCTGTTGTTGGTACTTTAAATACTGTTCGGCCGTTTCAGCGGTACTACCTTTAAGTTGAGACTGCTCTTGTTTCAGTTTCTCAATCTTATGTTGTTGATTTTGGATAGCATTACCCAAACCATCGTACTTAGCTTGTGCTGCGCCTAGATAGTCTCCAGCGCTACGCATTTGGCTTTCTTGTGCCTTCCATGCGTTCGTAGAGCTATTGACTAACTGAGTTAGTCGCTTAATTGAGTTGGCCGCCTGTAACGTGTCTAAGGCGATTTCAGTGGACATGGTAGCTTGTACTTTTGCCATGT
>OGKO01001462.1_pt1 | contig 13505 bp, 9 predicted proteins | sample 1572451 | NCBI WGS metagenome assembly OGKO01 (sample SAMEA2582089, study PRJEB24529) | metagenome | biome: Human gut stool | place: China | collected 2011 | reverse complement strand
TGGAGTAGTCCACCAGATTCTCACCGGCAGGGCCGATGGAAGCGGTCTCGAACTCGCGGCCGTTCTGCTCTACCATCCACTTATTGGCAGCAAAGGTGCCCTTGCCCCAGATCTCGGTTGCGTCCTCCAGAGAGACCGCGCCGTCCTCGATGCGCAGATAGACGGGCTTCTCGGAGATGCCGCTGACCACGATGCCGTCGTAACCGGCATACTTCAGCATGGAGCCGATGTGGCCGCCCATGTGTGCGTCAATGATAGAGTGGCCCTTGGACCAGGTGGAGCGGAAGGTCACGTTCATACGGCCGGAGCAGGGCACGCCTGCGCCGGTCAGGGGGCCGACACCGAAGATGACCAGAGCCTTCTCGTCATAGGGATCCAGCTCCATGGGAGCTTCCTCATACATAATGCGGTAGGCCATGCCCATACCGCCGATATACTTATGGTACTTTTCGTCATCCTGCGTGGTGATCTCGCCGGTGGTCAGGTTGACGCGCAGGATCTTGCCTGCCCAGCCATAACTTTCAGCCATTGTAGTTCCTCCTTACAGATCCAAGTATGCAGCCTGTGCTGCGCTGGTAACGGCATCCCAATCCACGATGGACAATGCGCCGGACGGGCAGCCTGCCACGCAGGCACCGCAGGCGATGCACTTGGAGGACTTGCCGGTCTCGGGGTTGACAGTGGGCATGTGCCACGGGCAGGCTTCATGGCAGGCACCGCAGCCAATGCACTTGTCGGTATCCACTACGCGGATGCCGCGGTCGTCGGTGGTGATAGCCTTCTGCGGGCAGGCGTTGCCGCAGGCGGGGTCCTCGCACTGGCGGCAGGTATCCGGGAAGTAGACAAAGCAGTTGTCGTTGCCGGACAGCAGGCCGTTGCCGGCACCGTCCAGATTCAGACGGCGCTGGATCTTCACGCGGCTGATGTAAGAGGAGCACACGCCGTCGTTGGTCAGCGTGCAGTTGATCTCGCAGCGCTGGCAGCCGGTACACAGGTCGGCGTTGACCACCAGCAGGCCCTGGGGCAGCGCCCAGGTAGCCACTGCGCCGCTGTCCACCTGCTTCTGCGAGCAGCCGAAGAGGGACAGCATGGATGCGGAGAGGGTGAGCCCTGCAAGGCTCTTGCCCGAGATCTTCATAAATTGACGGCGGGTCATGTCAGCCGTCAGAAAATCAGTTTTTGCCATAGGTTCCATTCCTCCGTTGAGGTCACTCTGCGCGGAGCACCTCAGTTACATAGAAATACGAGTTGTTGACGATGTTGGTGACGGCGGCCGAGGTGATGGTCGCGCAGGAAAGGGCGTCCACCTCGGTGAGGTCTGCGCTGACAGCGCCGGCACTGGTCTGCCCGGTGGTCAGTTCAGCCTGTGCCAGCTGATAAGCGGCCTGCTTTTCTGCGGACCAGTCCGCATAGGGCAGAACCTGCTCCTCACCGTCCTGCGCACTCTTGCTCAGACCGGCGGCGTAGAGCTTGCGGCGTGCCACAGCCTCGGCGCTGGAATCCAGCGGCGGGGCCAGCTCATCAGCCAGAGGCTCGCCGTTCAGTGCCGAGAGGGTCAGACCTGCTGCGTACATCCTGCGGGTGGCCTCGGCCTCGGGAGAGGTATCGGACACATTCCACTGCGCGGGGTCAAAATCCTCCGCAGCAGCGGGCTGCTCCTCCGCCGCACCGGCAGCGGCATAGGCGATACCGGTAAGGGGATCGGTCACAGTATAGCTTTTGCCTGCCAGCGTAAAGGGAGCTGCGCCCTGATACTGGGACGTGAACTCCGGGTCGACACACTGGCCGCCGAGGCTGTCCGTCTCTGCCTGCGAGAGGATCTCGACAGCGGAAACATTGCCCTCGGCGTCAAGGGTCACGGCAGCCTGCACATCGCTCTGGAAGCCCTTCTGAGAGCCCTCCACGCGATAGCTGCCGTCGTCGAGCTGGTACACTGCGCTGATGCCGTAGGCGGCTGCATCCGCTTCCGACACCGGCAGCAGGGTACCTGCAACCGTGGTGCGCGCGTTTTGCATGGCGATCAGGCCGATCGCCATAGCAACAGTGGCAGCACCCATGGCTGCGTAGCCCGGAAGCCGCTTGCGCCACAGCGGAACGGGCGCAAACGGGTTGGTTGCCTGCTTCATGTTATCACCTGCCTGTTTTTGGTCGTTCGGGAAAACTCCCAAACACGAAAACGACCGCTCTGCCTGCTGCAACAAGCGGAGCGGTCTCTTCGTTAATATATTATCACATAGGCGAAAAGTAAGTCAACGCGAACCGATGTCACCCCGCACTTTTTGACGATGTTAGCGGATGTTTCCGGCCGCAGAGCAGCTGTAAGCCGTATTCTGCGGCCAGCTCCAGCGACTGGACGGTGGGCATGGTCTTGCTGACCAGTGCCGGAACACCAGCCCGGATGGCTTTGCGCACCATATCCATCGGTACGCGGCCGCTGGTGTAGAGCACGCATTCGCTGAGGGAGACACCGGCCAGAAGCACGCTGCCCACGGCTTTGTCCAGCGCATTGTGGCGTCCGATGTCCTCGCAGGCACAGAGGATGCAGCCCTCGTGCAGCACAAAACAGCTGTGGACTGCATGGGTGGCCTGATAAAGCGGCAGGCCCGCGCTCATGGCGGCGGCGAGGGCGTCCACCCACTCCGGCTGTACGTCCAGATACGGCACCGTGCGCAGCGGCTGCACTTCCACCGGACTGCCCAGCGCGACATTGTCGGTGCAGCAGCTGGAAACTTCCTGTGCCGCCGCGCGGCGGGCCGCCAGCGGGTGGTTCAGGTAGATATTGACTTTCAAGCCTTCCGCGCAGACGGAAATTTGTTCCACTTCCTCTGCGGAGGCGATCCATCCTTCGGTCAGCAGCCGCCCCAGCGCCAGCTGCGGCAGAAGCTGGGGCGTGCATACCACCCGGAAGGCCGGCTGTTCATTTACATAGATAACTGCGGCGTGTTCTGTTGGAATGGCCGCTTCCGTGCCGTCCGGCATCCGTACGGTTTCAAAGGCGGCTGCTGCGCCGAAGAGGTCGTTTATCTGCATGGGGGTCCTTTCTCTGTTCAATGCTGTCCTTCGTACAACCTCTCAGTCTGCTTCGCAGCCAGCTCCCCTGGTAGGGGAGCCTCTGGCGAGCCGGGAAACTCTGAGCTGGACGCTGGAAGCCCAATATGGCGCAAAATGGCGGGCCTCGCTACAGAGGACAGCAGCTTCTGGACAATGCACCTTGTCAAGCTGCCGTGAATCTGGGCAGCGGAGCACGATTGCTCCCGATAAATCGAGCTTTGTTCGTCCAGCGTGAGCCTGGCCGATATGCCAAGGGCTCCCCTATCAGGGGAGCTGGCAAAGCCGACAGGCTTTGACTGAGAGGTTTTTTCCGGGCCAGAGCTCTGTAAAAGCTGCTGTTCAAGTCCTCTTATCCGCTGATAGAAAGTTTCCAAAAGGACTACAGGTAAAAGAAAAACGACAGCCTTTTTGAAAGCTGTCGTTCAAGAGTGCGGATAAGAGGACTTGAACCTCCACCGAGTTGCCCCGATTAGAACCTGAATCTAACGCGTCTGCCAATTCCGCCATATCCGCATATTCTGTTTTGTTCGCTGCCGTTCGGCTCGGAACGATGTTTATTATACCACAGGTGCAAAGAAAGTCAAGCGTTTTCTGCAAAAATAGTACGACAAATTTTTTTGCTAAAATTGTTGCATTCCGTATAGGCCGAATGGGGCGAAAAATCCGGTGGAGTATGATACAATAAATATTACCCCTGCGGGGCAGCGGCCCGGCGGGACTATTTACGGAAGAGGGAAACTGCGAATGTTCAACATCATTATCTTTCTCATCGGTGCAGGCATCATGTTCTACATGGCATGGCGGAGCTGGTCGAGACGCCGCAAGCTCATGACCAAGGGCGAAAAGGTCGAGGCCGCTGTGGCAGGCACCGTCCAGAGCCGGGACGGCGAAGCCTACCTGTTGGAGTTCACCACTGCTGGCGGCACCCACCGCCTCCATTACCCCAAGTCTGCCAAGGGCAGAGAGCTTGCACAGGGAGCTGTCGTCACCCTTTATTATAACCCCGACGACCCCGCCGAGATGTATGTCGAGGGCGACAAGTCCGTCCTGGGTGCAGAGGTGCTGTATGTGGTGCTGGGCGTCGTGCTGCTGGTGCTGATGGCCGGCATCGTCCGCTGAGAGGGGGAGAAGAAAATGAAACTCGAACATTTTGGCATGGCAGAACCCGGTGACTGCCGGGTGGTCTTTTCTGCATCGGCAGAAGAGCTGGAAGCGGCGGTGCAGGCCGAAAAGACGGCCCCGGATGCCCCGCAGGACGAGGACGACCTGCTGACGGCGGCGGTCAATCGGGCGATTCTGGAGGGTTTCTCGCCCCTGTTCGCTCAGCTGATGAAAGAAAACGATTTGCAGCCCGTCACCGACCCGGATTTTGAGCTTCTGGCGGTCAACCGGGCCGAGGGCTTCCGGGCGGGAGCGCAGTTCTTCTGCCTGCCGCCGCTGGAACTGGGAGAGTACACCGGCTTTACCCAGCCCATCCAGCCCCGGCCTATCCGGGAGCTGACCATCGAGCTTGAAATAAACCGCCGCCACGGTGACGAAGACCGCGCCGCCGACGCCGAGGGCAAGCGCGCCCTCCGCGCCAAGGTGACGCAGGACATCTATGCCCAGCGCTGCCAGCAGGCCCGCGCCGTGGCCGAACAGGCCCTCATCGCCCAGCTGGGTACACACGTCACCGGCCCGCTGCCCAAGCAGCTGGTGGCCGGCAACTACTTTGCCGAGCAGCGCCAGTTCAACCTGCGGATGCAGGCTAACGGCGTCAATTTCGACCAGTACTTAAAGGTGCAGGGCCAGACGGTGGAAGAATTCCGAGCCTGGCTCCACGCCGAGGCCGAGCGCAAACTGCGCAGCCGGATGGGTCTGCTGCTGGTGGCGCAGAAAGAAGGGCTCTGGCCGACGGAAGCCGAGGTGGATGACGAGCTTGCCCACTGGGACGCAAGGCGGGACGGGGAGCACACCTTCGCCTCCAACGACCGCCGCCGCGCCGCCCAGCGCATCGCATCCAGCCGCGCCGCTGCCTTTATTCTGGCCCACTCCACCCTCACACCGCCGCCTGCTGAGGCAACGGTGTTGAAAGCCGAAAACAGGTAAAAAAGAAAATATTGCCGACCCGCAAAAAATAAAACAGAGCAAACAAAAATCCCACCGGCCCTGACCGGTGGGATCTTTAAGTTGAAGCGTTAAGTCTCCACGCCCTCGAACTGGCTGTTGTAGAGCTTGGCGTAGAAGCCGCCCTGCGCCAGCAGGGTATCGTGGTCGCCCTGCTCCACGATGTGGCCGTCCTTCATCACGAGGATGACGTCGGCTTCCCGGATGGTGGAAAGGCGGTGTGCCACGATGAAGCTGGTGCGGCCCTGCATCATCCGGGCAAAGGCTGCCTGGATACGCACCTCGGTGCGGGTGTCGATGGAGGAAGTGGCCTCGTCCAAAATCAGCATCGGGGGCAGACAGAGCATCACGCGGGCGATGCAGAGCAGCTGCTTCTGGCCCTGGCTGATGTTGCCGCCGTCCTCGGCGATGACGGTGTCGTAGCCCTCGGGCAGGCGGCGGATGAAGCTGTCGGCGTGGGCAGCTTTGGCCGCTGCCACCACCTCGTCGAGGGTAGCATCCGGCTTGCCGTAGGCGATGTTCTCCCGCACGGTGCCGGCCCGGAGCCAGGTGTCCTGCAGAACCATGCCGTAGCTGCCGCGCAGCGAGGCGCGGGTCACGTCCCGGATGTCGGTGCCGGAGACTTTGATGGAGCCGTCGTTGACATCATAGAACCGCATGAGCAGGTTGATGAGGGTGGTCTTGCCGCAGCCGGTGGGGCCGACGATGGCGATGCGCTGGCCGGGCTTGACGTCCAGAGACAGGCCCTCGATGAGCGGGCGGTCAGGCAGATAGCGGAAGGAGACGTCCTCGATCTGGACGTGGCCGTCCGGCACGAGCCTGACTGCATTCTCCGCCTCGGGGATCTGATCCTCAGCGTCCAGCAGCTCGAACACACGGGCCGCGCAGGCCAGAGCGTTCTGCAGCTCGGTCACGACGCCGGAAATTTCGTTGAAGGGCTTGGTGTACTGGTTGGCGTAGTTCAGGAAGATGCTCAGCTGGCCGATGGTGATGCCTCCGGCTACGGCATAGATTGCGCCCACGAGGCCGACGCCTGCATAGACGATGTTGTTGACGAAGCGGGTGGCGGGGTTGGTCATGCTGGAAAAGAAGATGGCCTTCAGGCTCACGTCCTGCAGGCGGCCATTCACCTCGTCAAAAGCCTCGAGGCTCTGGGCTTCGTGGCCGAAGGCCTGCACGACCTTCTGGCCCTCTATCATCTCGTTGACAAGGGCAGTCTGCTCGCCGCGCACAGTGCTCTGGCTCTGGAAATATTTGTAGCTGCGCTTTGCGAGAAAGCTGGCCACCACAAGGCTCAGGGGGGTGATGCAGACCACCACCAGCGTGATGGGGAGGTTCTGCTGCAACATGAAGAGCAGGGTGCCGAGGATGGTCAGCACACCCGAGAACAGCTGGGTGAAGCCCATCAGCAGGCCGTCGGCGAAGGTATCCACGTCGGCCACCATGCGGCTCACGATGTCGCCGGAAGGATGGCTGTCGAGGTAAGAGAGGGGAAGGGTCTGGATCTTCCGCATGGCGGCGTTGCGCAGGTCACGGCTGACTGCGAAGGTGATGCGGTTGTTGCAGACGCTCAGCAGCCACTGCGCAAAGGCGGCGACAACAGCCACCACGATGATCTCGTAGATGATGCGCAGTACGCCCGCGAAGTCCACGGCACCTTTGCCAAGCATCATGTCTATGGCATTGCCGCAGAGGATGGGGATATACAGCTGGGCCGCCACGCTCACAGCAGCCACGATGAGGCTGCACACCACGAAGAAGCCGTAGGGTTTGATTTTCTGCAGCACCCGGGTCATGGTGGCTTTCTGCTGTTCAAGGGTCAGCTTGCTTTTTGCTTTTGTACTCATTTCTGCGCATCCCCTTTCTTGAACTGGCTCTCATAAATTTCCTTGTAGACCGGGCAGCTTTCCAGCAGCTCGGCGTGACGGCCAAGGCCCACCATATGGCCATCGTCCAGTACGATGATCTGGTCGGCGTGCTGCAGGCTGGCGGCGCGCTGGCTGACGATGAAGACGGTCAGATCGCCCGGAAGAGCGGCCAGAGCCTTGCGCAGGGCCGCGTCGGTGGCGTAGTCCAGTGCGCTGGCGCTGTCGTCGAGGATGAGGATGTCCGGCTTGCCCACGAGGGCGCGGGCGATGGTCAGACGCTGTTTCTGACCGCCGGAGAGGTTGCGTCCGCCCTGTTCCACCGGCTCGTCGAGGCCGAGGGGCTTGGCTTTCACGAACTCCGCAGCCTGTGCCGTTTCCAGCGCAGCCCAGAGGTCAGCGTCAGAGGCATTCTGGCTGCCCCAGAGCAGGTTCGAGCGAATGGTGCCGCCGAAGAGCTGGGCTTTCTGCATGACCACGGCCACCTTGCCGCGCAGGTCGGCGCGGGGGTACTGCCGGACCGGTCGGCCCATGATCTCCACACTGCCCTCAGTGGCGTCGTAGAAGCGGGGAATGAGGCTGATGAGGCTGGATTTGCCGCTGCCGGTGCCGCCGATGACGCCGATGGTCTGGCCGCGCTTGGCAGTGAAGCTGATGTCGGAGAGGCTGGGTGCGCCTGCGCCCTTGTAGGTCAGGCTCACATGGTCGAAACGGACGGCGTCGCCGGCCGTTTCCGCCGGAACATTGCCGGTGAGCTGGGCCGGGAACTCCATGCCGGGCTTTGTGTCCAGAACTGCCTGCACACGGCCTGCACAGGCCAGAGCCTTGCTCACCTGAACGATGAGGTTGGCCAACTTGACCAGTTCGACCAGGATCTGGTTCATATAGTTGACCAGCGCGATGACATCGCCGGAGGCCATGCCCCCGATGTTGATCTCGATGCTGCCTACATACAGCAGCGCCACGATGGCAAGGTTGATGATAACGTAGGTCAGCGGGTTCATCAGGGCGGAGATGTGGCCCACGTGGAGCTGCATTTTGGTCAGCAGCTCATTGGCGTCCTCGAAGCGGTCCACCTCGCTCTTCTCCTTGTCGAAGGCGCGGACGACGCGCACGCCGGTCAGGTTTTCGCGGGTGAGGCCCAGAACCCGGTCGAGGCGGGTCTGCACCGACTTATAGAGCGGCCGGGTGATGACCATGACGCCGAAGACCACGACGCTCAGCAGCGGGATAGCCACCACGAAGATGAGGGCGGCGCGGAAGTTGACCGTAAAGGCCATGATCATGGCGCCGAGCACTACGAAGGGGCTGCGCAGGAACAGACGGAGGAAGAGGTTCAATCCGCTCTGTACCTGATTGACGTCGCTGGTCATCCGGGTGATGAGGGTGCTGGTGCCCATGGTGTCCATCTCGGAAAAGCTCAGCGTCTGGATGTGCTCAAACAGCGCATGACGCAGACCGGTGGAATAACCCACCGCGGCTTTGGCCGAGAAGTATTGGGCCGTCAGGCTGCACGTGAGGCCGACGATGGCCAGAAGCAGCAGGATGCCGCACCGCACGAGGATGTAGTGAAAATCGTGGGCCGCGATACCCACGTTGACAATGTCGGCCATCACAAGCGGCACGAACAGGTCAAACGTAGCTTCCAGCATCTTGAAAAGCGGTGCAAGCACGCTCTCGCGCTTGTAATCGCTGAGATAGCGAAGCATTTTGTTCAAGGCTCGATACTCCCTTTCTTTAATACATTTAGTCGAGACGCTCCTTATTATAACGCAATCCCAACAGGAATGCTATGTTTTTTGCCAAAGAAAACCGGCTCTGGATGCAGATTTCGGCTCCGGAGATTGAGAAAACCGGAAAATCCTGCTATACTGAAAAGGAATCTCAACGGAAAGAATGGTGGATGCAATGGCAAAAGATGGTGCGGCACGGCTGCGGCTGCGCCCGGTGGGCGCGGCAGACCGCAAAAAGCTGCCGGAATACGGGCCGCTGGGTACGGGCTGTCCGGCGATAGAGCGGGCTGTGGCAGCGCTTTATAAGGGCCAAAACGAGGAGAGCTTCTGGGCGCTGATGAACGCCATCAACTATGCCCTCGAGCTGGACACCAGGGTCCTGGTGCCGCTGGAAGCTGCGTCCGACCAGCCGGACGGGGCCGCCCCGTGGGCGGAGCATCCTGTCCCGGCGGAGAAAGCGAAAGACCTGCAGCCCTGGACCCTGCGTACCCAGAAGGGCCGGTGCTACCTGCCGGTGTTCACCTCAGTGAAGATGGCGGAGGCCGATAAAGGCACAGCCAGCCGCCCCATGGCGGAACGGCTTCTGGCTTCCGCCATGCAGATGGCGCTGGACTCGGACAGCATCGACGGTGTGGTCATCGACCCGTGGACCAGCTCTGCCACGCTGGACTGCTCGCTTTTGAACGGTCTGCTCCACGCCAGCCACGACACCGATGAGCCGGGCGAAGCGGAGCTGCGGGCCGGCAACCATGCCATGGCCGAGGAACGCTGGGACGACGCGATGCATTATTATCAGCTCTCTGCCGAAGAGGGCTGCGCCGAGGGCCTTGCCATGATGGGCGAGATGCTCTACGAGGGCCGGGGCTGCCGCAAGAGCCCTGCACAGGCCCGCAAGTTCTGGAAAAAAGCTGCCGACGCCGGCGATGTGGCCGCATGGGTGGCGCTGGGCGACGATGCCATGGTGCAGGGAAAAGGGGCCGGTGCGGCTCTGCGGGCCTACCGCAAGGCTCAGAAACTCTGCGCCTCCACCCCCGACATCGCCTATATGCCGCAGGTCTGCCTGCGGGTGGCCCAGTATGAGACCCAGTATATCTCCCGCAAAAAGGCGCTGGCTCAGCTGGCTGAGGCGAAGCAGGGCTTCCTCGTCCGCAAAAAAGAGGGCGACGAGACGGCCCAGAGCTGGCTGGACGAGACGGAGGCCGTCATCCGCCAGCTGCTTGAGAGAGAATGAGCGGAAACACAAAATCTTTACAAATGCTCTAAGAAATCGTCATACGGAACCGATATGATATTGAAGGAAAAATATGCGCGTCGCAAAAACAGAGAGGACGACCAGAATGAGCAGAGTGATCGGTATTGACCTTGGCACCACGAACAGCTGCGTGGCAGTGGTGGAGGGCGGCAAGCCCGTCGTCATCACCAACGCAGAGGGAGAGCGCACCACCCCCAGCGTGGTGGCGTTCACCAAAGACGGCGAGCGTCTGGTGGGCGGCGCGGCAAAGCGCCAGCTTGCTACAAACTCCGGCCGGACGGTGTCCAGCATCAAGCGGCATATGGGCAGTGACTACCGCGTCCACATCGACGGCAAAGACCTGACTCCGCAGGAGATCAGCGCCATGATACTGACCAAGATACGCCGCGACGCCGAGAGCTACTTGGGTGAGCCGGTGACGGAGGCCGTCATCACCGTCCCCGCTTACTTTGACGACAGCCAGCGCAAGGCCACCCAGGATGCGGGCCGCATCGCGGGCCTGAACGTCCTGCGCATCATCAATGAGCCTACCGCCGCCGCTGTGGCCTACGGCCTTGACAACGAAGCGCCCCAGAAGATCCTGGTCTACGACCTCGGCGGCGGCACCTTCGACGTCTCCATCATCGAGATCGAAGACGGCACTTTTACGGTGCTGGCCACCGGCGGCGATACCCGCCTCGGCGGCGACGACTTTGACCAGCGCATCGTGGAATACGCCGTGGCAGAGTTCAAGAAATCGGACCGCATCGACCTCTCCCGCGACCCCGCCGCCATGGGACGCCTGAAAGAAGAGGCCGAAAAGGCCAAGAAAGAGCTGTCCAGCGCCCTCTCGGCCCAGCTCAATCTGCCCTTCATCGCTGTGGGCAAGGACGGCCCCCACCACCTCGATCTGACCATCTCCCGCCCCCAGTTCGAGATGATGACCGGCGACTTGCTGGCACGGACGGTAGCCCCGGTGCAGAATGCACTGCGGGATGCCGGCATCTCGGCTTCGCAGCTGGGCAAAGTCCTTCTCGTCGGCGGCAGCACCCGGATGCCTGCCGTCGAGCGTCAGGTGAAGGAACTGCTGGGCTGTGAACCGAGCCACAGCCTCAACCCCGACGAATGCGTGGCGATGGGTGCCGCTGTGCAGGGCGGTCTGTTACAGGGCGGCGGCAAGCTGGCTGGCGCTTCTGGTGCAGCGGCGCAGGGCCTTGTGCTGATGGACGTCACCCCGCTGACCCTCTCCATCGAGACACTGGGCGGCGTGGCGACCCCCCTCATCACCCGCAACAGCATGATACCCACCCGCAAGAGCCAGATATTCACCACGGCCCGCCCCATGCAGACCAGTGTGGAAATCAACGTCCTGCAGGGTGAGCGGCATTTCGCCCGCGACAATAAGAGCCTCGGCAAGTTCAAGCTGAACGGCATCCGGGCCAGCTTCTCGTCCAAGCCCCAAATCGAAGTCACTTTTGATATTGATGTCAACGGCGTCGTGAAAGTCTCGGCCAAAGACCTCGGCACCGGCCGGGAGCAGAACATCACCATCACCGGCAGCACGAACCTCTCGGAGAATGAGATCCAGCGCGCCATGGCCGACGCGGCCGCCTACGAGGCCGAGGACAGCCGCCGCAAAGAGCGGCTTGACCTCCACAATCAGGCCGAGGTGCTGGCTTATAAGGTGGACGAGGCCCTCTCCAAGTGCAAGAAGGAGCTGGACAAGGAGGAGAAGAACCGCATCAAAACCGATGTGGCGAACCTCCGCCGCTGTCTGCGGAGGGATAAGCCCGAGAAGATGAACGAGACGGAAGAAGCGAACCTCCGTCAGGCCAAGAGCCAGCTCGAAGCATCCGCAAACCACCTGATGGTGCTCTATGCATCGGAGCAGAGCGAGAACGGCTCGGACGGAACCATTCGATAAACAGTAAGACCCCCGCTGTCTTTGCAGCGGGGGTCTTTTGCGTCTGAGGGAAAAGTATCTATGGAAAACAAAGAGGAGAGTGGGGAAAGCTTATCGGCCAACGATGAGGTCGCGGCGGCTGCGGAAGCCCACGGTGAGGCGGGCGTTGCTGCCGAGGTGGCGCAGAGTGACTCGGGTGCCGGGCTTCTGGTCCTGGCACAGCAGAGTCAGGTTCAGGGTGGTGGAAGTCTTGTCGGTCTTGAGCACCAGCGTGCTTACGCCCTGATTCATCAGGGTCTGCATGTCGAGGATGGTGGTGCGGAAGGTGGCGTTGTCATCGGGGGCGTCCAGCGTCAGCACGCGGCCTTCCTGACGGGCGGTGTAGAGCACCTGCTTGCCCAGCAGGCCCTTGACGGTGTAGCGGGCTTCGCTCTTCTCCACCGGCGTGTCAGAGGGCAGGGGGGTCTCGTCGGAGATCATCATCACGTTGCCCTGAATAGGGTTCTCCACCGGGGAAGCGTAGCCGCCGTAGTTGGGGTCTACCTCCCCCACCGGAACGTCAGAGTGGAGAGCGATGTCGCCCTGCGTCATGACGCTCTCGGCCTGCGGGGGCAGATAGCCCGCGACGACCGTGTCATCGGCGGCAAAGGCGCCCACGCTCATGGCGGCGGTCATGGTCAGCAGAGCGGCAGCAGCAGCGGCGCGGCGGGCGGTATTCTTGTTCAGCAGTCTCATAATAGTATCCTCCTGTAGATGTAGGGAGTCAACCTCTCCGTCAGCGCACCAGCGCTGACGGAGAGGTTTATCCCAAATGCTTTTATCAGCGGTACGGCGTATCAGAAAACCGCCGTATCTGTAATGAATACGGATACGGCGGCTGGATTATTGCAGAGATCCTATTTTAATTTTCGCTGGGATCTTTTTCCTCAAGGATAGCCATGAACTCGTCGCCAGTGATGGTCTCCTTTTCATAAAGGTACTTCGCCAGCTCGTCGAGCTTTGCACGGTTGTCGGTGAGGATTTTGATGGCCTTTTCGTGCTGGACCTTTACCAGCTCCACGACCCGCTGGTCGATCTCGCGCTGGGTCTGCGCCGAGCAGGCCAGCGAGGTGTCGCCGCCCAGATACTGGTTGTTCACCGTCTCCAGGGCCACCATGTCGAACTCTTTGCTCATGCCGTAACGGGTGAGCATGGCGCGGGCAAGCTTGGTGGCCTGCTCGATGTCGTTGGACGCGCCGGTGGTGATGGAGCCGAACACCACTTCCTCGGCAGCACGTCCGCCGGTGAGGGTGGCGATCTTATTTTCCAGCTCTTCCTTGGTCATCAGGTAGTGGTTGCCTTCTTCGACCTGCATGGTGTAGCCCAGTGCGCCCGAGGTGCGGGGGATGATGGTGATCTTCTGCACGGGTGCGGAGTGATTCTGAAGCGCCGCCACCAGTGCGTGGCCGATCTCATGATAGGCCACGATGCACTTTTCCTTGTCGGTGAGGATGGAGTTCTTCTTCTGGTAGCCGGCAATGACCACCTCGATGCTCTCCTCGAGGTCGGCCTCGGTCACGCTCTTGCGGCCGGCGCGCACGGCCCGCAGGGCGGCTTCGTTGACGATGTTGGCCAGC
>OGKO01001461.1_pt1 | contig 13506 bp, 12 predicted proteins | sample 1572451 | NCBI WGS metagenome assembly OGKO01 (sample SAMEA2582089, study PRJEB24529) | metagenome | biome: Human gut stool | place: China | collected 2011 | reverse complement strand
CGTGAGGAGATCGCAAAGGCGGGTCTGGATAAGGAGATCAGCCAGTACTATGCAGCCTTGACCAACATGCACAGTGTGGGCGTCATGGGCGACGAGCGCACCTATGATTACGCTGTGGCCCTGCGTGCTGTGACCACCACCGACTTCATGACTGCAGAGAGCTATAATATGCCTTGGGATGTTCTGGGCACTGTCACCAGCCGCATCGTCAATGAGGTCAAGCATGTGAACCGCGTGTTCTATGATTGCACCGGTAAGCCGCCGGCAACCATTGAACTCGAGTAATCTGCAAACCCTGAAAAATATTGATGCAACGCGATATTTTGAGAGTCAAAAGGCTCTGTGATACTGCTTTGATACTATCAGGCGATTATTCATAAAGAGAGACATGAGAATGCCCTCTGAGAAACGGTAAGTTTTTCAGAGGGCATTTTTGTGTCTTTTATTCTTTACGCCACTTTTTCTTCGGCTCGTATCGGCCGCAGCCATCGGCGGTCTGCGGCCAGTTGAGTTTCCATTCCTGATACTCTTCTTTGGTGATCTCGCCCTCCCGGAGCTGCTTCTTACGGAGCTGCCACTCCTTCAGAAAATCATCCAGCAGACGATAACGGAAGCTGACCGCCATGTGCTTTTCCGGGAAATCTGGGTCGGTGGTGTCTGTGACCTCATAGAGCCGAGTGCCGGGATAGTGCTCGTCCAGCTCGAACAGAGTGTACATCACATCCTCTGCGGCGTACAGGGTCGGCTCATAGAGGGAACGGTAGTTCACGTCCAGCACCTCCGCAATCTTGCGGAGCAACTCTTCTTTAGGAGTGCGGGTGTTGCTTTCGTATTGTGCGATGCGGATGTCTGCGCTCTTCTCCTCAAACCCGATGGCAATGCCCAGTTCTTTCTGGGTCATACCTCGGAGGTTGCGGGCACGTTTGATGCGGTCACCGACTGCCATGCGATTGCCTCCTGACTTAAACATATTTGTTGAACCTAGTATAGCACAGAAAAATAGGAGGTGCAATAGAAAATAAACAAAAAAGTTTAAGATTTTACCCAAAAACCTCTTGACTTAACGGAATGTGTTTAGTATAATGAGAGCACAAAAAGATAAGCAAAAATGCTTAGTAAAATTGAATGACCGCCAAACTGACCCAAACCGCCAAGACCTTCCGAAAGGAAGCGAGCGCTCCGTAAGGGGACGGCACAGCACCGCAAAGGGGATATGCCTGCCGGAAGTCAGCGAGGATGAAGCGGCACCGAAACGAAACCGACAAGGAAAGGACAAAAAATGGCAAACAGCATTTTTATCAAGGCAGACGAGCTGGCAAAGGAGCTGGACATCTCGCAGGGGCTGGCGTACAAAATGATCGCCCAGTGGAACGAGGAACTGAGAGCCAAGGGCTACACGACCGTGGGAGGCCGGGTAAGCAGGAGGTACTATCAGGAGAAGATCTACGGGGCAGGGGAGGAGTGATAGGATGCCAGCCTACAAGGACAACAGGCAGGGCACATGGTACGCTTCCTTCTACTTCGAGAACTGGCAAGGTGTGAAGCAGAAGAAGCTGAAACGGGGATTTGCCACCAAGAAGGATGCTCTGGCGTGGGAGCGGGAGTTCCTTCTTCAACAGGCGGCAGACCTGACCATGACCTTTGAAGCCTTTGTGGAAATTTATATCACGGACAAGAAAAAGCGACTCCGGGAAAACACCTGGTCTACCAAAGAGCACATCATCCGAACGAAAATCTTACCGTATTTCAAAGAAAAGCGGCTCAGCGAGATCAAGCCGCGGGATGTAATCGCGTGGCAGAACGAGATGCTGAACTACCGGGACAAAAACGGCAAGGCCTACTCGCCGACCTACCTCAAGACGCTGCATGGACAACTCAGTGCCATTCTGAATCACGCCGTCCGGTTCTACGGGCTGAAATCAAACGCAGCAGCCACAGCCGGGTGCATGGGGTCGGAAAAGCACAAGGAAATGCTTTTCTGGACAAAGGAAGAGTACCTCAAATTCGCAGAGGTCATGATGGACAAGCCGCAATCCTACTACGCCTTTGAAGTCCTCTACTGGTGTGGCATCCGGGAGGGCGAGCTGCTGGCTCTGACCCCGGCAGACTTCGACTTGGACAAGGGGCTGCTCTCCATCACCAAATCCTATCAAAGGCTGAAAGGCCGGGATGTGATCACTGACCCGAAAACGCCCAAGAGCGTCCGGGTCATCCAGATGCCACAGTTTCTGACGGACGAGATCAGGGATTACCAGAAATCCCTCTACAAAGTCCAGCCAGACCAGCGGATCTTCGAGGTGACCAAGAGCTACCTGCACCACGAGATGGACAGGGGAGCCAAGGAAGCCGGCGTGAAGCGCATCCGAATCCACGACCTGCGGCACTCCCATGTATCGCTGCTGATCGAGATGGGCTTCTCGGCTCTGGCAATCGCAGACCGGGTAGGGCATGAGAGCGTGGACATCACCTATAAGTACGCCCACCTCTTCCCCTCGAAGCAGCAGGAGATGGCGCAGAAGCTGGACATGGAGCGAAGGAAGGGATGAAAATGGAACGAGTTCTCGACCAGCAAGGAAGATGGCGAAACAAGGTGGTGGCATTCCGAATGTCACCAGAGGAGGATGCACTGCTGGATGCAAAGGTCAGGCTTTCGGGTCTGACCAAGCAGGAGTATATCATCCGCCGCCTGACTGACCGGGAAATCACGGTGGTGGGAAATCCAAGGGTCTATAAAGCCTTGCGGGAACAAATGGCTGCGATTTATTCGGAATTACAGCGCCTGACGGTAACTGAAGAAATCTCGCCCGACCTGCTGGAAACGATTCAAATGGTGGCTCTGACGTTGAATGGGCTCAAGGAGGAATGTGAATGACAGACAATAGAAAAACGACCGTACCGGGTGCATCTGTTGGCGCAGATGCGGTACAGTCGTCTCACAAAACTAGCACCAATATTATAACAAATTCGGACAAGCAAATCAATCTGCAAGCCGCGAAAAAGTCAAACAATTTCGGGCTGAACACGGTATCAATGACCGAACTGTACGACACGGTGTATCCACCCCGGAAGCCCATCGTGAACGACCTGCTGTACAGCGGCACCTACCTCTTTGTAGGAGCGCCCAAGGTGGGCAAGTCCTTCTTCATGGGGCAGCTTGCCTACCATGTGGCGATGGGGCTTCCGCTGTGGGAGTACGAGGTGCATCAAGGCACCGTCCTCTATCTGGCCTTGGAGGACGATTACGCCCGGTTGCAGCGGCGGCTCTCCCGGATGTTCGGGGTAGAGGAGACCAGCAAACTCTACTTCGCAACGCAAGCTAAGTCCGTGAGCGAGGGACTTGACCAGCAGTTGGAAGGATTCATCCGGGAGCACCCGGATGTAAGGCTCATCATCATCGACACCCTGCAGAAGGTGCGGGAGATCGGCGGTGACCGATACAGCTACGCCAGCGACTACGAGATCGTGACCAGGCTGAAAACCTTCAGTGACAAGTATGGCATCTGCCTGCTGGTGGTTCACCACACCCGGAAAATGGAAGCCGAGGACAGCTTCGATATGATCTCTGGCACCAATGGCCTGCTGGGTGCAGCGGATGGAGCATTCATCATGCAGAAGAAGCGGCGCACGGACAATACCGCCCTGCTGGACATTGTGGGACGTGACCAGCCGGATCAGGAGCTGACATTGGAGTTTGACCGGGAACGCTGCGTGTGGGAGTTCCAAGGAGCCGAAACGGAACTTTGGAAGCTGCCGCCCGACCCGCTTCTGGAAGCGGTGGCAAAGATGCTCAGCCCGGAACAGCCAGAGTGGAGCGGTACGCCCACGGAGCTGCTGGAACGTCTGCCGGGTGTGAGCATACAGGCAAACATCCTGACCCGGAAGCTGAACGTGAGTGCCGACAGGCTCTACAACGACTATGGGATTCGGTACGAAAGCAGGCGCACCCATGAGGGCAGGGTGGTCAAATTAACGCTGGAAAATTCTGGGGCGTGACGATTCGTGACGGTTGTGACGGTATTTTTGCTACTATGTAAAATACCGTCACAATCGACACAACCGACACGGGATGGTGATAATGATGAAAAATGTGCAGATTTCGCAGGAACTTTTCGTCGCCTTGCTGCATTATCATTTGAGCGGCGAAAATGAGTACGAAGAGGTCATTGAGCAGGGTCTGGAGCAAAAATTGGATGCGATGCTGCGGCATGAGCTGTATGCCCAGTACAAGACGGCACCCACCGAGGAACAGCGGGAGCAGGCTCGGCAGGAGTATCTGGACAGACGAGGCGTGCCAGAAAGCTTCCGCTGGTGAGTTCCTCTATTAGCAGAGGACAGGAGCGTGTCACGCTCCTGTGAATGCAATCACGCAGGAAGGTGGTGTTGGACCGGGCAGCGGCGAAATGCAGCGAAACCCCGTCCGCAGACGGAAGCCCCCGGCAGGGCGCAAAGGCATCTTTTGATGGACGGAACGTCTGTCAAAAGTGCTTTTGCGTTACTTTCGGCGAAAGTAACAAAGCCTGATGCAGTGTCCGGCACCAGTACCTTCTCCCAGAGAAAGGATGTGCGATTGAAAAGAACCATTTCAGCAATGCGGGGTCCCGGCTCCCTCAACCATAACCGGAGAAGTTTTACCGCAGAGAATGTAGACCCGGAGCGTAGCAGCCTGAATGTCGTGTACCGGGATGAGCCGATTCAAAGGGTATACCACGAACTGTTCGATGATGCAGTAGGTCGCTACAACGCCAAGCAGAAGCGCAAGGACCGCTGTATCAACGACTACTATGAGCACCTGCGGACAGGCAAGCAGGAAAAGCTCTTCCATGAGTTGATCGTCCAGATCGGCAACAAAGATGATATGGGTGTCCTGACCGAGAATGGCGCACTGGCAAAGGAACTGCTGGACGAGTATATGCAGGGCTTCCAAGAACGTAACCCGACACTGCGGGTGTTCGGAGCATTCCTCCACATGGATGAAGCTACGCCCCATCTGCACATCGACTTCGTGCCGTATGTGTCCGGCTGGAAGGGCAAAGGACTGGACACCAAGGTGTCCCTGAAGCAGGCGCTGAAAGCCTTGGGCTTTGCAGGCGGTTCTAAACGGGAATCCGAGCTGAACCAGTGGATCAACGCCGAGAAAGAGCAGCTTGCCGCCGTGATGGAGCGGCACGGCATCGAGTGGGAACAGAAAGGCACCCACGAAGAGCACCTGTCTGTGCTGGACTTCAAAAAGCAGGAGCGTAGTAAAGAGGTAGCGGCTCTGGAAGCTGCCAAGCAGGAGTGCCAGACCGACCTGACCGAGATGCAGGAGCAACTGGAAACAGCGCAGACAGCCGTAGAAGCTGCCGAGCAGCGGGTACAGAAAGCAGAGCTGACCTACCAGAAGCAGAGCCAGAAGCTGAACAAGCTGGCTCCCATTATGGAAGGTTTGGAAAACCTGTCAGCGCAATACTCCCAGCGGCCAGAAGAATGGGTGCCAGAAGCAGCCACATTTGAGACCGCCAAGAGCTATCGGGAGAAGAAGGCCATGCCGCTGATCCAGAAGTTGGTGAAGGTACTCTTTGCCCTCCATCGGAAGTACTGGGAGGTCAAGGATGAGCGGGATAAGTATCTGCATTTCTATCAGGACGAGAAGAAAGCTACCCATTATCTAAGCCAGCGGCTGAAAGAGGTGGAGGCTGAAAACTCTCAGCTCTATGCGATGAAACGTGATTTCAGGCGAGTATGGAACTATTTCGGTGCCGAAAAGATGCAGCAGGTCATTGGGCTTATGAGGGAGCAGGAGCAGACCGCGGATAGAAGCCAGAAGAAGAACAGACAGAACAGCGTAGAACTGTAAGCATAGCAGACCCCCGTCAGCGAATGTTGGCGGGGGTCTGTACATATAAGTGATATTTTACTCAAAAAGTTCCGGGGCAATATCCGTCAGAGCAAATCCGGGAATGTCTTTCTCGTCTTTGTAGGTGCCATCTTCAGCCAGAAACTCGACCTTTGCAAAGTCCGCAACTGGAATCTCAGATTCACAGACATACCAGTTCAGGTAGTCATTAGCGGTTTGTTTGAGGGTTGAGGCAACGCTGCGGTCAGCGTTGTACTTGTCGCAGAAAGTGCGCCAAGGCAGATACCGCCAGATTTTACCATTGGTCCTGATGGTAATGCGGCACATGATTTTGTCGTTGGACAGGCCGGTATTTTTGGCACCAGCATGGTCATTGGCAGTCAGCCAGACGACAGGGTGATAGTTTTCATATTTGTCAACGGATTTATAACCAATTTTCTGCCCATTAAAAAAGAGTGGTTCGTCATGGAGTGTGGCGTTGTCATATTTCAGATTGGAAGGTGTCAGAAGCAGTTTCCCAGTTGCAAGAATCATCCGATACTTGATGAGGCTGGTGTAATGATACAGATTTTCGGGCAGTTTGGTCTTTTTCGCTTTCATTGGCTTTCCTCTCAGTTCACAGGTGTTTGACGATACGAAACTCCGTCCGAGATACAGACAGTGGACGAGATGGGAAGAGTGTACACTATTTCGACGAAAAATGCAACAGAAAACTTCATTGAGATTTCTGGAAAACGAGAAAAGTACAACTTTTCGGAAATTCCGAAGAGTTCAGAGCAGTTGTTAAGTGTTACTTGATAACTCAGGCAATCAGGTAACTATCCGGGATTTACGGATAGTTCGGTTTAACGGAAGCAAGCTCTTTGATGAGTGTTTCTCATGATTTGATGAGATTTCGGTTGTGAACGAAGTCGGTTGATGTTATAATTAAGCAAGAGTTAATTGAGAATGGAGAATTTGCAATGTCTGTTTCTTATGATAAGCTTTGGAAGCTGTTAATTGATAAGAAAATGAATAGGACAGAGCTAAAGGATGCTGCTGGTATTAGTTTTAATGTGCTTGCAAAAATGGGAAAAAACGAATTTATCTCGATGGAAAGCTTGTATAAGATTTGTTCAACCCTACAGTGTAACATAAGCGATATTGTTGACTTTGAATTGAAAAAGGAGAAATAAACAAGATGACACCGGAAATGATGGCTGAACTTACCGCTCAAGTTAGTGAACTCGTGCACAGATATAGTAATGATTACCAGCAGTTTCAATGTGCTACCTATAATGAAACACAAGTGCGAGTAGACTTTGTGAATCGTTTCTTTCATATTCTTGGCTGGGATGTGGATAATGAGAGGGGGCTGCCACAACATCTACGTGAGGTGACGCATGAAGCAACAGTTGTGGTAGAAGAAGATGGAGTCCATCGCAGTAAAAAGCCAGATTATTCGTTTAAGGTAGGCACAGAGGTTTTGTTTTTTCTTGAAACAAAGAAACCTGCTGTGAATATTACAGTGGATTCTGCACCAGCTTTTCAGTTGCGCCGATATGGATGGAGTGGCAACTTAAAAATATCGGTATTAACAAATTTTACAGATTTATATATTTATGACTGTTCTATTCGTCCACGAGAAGGAGATGGCATCGGGGTGGCGATGATCGCACATTACCACTTTGATGAGTATATAGAAAGATTTGAAGAAATTTACAATTTGCTTTCGAAAGAAGCTGCATTAACGGGAGAATTTGAAAATCGATTTGAAAATATTCGTAGGGCAGTTCGGAGAGAGCCGTTTGATCAGTATTTTTTAAGCCAGATCAAAAGCTGGCGAAATGCACTTGGTGAAGATATACTCCAAAATAATCCGGATGTCGATAACGAAACACTGAATATTTTTGTTCAGAGGATTCTTAATCGAACTATTTTTCTTCGAATTTGTGAGGATAGATGTCTAGAAAACTACGAGTCCTTACGAAATATTACAACGTATCAAGAATTAAAAACTATGTTTGAAACGGCAGATCGGAAGTATGATTCTGGGCTGTTTGAATTATTGGATGAAGATAGGCTTATTGTTTCTGATGGAGTGCTCATCGAAATTTTTCAGAGTCTATATTATCCAAACAACTCGTATGAGTTTGGTGTTATTGAGCCATACATTATTGGACAGATATACGAGCTCTTCTTAGATGAAAAGTTGGAAGTTCAGCCAGATGGCCATGTTGTCACGAAGGAAAAGCCAGAAGTTGTGGATTCTCAAGGTGCGGTTAACACTCCGAAAAATATTACAGATATTATCGTTGAAGAAACATTACAACCATTGTATACAAACAAAACACTGGATAAGGTTTCTGAATACCGTATTGCTGATATATGCTGTGGAGCGGGCAATTTTCTTTTGTCAGCGTTTGAATATATTTGTAATTACTATATTGAGTTCTATCAGTCAAATAATCTTGAAGATGCGGTGCATCACGGCGATGTTTATCAGCTTCCGGGCAGTACCAATTATCATCTATCCTATGAGATAAAAAGGAAAATTCTGAAAAATAATATTTTTGGTGTTGATATAGATCCTCTTGCGGTTGAAGTCTCAAAATTTAGTTTGCTTTTAAAAGTGCTTGAGGGTTCAACTTTAGAAGAACTAGAAGCATATCATCAGCATACACATAATAAAATACTTCCCAATTTGGACGAAAATATTAAAAATGGTAATAGTCTTGTGGACGGGACATATGCACAGTTAAACCGTGCTGTTTATACTGACATTTCTCTAATGAACAAAATTAAGATGTTCGACTGGCATTCGGAATTTGGCGATAGAGGATTTGATGCAATCATTGGAAATCCACCATATATTCGAGTGCAGAATATGGTGCAGTATGCCGGGGAAGAATATGAATTTTATAAGAGCCATATTTCGCAATATAGAACTGCTAAGTCTGAGACGTTGGACAAGTATTATTTGTTTATTGAAAGAAGTCTTTCTCTTTTAAATGCAGATGGAATGATAGGATATATTGTTCCACACAAATTTATGAATATTCAAGCGGGTCAAAAACTGAGAGAACTACTTTCGGAAAATGCTCACGTTGAGAAAATTGTGCATTTTGGAACATTCCAAATCTTTAAGAGTAGGACGACATATACATGCATTTTGGTGCTGGCGAAAAGGCAGCAAGAAAACTTTAAAATAGCTTTTGTGAAAGATGTGAATAGGTTTTTATTTGAGCGAAGCGCAGATTATTTAGAATATCGCTCTGGGTATCTTTCGAGTCAGCCATGGGCCTTTTTACCTCAAAATGTAATAGATCACCTTAATCAAATAGAACCCAATTGTGTAAAACTTAAAAGTGTGGCAGATATATTTGTTGGGTTGCAAACAAGTGCGGATGAGCTCTATATTATCTATGCCGATTCGGAGGATAATGATTTTGTTTATGCACATGATAAAAATCAGAGAGCTTTTAAAATTGAAAAGTCGATTCTTCGCAAGGGAATTTATGACGCTGAAAAAACTAAGCTGACCAGCTATGAGAAGATTAAGGCGAATTGTTACATTTTATTCCCGTATAAAATGGTTGGAGGAAAGCCTAAACTTTATACTTTAGAAGAAATGAGACGGCTTTACCCCTATGCACTGGCATATCTTCAGGAATTTCGAAACGATTTGGAACATCGAAAACTACAGAGACAAAACGAAAATAATTGGTACCAGTTTGGCAGAAGTCAAAGCATTCGGCGCTTTTTCTCAGGTGAACATCTTGTATGGCCAACAATGGCCTTAGGTCCACACTATGTTTATGACAACGATTTAATAGCGTTTACTGGTGGAGGAAATGGCCCGTTTTATGGACTAGAAATGAAACCGGCAGCACAGGAATCTATCTTTTATATTCAAGCGATTCTAAATCATTGGTTTATTGAACGCCTGGTAAAGAGCAAGGCAAGTAAATTTAGGGGAGATTATTATTCTCATGGCAAACAGTTCATTGAAACATTGCCAATTTACAAGATTGACTTTAATAATCCTACCGAGGCTGAAAAGCATCGAGAAATTGTGGAGCACGTTCAAACTATTATGACACTGAAACAACAGTTAGAGGTGGCGCCAAATGCAGCGCAGAGGGCAGTGATCGAACGCTCCATTACAGCAGTAAACAATGATTTGAACAGTGCAATTGATGCACTCTATCAGGTTCAACACCAGAATGATGAGGAATAAACATGAAACCAATTGAAGGCTACAATAAGCTGAGAGGAGGGTATTATACACCTGACAAAATTTCTGAATTTATTACAGATTGGGCAGTTCAAGCACCGGCAGACACCGTTTTGGAGCCTAGCTGTGGAGACGGAAGTTTTTTGAATGCAATTACACACCGCTTGAAAATGCTGGGAGCGACAAGGCAAGAGGTCAAGAGAAATGTTATTGGCATTGAACTTGATAGTATTGAGGCTGAAAAGGCCGCACAGTATGGTACAACGGTAGTATGCGAAGATTTCTTTTCGTACTTCAGGGAAGTTGTAGACGATAAGAAAAAATTTGACGCGATAGTTGGCAATCCGCCGTTTATTCGGTACCAGAATTTCAATGAGGAATATCGTGAAATAGCATTTATACTAATGAACAAATATGGCTTTAAACCCAATCGGTTGACAAACATTTGGCTTCCGTTTCTACTTCTTTCGTGTAATGCTCTAAAGTCGAATGGTCGACTTGGCATGGTGATTCCTGCGGAACTGTTTCAAGTGGATTATGCTGCGGAAGCACGGCAATTTCTTAGCGTTTATTTTGATAGATTGACTATTATAACTTTCAAACAGTTGGTATTTGATGATATTCAACAGGAAGTGGTTCTTTTACTAGGCGAGCGAGGATGCGAAAAGCACAGAATACGCATTGTAGAATTGGATAATATAGAGGATTTGATTTCTCAAGGTCAGAAGTGTTTGGATGCTGCTGAGCAAAAGCAGTTGGATAACGGCAAAGATAAATGGGTCAAATATTATTTGACAAATGAAGAATTGCAGCTGCTAAAAAAACTGGATTATGATTCAAGAATCTCTAATGCCACGGATTTGTATGAAGTAAATGTAGGACTTGTAAGTGGTGAAAATGATTTTTTTATTTTGAATCAATCAATGGTTGCAGAGCATAATTTGGAATCTACAGTTTTTCCGATTATCAGTCGCTCCGAACAGCTTAAAGGTGTTCAACTTACAGAGAAAGATTTCGATTGCCTCATCGATGCCGGAAAGAAAGTGTTTTTCTTTGCTCCGGGAAATGAAGAAGTTGATGAATTAACGGAAGAACAGAAGAAGTACATCGAATACGGCGAAGAAAACGGCTACAACAAGAACTATAAATGCCGCATTAGGCCTAAATGGTATTATGTGTCATCTACATGGGATGCAGACGCTTTTCTGATTCGGCAGGCTCATTTATATCCAAGAATGATTTTGAATAAGAAGAATGCACTTGTGACAGATACTTTGCACAAGGTAAGATTTTTGCAGGGAGTTCAGGGAGAGTATGTTACAGCAGCATTTTTGAATACCTATACGTTTGCCTTGAGCGAAACACTTGGAAGAAGTTATGGCGGCGGGGTTCTTACGTTTGAACCCCGTGAAATGCGGGAATTTAGAATTCCGATGAGGGGAGCTGAGCAACTGGACTTGTCTAAAATTGACTGCTGGCAACGAAAGGGTGAAATCGACAAGATACTAGAATATACTGACGGTGTTCTGCTTCGTGAGGGGCTTGGACTGACTCAGGATGAGATTGATCTATTGCACAGTATATGGAATAAGATGCGTGATAGGAGAATGTCCCGAAAAAATAGGAAGAGGAAATCATAAAAGTTATAATAAATGTGGTATAGATTAGAAAGGGGAGAGTGAAATGATTAGCGAAGATTCGCTCCAAAAGATTTCACATCTTTTCTGCGGTGATACAGGAGAGAAATTTGCGTATAAGTCTGGCCCCAAATTGGTAAGTTTTTTCAACACATATTTTTCAGCGAATGATAAATATGAAAGTGGTTTTCCGTCCAGATGGATTTATGTGTACAATAAGCTGGTAGGTTTTCTGAATGGGGGAGTGATTCAGGAATTTCTCGATATTATACTTAGCAAAGAATATTTAATGAGTGAACAAAATCTTACAGCAGTAGATGCGGCTAGTAGATCTCAAGATATCTTAAATGAGCTGAACAATATTATAAAGAAAGATCAATACGCGATTACAAAATCTAATGGCCACTATAACCTTGTTTCAGAGGATACGGATTTGGTTTTAATAGGAAGCGGTGGATTTGCAAATGTTTATAGGCAAAAATCAACAGGCTTGATAAAAAAGCGGTTGAAAGATGATTTTATTACAGATAAAGGAATAAGAAGCAGATTCAAAAGAGAATTTGCTATTACAAAAAAGCTCGCAGGATTCGGTGTGATTGAAGTATATAACTTTGATGAGAATGACTGCTCCTATACTATGGAGCCTGCGGAGATGACACTTGAGACTTACGTTAAAGTAAATGCGCTGACAGAAGAATCAAAAGTTATATGCATCAGACAAATTCTTTATATAATGTCAGATGTACACAAAAAGGACATTATCCACAGGGATTTAAGTCCGAATAATATCTTTATTATATCAGGGCACTTAAAAATAGCGGACTTTGGACTTGGAAAAGATTTGAATGTTTTCACATCACATCAAACGCTACATACGAAGGAGGTCGGACAGTATTTGTATTGTGCCCCAGAGCAATTTATGATGTTAAGGGATGCAGATAAAAGAAGCGATGTGTATTCCCTTGGACGTATAATTAACTTTATCATGACGGGAAATCCTAGTGATTCACATCATGCTTTTCGTAATGTTACGGAGAAAGCAACTAGTAGCGATGCAGTGTACCGATATGCTGATGCTACACAATTATCAGCCTTTTTTGAAAAGGCATTACAATATCAGAAGGATGTCAATACGAAAAAGCACGCAGAGGAGAAGATGCGAGCCGGAGTCTATGACGAAGAAGTAGAAAATTACTTGAGCATGTTATCAGATATGGAAATTTCCAAAAATATCTATGAAGAAACAAATGGATTTGATAGAGCTCTTTTGGCGTATATGCACGTGAGTGAAGATAATGCACAGCATATTATTCAAAGCATAGACAAATCCTATAGAGATGTTTGCGGAAGGGTATTCCAGGCATACGATCCTTTTGCACAGTTCTCAGCGACCGTTATAGGAGCTACTTTTTCATACCTTGTGAAAGAAATCGCAGCTAATATTTTGAGGTTCATTGCATGGGATGTCAATCGCTATTGTGCGCAGCGAATGGTGGATGGATTGATCTCGTCAGGGATAGAACCGATCCTAGAAGAAATGATTAGTCAATAGACACTTGAACATTCTTTCAAAACCAAGTATAATATTCACAGAGATCCCGCTGGTTGCGTGATACTATCCTGATACTAAAAAATCAGCAAGCCACATCTAGCACAGCAATCTCATGAAAAAGTGAACAGCCAAGGATAGATTTGCTAAACAAATTTGTTTAGTTAAGATCTAAACTTACCGAGCTGGAGTAAGCTTTCTTGATAAAATTGGATCAGGTAAACCTGCAAGCCCCCGGCCAGTTCATCACTGGCAGGGGGCTTTTTAT
>OGKO01001457.1_pt1 | contig 13522 bp, 10 predicted proteins | sample 1572451 | NCBI WGS metagenome assembly OGKO01 (sample SAMEA2582089, study PRJEB24529) | metagenome | biome: Human gut stool | place: China | collected 2011 | reverse complement strand
TTGAGAATATGCTGCCTTATCAACAGAAGCTGAATGAAATTCTGACTAACTTCTTGTCTACAGATGCTACATTTGAGTCGCCTTATACCGAAGTGCGTCCCGTAACGCGGGTAGCGGTCGTAGTTTTCTCATCCAATAGTTCACTGTGCGGAGCTTTCAATGCGAATGTGGTAAAAAAGCTCGGAGAAACGCTGGAAGAATATAAATCACTTGGTAAAGAGAACGTCCTGATATACCCTGTAGGAAAGAAAGTGGAGCAGGCTGTGAAAAAGCTGGGCTATACGTCGCAGGGAAGCTATCAAGAGATGGCGGATAAACCCTCATACGTACAAGCGTATGAGCTTGCTGCATTGTTGATGCAAGAGTTTATGGAAAAACAAATCGACCGGGTGGAGCTGATTTATCATCATTTCAAATCAATGGGTTCGCAGATATTGATGCGTGAAGAGTACCTTCCTATTGATTTGAGTAAGGTGGCGGCAACAGCTGCAACAGAAGGATCGGGAAAACGTGGTTTCCAGAATGATTATATTGTAGAACCATCTGTCGGACAGCTGATTGCTGATTTATTGCCGAAGGTGTTGAGTCAGAAATTATTTACTGTGCTTCAGGATTCTAATGCTTCTGAACATGCTGCGCGTACACTTGCCATGCAGACTGCAACAGATAATGCGAATGAACTGATACAGGATTTGACGAAGCAATATAATAAGAGCAGACAGCAAGCGATTACAAACGAGTTATTGGATATAATTGCGGGAAGTCTCAAGTAAGAAAGCTACGAGTTACGAGCTACGAGTGCCTTTCGGAATATAGCGCAGCCACTTGTAGCTCGTAACTTGTAGCTTTTTTCATTTTCATGTAAAAAGATGTGCCGATGGAGGCTTTTCCTCTTTTATTTGTGCTACCTTTACACCTCCAAACAACATTTATGAGATAATGGAACAGAATCCAGAATTGGCACTTGCATGGCAATTTATTGAAAATACAGGCACTCATCTCTTCCTGACCGGTAAAGCTGGTACCGGAAAAACTACATTCCTGCGACAATTGAAGTCCGGAAGCCCTAAACGTATGGTTGTTCTTGCCCCGACAGGCATTGCGGCTATTAATGCAGGTGGTGTAACTATTCATTCTTTTTTTCAACTACCTTTTGCCCCCTACGTGCCCGATACTTCATTCAGTGCGGATGGTAAGGCACAATACCGTTTCCGTTTCGGAAAAGAGAAACTTAACATCATGCGTAGTATAGACCTGCTCGTAATTGACGAAATCAGTATGGTACGTGCCGACCTCCTGGATGCGATAGATGACGTGTTGCGCCGTTTCCGTGATCGTAGCAAGCCTTTTGGCGGTGTACAATTATTGATGATCGGAGATTTACAGCAACTTGCTCCGGTAATCAAAGACGAAGAATGGCAGATGCTAAACCGCTATTATGATACTCCCTATTTCTTTTCCAGTCGGGCATTGAGGCAATCGGAGTACTGTACCATTGAATTGAAGAAAGTTTATCGGCAGAGTGACACTCATTTTCTGGACATGTTGAACCGTATCCGGGAGAATCGTTGTGACAAAACTTTGTTGGATGAGCTGAACCGTAGGTATATTCCGAATTTCAATCCTTCGAAAGAGGAAGGATATATCCAGTTGACTACCCATAACTATCAGGCGCAACGTATCAATGAATATGAACTGGCACAACTACCCGGTCGTTCTTTTACCTTTCGCGCCCAGATAGATGGTAAATTTCCTGAATATTCTTATCCTACTGATGAAGTACTGGAGTTAAAATGTGGTGCGCAAATCATGTTTGTAAAGAACGATTCATCCGGTGAACACCGTTATTACAATGGCATGATCGGTGAGGTGGTAAATGTATCCGCTTTAGGCATTGAGGTACGTAGCAAAGGAAGTGAGGACGTCTTTATGCTGCAAGAAGAGGAATGGACCAATGCAAAATACGTGCTGGATGAAGAGACAAAAGAGATTACAGAAGATATAGAGGGAGTCTTCAAACAATTCCCACTGAAACTGGCATGGGCTATAACCATTCATAAAAGTCAGGGGTTGACGTTTGAGCGTGCAATAATTGATGCCAGCGCTTCCTTTGCACATGGACAGACGTATGTGGCTCTGAGCCGTTGCAAGACGTTGGAAGGTCTGGTATTAAGTGCTCCATTATCTGCCAGGGCAGTAATAAGTGACAGTGCTGTGGATACCTTTACAGAAGATGCACGTAGAAATGAGCCTGATGAAACGCGTTACCGGAGATTGCAACAATCGTATTTTCTGGAATTGTTATCAGGATTGTTTGATTTCTTACCATTGGAACTGGCATTGAAGCGTTTTGTGAGGTTATTGGATGAACACTTGTACAAACTCTATCCTAAACTGCTGGTTGAATATAAATCAGAAACGGAACGTTTCCATGAGAAGGTTACGAAAGTTGCTCAAAAGTTTAGCTTACAATATACTCGCCTGGTTGATGGTGCAGCGGATTATGCTACAGATAAAAGTTTGCAGGAGCGCATTCACTTGGGAGCAGAATATTTCAAAGAACAATTGACGCCCTTGGATGCCATCAGAAGTAGTACAATTGTAGAGTCTGACAATAAAGAGCTAAAGAAACAGTTGAAGGCTGTCAGTGAAGAGTTGGATGATTTGCTTCTCTTGAAAGTCGATTTGCTGGAATTCGTAATTGATAAGGGATTCCATGTAGGCGAATATCTGAAACAAAAGTCCGTCCTCTCCATTGACGATGCCGCATCGGGTAAGGATAAAGGAGAAAAACGCGGCGGCAACTTCTCCGGAAGAAGAAAACGTAAAGACGAAACTGAAGACGGTGGAAGTAGTTCTGCACGTAAAAGGGCGGCAACTGTGGAAGTACTTTCGGACATCCTGCATCCCGAATTGTACAAGCGTCTGGTGGCATGGCGCAATGCAGAAGCATCCCGGTTGGGATTACCGGTATATACTGTAATTCAACAAAAGGCAATTCTCGGTATTACGAATTTATTGCCGGAAGATAAGACCACTCTTCTCCGCATTCCTTACTTTGGTAAAAAAGGAGTGGAAAAGTATGGAGATGAACTCTTGGAAATGGTACGAATGTATAAAAAAGAAAGTGGGATTGCGGAAACGTTGTTTAATGATTAAGGGTACTAACCCTCAATCGCTAAACAACATTAAACATCAATTTAATACCTTCTTCCAGAGTGTGTGGCTGGTATCCTAATTCCCTGCGTGCTTTTTCTATGCTCAATCCACTGAAACGGGGGCGGGGAGTTGCCTCTTCCATTTGCTTGGTGGTGACTGGCAGAATTAAGGAATAGTCCAGGTTCAGGATATCTGCTACGCGGTAGGCAATATCAGCTATTGTCAGACATTCTGAGCCACAGATATGGAAGATGCCATTATTAGGATAGTTTATCAGCTTCTCTATTCCTTGCGAGACATCTCCTACATAAGTTGCTGTACGCCATTGGTCGGAAACGACTCGTATTTCTTCGTTGTTTCTTAAACGGTCAGCAACCAATTGTAGTACATTTCCATGTTGTCCCGGTAAGACAGCGCCATAGACTACTGCTACACGGGCAATGGCATAATTACTACATAACTCAGCTGCCCGTTTTTCACCTTTTAGCTTAGTGACACCATAATAGTTGACCGGATCAGGTGTATCTACTTCCGTATAAAGCTGCATTGTATCTCCATTGAATACAAAGTCGGTAGAAAGATGGATAAGGCGTGCAGCGGATGCTTCACACCGGAATGCCAACTGTCCTACAGCATTGACGTTGACACTATCCGCTTCCTCATGGTGAGCTTCACAATAATCAGGAACTGATAAGGCAGAAGTGTTAATCACCACATTAGGGCGTACTTCCCTGAATAGTGCACTTTGTTCTCCCATCTGGCAGACGTCTGCACTGATAAAACGATAATTTCCGGAATCCGGAGCAATGTCGTCATGCAGAGAACAACCCGTTACAATGTATTCGTCGTTGCGCGACAAATCATTTAATATCCGGCGTCCTGTAAACCCGTTGGCGCCTATAACCAAGATTTTTTTCTTCATATTCATATCTAATAAGGTGCTGTTCTTCCTTGTTGCACTTCGATTCTTATGCCGAACGATCCATTCGCTGATTTCAGTTCAAAAGCGCCTTTAAAATTATTCCGTTCCCACGGTAGGGCAGAAGGATTTGGAACTTTCCATCCGTCTTTGTTGTATTCTCCATAGGTATTGATACGCATGCCATTCTTCAGTCGGAAGCTTCCCATCTGCAGGTTTTGAGGAGATGAACCAAAACCTGTCAATCCGAAAGGATTCATACTGTATAGGGTGGAACTGCCCAAGCTAAACAGGTGTGAGTAGCCTTGAGAGTAGGTTATGTTCGGGTCCAAGCGAAATAAGAAACTATAATCTTTGCTGGCATCCGGAATTTCCAATTTTATTTTAGGTAGCTGGGGAACTGCCATCTTCATTAAATTCATATCCAGAAGAAAACCATCAAATTCCTTTGTTTCCGACATATCCATACTACGCACACTGTCAGCTGGTATTTCATTCTGAGCACTTATCCGGAAGGAGAAAAGACAGAAAAGTATGATTAGTCCTATATATTTCATTACTTAATAGCCTTTATTTAATGGCGAATATATGAAATAAGTATGAATTATGGAAATATATAGCATTTATTAAAATAAAAGTTGTATATAGTATCCTGTTATTTGAAAATAGTTATTATCTTTGGAGGGTAAATAATTGAATTAGTAGATAAGCAATCTATTTTGTTCCTCTCTAACCAGTAAATGAACGGGTTGTATTTCGTGTAGAAATGCAGCCCGTTTTTCTATTTCCTAATTATGTAAATGGGAAGTTGAATTATGAACATAATTCAACTTCCTGAATTGCATTAGTTGATGATAAGTTTGTATCCGATGCCTCGGACATTGACAATGCGGATACGTTCGTCCTTGGAAAGTTTATGCCGTAATTTAGTGATGAACACGTGCAGGCTGCGCGAATTGAAGAAACTGTCGTCCCCCCAAAGATCGAGCAGGATATTCTGGGTATTCACTACCTGATTACGATTTTCGCACAGGCGTTTCAGAATTTCGGCCTCGCGGTGGGAGAGTTCCTGCTCTATTCCGGTATGGGATAATATCTGTGTGACAGAGTTGAAATGGTAATCGCCTATCTTGAAACAGGTTTCTTCCTTCTTCGGTTCCTCTTTGAATGTAAATGCTTTGCCCACCAGCGCTTTAATGCGTACGATAAGTTCCTGCATGCCGAAAGGCTTTTTCAGATAGTCGTTGGCCCCGAGTTCAAAGCCTTCTACCACATCGTTGATGGAAGAACGGGCAGTGAGAAAAAGTACCGGAGTTCGTTTGTCGGTTTGACGGATGTGGCGTACCATTTCAAAACCATCCATACGAGGCATCATAACATCTGCTACCAGTACATCAGGGCGTAAGTCGAAGAACATACGCAGACCTTCCTCGCCATCGGCAGCTGTATGGATGATGAAGTTCTGGCCTTCCAGCGTATCTTTGATAATCATGGCGAGGGTTTGTTCATCCTCAACCAGCAGTACCTTGATTTTGTCCATATCTTGATTCATTTTCATAATAAGCAATGTAATGCATCATAACAAGCAATGTAATGTGTTGTAACAAGCAATGTTGTACACCATAACAAGCAACGTTATTCAGATCCTTATTGTAAAAGTACTTCCTTTTCCCGCTTCACTTCATACGGTTACAATGCCACCGTGCTTTTCTACCATTGTCTTTACATAGAAAAGCCCCAGTCCGTAGCCTTTGGTATTGTGGATATTTCCTGTCGGAACCCGGTAGAATTTATCGAAAATGTGAGGCTGTTTATCCGTAGGGATACCAATACCGTGGTCTGTAACTGAGATTTCCACTTGTTCCGCTTCCTTTTTCCGGCAACAGATTATTATGTCGGCTTTATCCGGAGAGTATTTGATGGCATTATCTATCAGGTTACTCAGGATATTACTGAAGTGTGTACGGTCGGCAATGATTGTCAGGTCTTCCGGTGCAATGTCGAGATTGATTTCTACAGGCTTGCCCGCTTTCAGTTTATGCTGTTCGATAAGTGCCGGGAACAGATCGTGCAAGCTGAGCGTCTCCGGATGCAGACGGAAGGTTTTACGGCGTTCCATACTCATGGAGAGAATTTGTTCCACCAGTCCGCTTAATCGCTGTAACTGTTCTTGGCAGATACCCAGATACTTATCCCGTTGTTGCTTGTCTTCTGCCAGATTGAAATTAAGCAAAGCATCGTTGGCGGCATACGCCACGGCAATAGGTGTTTTCAACTCGTGGGTGATGTTGTTGGTAAAGTCGCTCTTCATCTCTTCCAGTGTTTTCTGCCGCAAAATGGTGCGGATAAGAAACCAGAAGGAGAAACCTAATATAATAAGAATAACGAATGATGTGGTAAGAATACCGCTCATCTGCCGCAATACAATCTTATAAATAGGTTCTATTGTGAGGCGGTAACTTTGATTGGAGTGAATGTCGAAAGCATAATTATATTGTTTTGCTTTTTCACTGGGTATGTATCCGGGAGTCCCGACAATGGCGAGCGTATCAGTGTAAACCAGCGTTGAGTCCGGATCGGCACCGGAATGAAGACGCTCCAATCGGTAGGGAAGTTTAAGCCCCCGTTCTTGCAGATAGGTATTCAGCAGACTGTCATAAACGGCTATATCAGGTTCTATAAAAATATCCAGTCCCGAGTGCATTCCGCGCTGGATGAAAGTGGCAAGTTCCACCATACTGCTTTGGTCACGCAACATCATGTCTATTCCACCTTCGGCTCTTAAAGAAGCTTGAGGTTCATCCTCATTAATCACTGTATCTTCCAAGACCTCTTTTACTGAATCTCTTTCTGCCCAGACTGAAATATTTGTGCCTTCCTGTCCCCGTGTGAAAAGGATATCTCTTGTCGAGTCGTTCGGGTAACTCACTGATACACTATCATACTTCATAGGGATACCTTCTTTTAAAAGTGAACGACTTCCGGCACTGTCTGTTTGGTTAACAGTTGTACTGCTGCGGACAAATGATTTTCCGGAATCGGAATTGTATCCAGCTGAAACCTCTACGGAACCGTGGGCTTTATTTTCTTTTTGCATCTCCTTTACACGAAGCATCATCTCATTATAATCACTCATGCGCATGGCTTCTACGATGCTTTGTTCCAATTCGTGCTTCATTGTTTTGTATAGCCCCGTGATCCAATATGCCTGGTAAATAAAGATACCCAGCAGAGAGATTATGACTAATATAGCGATAGGTTTGAATGGCAGTTTCATGTAGCTCTTGTATTTATATGGACAAAGATAGGAAAGATAACCACTACATGTATGAACGGTAAGACTAAATAACACTTCAGATAACACTAGATAAGACTACGTAAGTTCCGGATAACACAAAGTCCGGAAGATTTCACCGTACTTTGCAGTGCAAGAGCTTAAGGGATGATTCGGTTTTGCACAAGGCATCTTTTGCAAAAGATATAGGGATAATCCAGTTCGTTCCCTTGCATAATTGGGTGCTAACCTTGGTCAACAGGTCTGTCAACCTTGGTTAACAGGCTTGTCAACGTTGGTTAATAGGCCTGTCAACCAAGGTTAACAGCCAATAATATCTAAGTCTGAACACATTTATGTCGTATCTAAAACAAATGAACATGAGGTCTTATTACTATCTTTCCCTGATGCTATGTGCATTGAGCGCAGGAGTTTCCGCTCAGGAAATAACGAAAAGTATGGATATTGAGAGCGAACGGACGCTCAGCGCAGACAGTATTATAACACAAGACAAGCAGCTGGACAGTCTTTATCAATCTCTTCCCGAAATAATGATTACCGGGCAACGTCCCATCGTGAAAGCGGAGCAAGGTAAACTGGTGTACGATCTTCCGCGCCTTATCGGTAATCTACCCGTAGATAATGCTTATGACGCTGTGAAGGAACTGCCGGGCGTAACCGAGATGAATGGCGGGTTGATGTTGGCAGGGCAGGGGGTAACTGTAATATTGGATGGCAAAGTTACCACCATGAGTACCGAACAGCTTTATTCTTTATTGAAAAGCATCCCGTCCAGTCGCATTGAGAAGGCGGAAGTGATGTACAATGCTCCGGCACGCTATCAGGTACGGGGTGCACTTATCAATATCACACTGAAACAAAGCACCGGAGGCCCGTCTTCCTGGCAGGGAGAGCTTTATGGCAAATATAATCAGAAACATTACGAGGGCTTCAACGAACGTGCCAGCCTGATCTATAATGGAAATAAATTCTCAGCAGATTTTCTTTACTCACACAACCACGGACGGGGATATTCTTTAACCGATAAAGAAGCTATGCACTCTCTGGCGGACGGTTCGGTTCATCACATCACAACCGATGAGATGGGCCGGAGCCGTTCACATACCCATAGTTTCCGGGTAGGGGCGGATTACAATATTGCCAAGGATCATCAGCTGAGTTTTGTTTATAATGGAAGTTATTCGACTTACCACAGTCTGATGGATATTTACGGTACGCAGCAGTCCAACACCCGTAGCAGCAGTACCGATTGGCTGCACAACGGGCGTCTGGATTACCGTACACCTTTCGGACTGAAAGCTGGTGCTGAATTGACTTATTACCGTTCTCCATCCGATCAGTTATTGCATAGCAGCATGCAAGGTGAAGAGCTGGCCTTTTATACTGAAGACTGTCAGCGCATCAATCGCTGGAAATTCTTCCTTGCCCAGGAGCATAATTTGGGTCGTGGATGGGGATTGAATTATGGTGCCGTTTATACGACCAGTATCGACCACAGTTATCAATATTATTATGATACGGAGAAGGATGCGTGAACAAAGACAGGTGTGAGCACAGGTATTCCCGATAATATGCAATCCCGCCGTCGCGAACAAACTCTGAACTTCTATGCGGGTTTCAATAAAAGTTTTGGTGATAAACTTTCCCTGGATGCTTCGCTTGCCGTGGAGCATTACAAGACACCGGTATGGAATCAATGGGATTGGTATCCTACCATTAACCTGAGTTATATGCCTGCCCCCGGCTATGTCTGGCAATTGGCTTTGAGCAGTGATAAAGATTATCCTGATTATTGGGCGGTACAGGACGCTATCTCTTATCTGGGCGGTGGATATTCTGAAATACATGGGAACCCGTTCCTGAAACCGGCTCAGGAATATCAACTTCAGTTGACACATATTTTGAAGAGTAAATACATCTTCAGTGCATGGTTTAATCATACGAAAGATTACTCAGTCCAGACTCTTTATCAATCCTCCGAACGTCTGGTGGAGATCTATAAGCATTTGAATTTTAATTACCAGCAACAAGCAGGATTGCAGGCTTCTATACCATTTGATATAAAGCAATTGTTAAATTCTCGTTTAACTTTGATTGGTGTATGGCATCATGAGAAAGATGAGGATTTCTGGGATATTCCTTTCAACCGGAATATTTGTTATGGTATTGCCGTACTGACAAATACTTTCACTCTTTCTAAGAAGCCTGATCTGAAACTGACACTGACGGGAATGGCTCGTAGTAAAGCGACTCAGGGAATTTATGATTTACCGTCTTCAGGGTATGTAAATGCTGCTTTGCGGTATGGCTTTGCCAAAGGAAAGGCTATTCTGAATCTTTATTGCAATGATATTTTTGAGACGGGACAGATAAAACCACGTATCCGCTTTGGTACACAGAACGTGACGAATGATTATGCTTGTTTCAGGGAAATCGGGGTGTCGTTTACGTATAAATTCGGAGGATACAGGGAGAAGAAGAGGGAGGAAGTGGATAGGTCGAGGTTTAAATAGTGACGAGCAAATCTTAACGTATGTATTGTCCTTCCTTGTGATTGTTTGTTATATACTTAACCAGAATACGTTCGTCTTGTTTAATGAAAAAGATATACCATGTTGTACGAGGTGACTTGCTTCTTTTGAAAAAAGTGTATTGTATATTTTCTCCGTAACGGGAAAAATGGCTTTCGGCTGAAGGGCTGAGGTGGTAATGAACTGCTGTTGGAATTTCCTGAATAAAATCGATAATTTCGTCTACAAGTAGTTCTGCATTTTCATAAATATTCAGATAGCCTTCAGTTATCAGGATATTAGGAAGTTCCTCTAAAAAATCTGAAACAGAAGGGTGTATAAGGATTTTAGTTGCGAGCATACATTTCTTTTAATTTGCGTTTACACTGTATGCGGAAATCCTCAACGGTTAGTCCCTGTTCCCATTCCTGTTCAAATTTATCTTTTTGTGCAATGCGTTCTTTCACAAACTCCAATACAGAATTTAATTCTTCCGGTTCGTCTATACGCATTATACGATTGACCAATTGAACCTTCATCGCATTTATATCTCCGTAGATACCTGACGGTTCGGAAGCGTTCGTTTGTTGCACTGGAATATCAGAATATTTTTTGGTCTCTTTCTTTCCCATATCTATCGTTTTTAATAATCGTTTCAATGATAGTACAAATATAGCATGTTTGCTTTATCTTTCAATGATTTGCTGCCATTTAAATGAAGAACTTATTTTTTTATGATTACTAAAAAGCATTCCGCACACTATAAAAATCAGAATCTTTTGTCCCTTCCTCCTCTATATTTCTTAATTTTGTCGGAACAAAATGAAGTATCAACCTTCCGCACACTCAATCTCAAAATGACACTGCGGAACTTAAATTATCGTATTATGATTAACAGATTCGTCTTGAACGAAGTATCCTACTTCGGACCGGGTGCCCGCGAAGTGCTCCCACAGGAAATTAAACGTCTCGGCTTGAAAAAAGCCTTTGTATCTACCGACAAAGATCTGATTAAATTTGGTGTAGCTGACAAGGTACTTTCCGTATTGGATAAGGCAGGCATACCCTATGTTGTATTCAGCGATATTAAACCAAATCCTACGGTTAGTAATGTAAATGCAGGTGTGAAAGCGTTTGCAGAATCCGGTGCCGATTTTATTCTGGCTATTGGTGGTGGTTCTTCCATCGATACATCAAAAGCTATCGGCATTATCACTAATAATCCGGAATTCAGTGATGTGGTTTCTCTGGAAGGAGTGGCGCCGACTCAGAAGAAATCCGTGCCTATCATTGCTCTGCCTACTACAGCGGGAACGGCTGCCGAAGTGACTATCAACTACGTGATTACTGACGAAGTGAATGAAAAGAAGATGGTATGTGTAGATCCGAATGATATTCCTGCCATTGCCATTGTAGATGCCGAATTGATGTACACTTTGCCTAAAGGGCTGACCGCCTCTACGGGATTGGATGCATTGACACATGCTATTGAAGGTCTGATTACTAAGGGAGCTTGGGAAATGAGCGATATGTTTGAAATTAAAGCTATCGAAATGATTACCCGTTATCTGGAAACGGCTGTGTTTGAGCCAACAAATGCAGAAGCGCGTAATGGTATGGCGGTAGCACAATATATTGCAGGTATGGCTTTCTCTAATGTAGGTTTGGGCGTTGTTCATGGCATGGCACATCCGTTGGGTGCTATTTTCGATATACCTCATGGTGTGGCTAATGCGTTGTTGCTGCCTATCATTATGGAATTCAATGCTCCTGCTGCGCTTGATAAGTATGTGGAAATTGCTAAGGCGATGACAGTATATAAAGAAGGAATGAGCCAGGAAGAGGCTGCACGTGCTGCCGTGGATGCGGTGAGAGCACTGTCAGTAAGAGTAGGTATTCCGCAACACCTTTCTGAATTGGGTATCAAGGAAAGCGATCTCGATAAGCTGGCTACGGCTGCTATTGCCGATGTTTGTACACCGGGTAATCCTCGCGAGGTGACGAAGGAGATTATTCTGGATTTATACAAAAAAGCGTTGTAGAGTGATTAGGAATTAATCATTTATGCGAATCAGTAGTTGAATTAACGTCTTTAGGACGGGTTATGAATTAAATGCTAATTCCAATATTAAGTAAATTGAGATAGTATTTCATCATTTTATTTATTACTTTTCCTTATAAAGGGTAACTCCTGATTCGCATCATTTATTAAACTATCGGGAACAGAAGTGTGAACATACTTCCTTCTCCCACTTTTGATTGCACCGTAATGCTTCCATGATGCTGGTGCATGATTTGGCGTGAGATGGTTAACCCGATACCTGAACCGGTAGGTTTTGTGGTGAAGAATGGAATGAAAATACGTTCCTGAACTTCCGGATCAATACCGGTTCCATTATCAGTAACACGCAGGAAAAGGTGATCTCCTGGGGTGATGCCCGCGGAAAGAGTGATTTGTGTCGCTTCGTTTTCGCGGGCATTCCGTATCAGGTTGATAAGTACCTGTTCTATTTGCTCTTTATCTGCAATCAGGCGCAACGGAACGTTGGGAAGAGAGAGATGTAGATCATCTGTATCATTTTGCATCAATTGAACGACTCCTTTCAGCAGTTCTCCGGCATTATAAAGTTTCAATAAAGGGTGGGGCAGATGCGATACTTCCCGGTAGCTATTCATAAAGCGTACCAGCCCGTTCCCTCTGCGACCAATGGTTTGCAGCATCTGCCTGATTTCCGTTTTGGTATCTTCGTCACCTTCCAGGTTGTCGGCATATTTGGTAAGAAGCTCTGTCAGCGAAATAATGGGAGTGATGGAATTCATAATTTCATGTGTCAGCACACGGATTAGCTTTTGCCAGGCTTCCGTTTCACGGTTATCCAAGGCGGAATGGATATTTTTCATTCCCGCAATCAAAAGCTTCCTGCCCTGGATAATAAATTCCATACTGGAAAGGGCGAATTGTACGGTCTCTTCTTCCTGTTTGATTTGCCATACAGACAAATCGCCAGCTTTCAGTGTACGCAACTTTGCCGGGAGCTCCGGATGAAAATCTATAAGATCATTTACCGTATGCGGACGATTGATATGTATCAGGCGTTTGGTCGCATCATTGATCCACTCTATTTGACCGTCGGGCGTATAAACAAGGATGGCCATATCTATATGATTGGCAAGAGCCTGGAAATACTGCAATTCGCTTTCCTTCTTTTGTAGATTGCTCCGATAATATTCAAGAGCATCCTGCATCTCGGTCAGCAATTCTTCGGGAAGGGGTGGTGTGGCATTCGGATTGGAAGTAGGAGAAGACAGGAACTCAGAGTAGCGCACAGACCAGATAAACTGAGCCATGGCGCGGGCTGAGCGTAAGATATACCTATATATGGCATAAGCAACGAATGCTGTGAGGCAGAGCGCCACGAACAGGCTATAATAAAACCCATGCACAGCCAGCCAGGCCGTAATGAGGCAGCATATCAGTAATGCGATAGTGAGCCAAAGTGGCGTTCTTACCCAAGTTTGTCTTTTCATAATCTGAACTTTTCAATCCTTCTATAAAGTGAAGTTCTTGTGATTCCCAGCATTTCTGCCGCCAATGTAATATTACCACCACACATTCTCATTACCTCATTGATTGCATCC
>OGKO01001456.1_pt1 | contig 13545 bp, 8 predicted proteins | sample 1572451 | NCBI WGS metagenome assembly OGKO01 (sample SAMEA2582089, study PRJEB24529) | metagenome | biome: Human gut stool | place: China | collected 2011 | reverse complement strand
ATACCCAGGGCGATGCCCTGGGCTAGGAGCTTTTGGGCCTTCAGCCCGTTCTTGAGCCACTTGCGAAACTTCATTTTTTATCTGATCTCTTGTCTTGCGTGGGCCCGTCCCGCTTGCCGAGATAGGCCCCGAAAAGTGGCGGCTACCCCTCGGGGAGACCGCTTTCGACCTGCAAAAGTAGCAAGAAAATCCCACAAATGACCCGCGGGGGCAAAGTTTTTCGCCTTTGCCTTTGCCGTTTGGCCGAATTGGTGTAACTTTGTGGCAAAATACAAGTTTCATACACAAGAGTCAATCCCCGTGCAATCGGGGCAACCGTATTAAATAACTAAAGAATTATGCCGGAAATCTCAGCACGTGGCCTTATTGTGCCCGAATCGCCTATCCGCAAGCTCGCACCCCTGGCCAATGCAGCCAAGGCGCGCGGCACGAAAGTTTATCACCTGAACATCGGCCAGCCCGACGTGCATACGCCGCAATGTGGTCTCGACGCTCTGAAGAAGGTCGATGCCAAAGTGTTGGCCTATTCACCCAGCCAGGGCATTGAGAGCTATCGCAACAAGCTCGTGGGCTACTACGCCAAGCACAACATCAATCTGGTGCCCGACGACATCATCGTCACCACGGGCGGCTCCGAGGCCTTGCTCTTTGGCTTCATGGCCACCCTCAATCCTGGCGACGAGATCATCATCACCGAGCCCGCCTATGCCAACTACATGTCCTTTGCCCTGATGGTGGGCGCCAAGGTGCGCTCCATCCACACGAGCATCGACAATGGCTTCGCCCTCCCCGCCGTCGAGGAGTTTGAGAAACTCATCAACGCCAACACCCGTGCCATCCTCATCTGCAACCCCAACAACCCCACGGGCTATGTCTATACCCGCGAGGAGATGGAGCAGATCCGCGACATCGTGAAGAAGCACGACCTCTACCTCTTCGCCGACGAGGTCTATCGCGAGTATATCTATACCGACGAGCCCTACACCTCTGCCATGCACCTGGAGGGTATCGAGAACAACGTCATCCTCGTCGATTCCGTCTCCAAGCGCTACTCTGAGTGTGGCATCCGTATCGGCGCCATCATCACCAAGAATACCGAAGTGCGCAAGGCCGTGCTGAAGTTCTGCCAGGCTCGTCTCTCTCCCCCCTTGATGGGTCAGATCATCGCCGAGGCTTCGCTGGAGGCTCCCGAGAGCTATATCGAGGGCGTGCAGAAGGAGTATGTGGAGCGTCGCAACTGCCTCGTCAACGGTCTGAACCAGATCCCGGGTGTGTTCTCTCCGATGCCGAAGGGTGCGTTCTACACGGTCGCCAAGTTGCCCGTGGACAATGCCGAGAAGTTCTGCCGCTGGCTCCTGGAGGAGTTCTCCTATGAGGGCGAGACCGTCATGATGGCCCCCGCAAGCGGCTTCTACAGCACCAAGGGTGCCGGCCTCGACGAGGTGCGCCTGGCCTATGTCCTCTGCTGCGACGAGCTGCGCAAGGCCCTCGTCTGCCTGGAGAAGGGCCTGGAGGCTTATCCCGGCCGCGTGAAGTAAGTCTATCGCATTCCCCTTATAGGGAGCGGGGAGTCGCCCAAGGAGCGGCTCCCGGCTCCTTTCCCTTTATATGATGCCGGACGATTGTGGTCCGGTCTGCTACGCATTCATCTCAATAGAAACACTATGAATTTCCCCCTGTTTATCGCACGCCGTATCTACGGCAAGGGAGCTGGAAGTCAGAAGGTGGCCAAGCCTGCCATCCGCATCGCCACGGCAGGTGTGGCCATCGGTCTGGCCGTGATGATCGTCACGGTGAGCGTGATCCTCGGTTTCAAACATACGATCCGCGACAAGGTCGTGGGCTTCGGAAGCCATATTACAGTGGCCAATATCGCCAGCCTGATGTCCTCCGACCAGTATCCGATACAGATGGACGACTCCATGACGACCGTTCTCCGCGCCATACCGGGCGTGCGCCACGTGGAGCGCTACGCGATGACACAGGGCATCCTCAAGACCGACGACGACTTCCTGGGCGTGGCCCTCAAGGGCGTCGGTCCTGAATACGACACGACCTTCATCCACCAAAATATGGTGGAGGGGTCGATTCCCCATTTCTCCGACTCCTCCTCCACGCAGCAGCTGCTCATCTCGAAGACCATTGCCGACCAGTTGCGCGTGAAGTGTGGGGAGCGCATCTTCGCCTATTTCATCAACCACCAAGGGGTGCGCACGCGCCGCTTCACCATCACGGGCATCTACGAGACCAACCTCAAGCAGTATGACCAGCAGATGTGCTTCACCGACCTCTATACCGCCAACCGCCTCAACGGTTGGCAGGAGGACCAGTTTAGCGGGGCGGAGATGCTGGTCCACGACTTCGGGCAGATCGACGAGGTGGAGCACCAGGTCGTGAAGCGCGTCAACCGCACCACCGACCACTATGGCGAGACCTATTCCTCCGCTACGGTCACGGAGATGAACCCGCAGATCTTCTCCTGGCTGGAGCTGATGGACCTCAACGTCTGGCTCATCCTCGGACTGATGATCGCCGTGGCGATCGTCACGATGGTCTCGGGCCTGCTCATCATCATCCTGGAGCGCACGCAGATGATCGGCGTGCTCAAGGCTTTGGGAGCCAAAAACCAGCAGGTGCGCCACGTCTTCCTGTGGTTTGCCACGTTCGTCCTGGCCAAGGGCCTTCTTTGGGGCAACGCCTTGGGCCTGGGCCTCATCGCCCTCCAGCACCTCACGGGCTTCGTGCGCCTCGATCCCCAGACCTACTACGTCAGCACGGTCCCCGTGGAGATCTCCTGGCCTATCGTCCTGGCCCTCAACGTGGCCACGCTCCTGGTCTGCGTTGCCGCCCTCGTCGTCCCCTCCTTCCTCGTCTCCCGTATCCATCCCGCCAAGAGTATGCACTACGAGTAGGGCCATAGCCCTTACCATTTGCGAGCCCTCCGCATTTTTGTCGGATGAACCAATGAAAAGCCCCCGACAAGCCATTCTTCGATGGCCTGTCGGGGGCTGGTGTTTTATCCCTGCGCTATCTGCGGGGAGATGGTGTCGGGACTACTCGGCTTCCCAAAGGGAAACGCCATCTTTTGTGAACTCATAGGGCTGGTCCTTCTCAGGCGCCACGTATGGGTTGCCTTCATATTTGGGTCCAGAGACCGCAGCGAGGAGGGGAGAGGTGCTCATGATGACGACCGTGATGGTCGGTTTGCTATATACTTTTTTGCTCATTTCTTGATTGATGGATAAGAATTGTTGTGGAATGATTCGATTACTTGATCACTACCTTGCGGGTCTTTCCGCCCATGCGGACGATGTTGATGCCCTTCTGCGGGCCATCGAGGCGACGACCCTGAAGGTCGAAGTACTCAGTCTTCTCGCTCAGGAGGTCTTCTACGGTCGGTGTGAGGCCGATACCGTTGGTTTCGTCCGCAATGACAATGCCGAGCGACTGTGCCAGCGTCTCGCCCTCAGCTGCTGTGATGGAAGCACGGAAAGGCGGCACATAGACACCCTTGATGGTGTTGCCTTCTGCGTCTTTGGCAGTCACCTGCCAAAACTTATCCCTTGCGATGAAGTAGCAGTTCTGCTTTATCAACTCTTGGTTGGTGAATGTGCCCACCAAGTGGTTGGCGCCTGTTCCCACCACGGGCTGGGTAACGATGGAAGCATATTTGTCTGTGGGTGAGAAAATCTTCAAGTCAGTGCCCGATGTGCGCTTTACGATGACAGGTGTTCCTGCAGGTATCGTTGTGGTGATTTGTGACACGGTAATGTTCTCTCCGTTGATGCCGTCAAGCTGATAAAACTCGCAGTTGTTCTCCGTATTTGCTACGTCAATGGCAAACGGCAAACAGACTGTGCCCCAGTTGGAGCGCATGTTCTCTCGTGTATAGGTGCCTTTGTCAATATAGAAAGGATAGGATGCTTCGAAGGTCTCCTTGTTCTTGAGGTTGAGGCTGACCGTGACTCTCGGAAACATAGCGATGATGATGTCAACCGTAGGGTATGTGTTCTGGCCGTCATTCTTATAGGTGGGCATGAAGTAGCCCGTTTGGCCGTTGGCCATTTGGATACCATCAGTACCTTCATAGGTATAACCCTTGGCACCTTTAAGGCTAGAGCAACCAGCAAACATGTCTCTGCTGTCAGTGATATTGCTATTGTTTGACCAATCATCTGCGTAGATGGACGCAAGAGCCCAGCAGCCCGCAAACATACCGTCTGTAGTCGTGACCTTGCTCATGTCAAAGCCTCTAAGGTCGAGGGAGTGTATCACATTTGTTCCCGCAAACATGTGGCTCATATTTTCCACTTTGGATGTATTGAACGTCGAGAGGTCAAGTTTTACAGGCGTTTGTGCTTCTGATGGAAATTTTGCATAGTGGAACATATTTGCCATGGTCGTGACATTTCTCGTGTCAAACTTGGTGAAGTCGAAGTTTTGGGGAACTTGAGCTTCACTGAACATGCTACTCATGTCCGTCACTAAGTCTGTATTGAAGTATTGCATTCCTTCGATACTTTCAAACTCAGAGTATAAGTCAAACCATTTAGCACATGAAGTTGGATGAACGTCTCCAAAACTAACGTCAAATATTACTTTTTTGACCTTTGTTTCTGTTGCGTTCTTAATGCTACCTTTTTCGGTCCAATAGGCCTGCCAGGTTGTTTGGTCGATCGGTTCACCCTCTATGATTTCATCTCCTGTTGTAGCACTTTTATCCAAGATAGTAGTGCCATCCAGTCTGTAACCATTAAATCGGTCGAGGTTGGTTTCGGTCTTGAAGAACGTAAGCGTAGGAACACCGTTGGGTCTCGTATATGCCCAACATGGTTTAGCAGTCCCGCTGCTGATGGTCTGCGCCGATACCTGGCCTACGGGGATGAGTAGCCATACGAGTAGCAGGGCTGTTAAAAGTTTCCAAAGGCGGGAGTTTGCCTTGGAAGATTGCAATGTTGTAGTTCTCATAAAAATTGATCCTGTGTATAAACTTGTTTTGATTTATTCCTCTGTCCGAAGGGCATGGCGCTGCAGAGTCGGCTTCTATGGTGATAGAAGCTACTCTGTTTGCTAAGTCCTTGTCGAATGGTAATAATGGGTGGTTGTGGTCAATCAAGCCGTTGGCGTTTCTTGACTATCTCCTTCCCTCCTTTGCGTCTCTATGGTGTGTGGGGCGCGAAGATCTGCCTAAAAAACGACCGATCCGGACCTTGTCTCCATTTTGACGGCGCAAAATTACTGTAATTATTCTAAACTTCCAAGTTTTTAATTGTTGATTTGTATTGTTTTCATTCTAAAAGCCTGTTTTACCCCCCCCCAATCTTGATCTGTATCAACCTTTTGGCTTGTTTGTCCGCCAGTCTTGTAATGGTAATAACGCGCTTTTGGTGATGAAAGCTTCCTCCCTCCTGCCGTCTTCCCCTCGTGTCTTCTGCCCTCTTTTGTCCTCTTCTGTCTTGTTCCCTTTCTTCGGTAAGCCTTCGGGATTTCTTCGGGATGGCGCATCTTACTGTTGCCGGACAGGCTACAAGCTCTTACAGAAACGTTCTCCTGCAATTCTTTCTCGTCATGCCAAAACTCGAGCGAGCTCAGTTTTACGCATGGCTTATCGAAAGCGTTGTTATACGTTGTACTTATTGTTTTTGTTGTTTTCCCTACTCAGCAGGCTGCATCGAAACAACGCAAACAACCCTGACACGCTATTTTTCGATGAGCCATTTTTCCCTATTTCATGCGATCGTTTTTTGATTGTTTGCCCTTGGTTTTTCTTTTCAACATGCGTTTTTGTGAAAAAGATACCCTCAAATCGTGGTGAAACCTTGATTTTGATGTAGCACTTTCGTAGTCAATTCTGCGGCCTAAAGACAGGAAAGTGAGGCTTGCGAGACCTATTTTACCCCATATTCTTCGGCTTTTATCGGCTATCATATCGACTATGTTGTCGAATATAGAGGTGAAAGTAAAGTAGTAGAAAAGGATAATCTGTTGGTAATAAGCCTTTTAGAGAGAAAAGGGTGTGTGTGCTTTGTTCCAGTTCCAGTTGTTCCAGTTATTTTTTGAGGGTATGCAAAATCCTATTACCCCTATTTATACTATATAACTAATTAGTTATTAAGTAGTCATAGGTAATGAGAGAAAAATGGGGGTGTCTCGAAATTAATTGGAATACTGGAACAACTGGAACGCTCTTCTTTTCTCCGAGGCTTCTCAAGTGTTGTGATGCCTCTTTTTTCCAAGGCCCTTCCCTTCCAAGGATGTCCTCCTCTCTGAGGCCCTTTCTGTGATGGCCCTTCCCCTCGCTGGCCCCAGCCATTTGCTCGAAGCTTCGACAGCAGGGTATTTCCGTCTCCTTGCGTCTCATTCCACCCTCATCACCCGTTATCTCACTTTATCTCACCCAATCGCATCGTATCGCACTATTGGGTTGGCAGAAAGACTTAACTTTGCAGCATGAACACGATTCTTGGGTAGGCCCGCCTCCCGATTGGCCACGGCAGACGCCCGCCTCCCCTGCAGAATCCAAGTCTCCACGGTCTTTGACATACTGCCACACAAAGGGCGGGTCCAACCTGTGACAGGACAGGCGCCCCCTCAGACCCAAAGCGAGGAGAGAAATCCCCTACGTCCCCTTGCGCAGGAAGTCGAGCGCCTGGCGAGCCTCCTCGTCGCCGACGGTCTGTTGTATCTTAGCGTGATAGGACGACGTAAAAACTGCATTTTAGCGTGATAGAAAGATCAAAAACCTGCATTTTAGCGTGATAGAACGAGGTAAAATCTGCATTTTAGCGTGATAGAATGAGGTAAAATCTGCATTTTAGCGAATTTTAAAGTTGCTAAATTGCTCGTTTTCAATATTTTCAGTATTTTTGCACTTGAATAGATCAATCAGCTTACGGTTATGGTGGAAGAAAGAATCATGCTTCAAGTATTGGCAGAGCAAAAAGAATACGTCAGTAGCTATCATCCCGAACAATGGGTAAAGCGGAACGAGGAGGCGTTTTTCGAGTTTGACAGTCCCCTTGCACAAGTCGTGATAGGAGTGAGGCGAAGTGGTAAATCGACCCTTTGCCATAAGGTGCTTTTGGAGCATCGCGTCAACTATGGCTACGCCAACTTTGATGACGACCGTTTCGCAAAATTGCAAACAGAAGACCTGAATACGGTACTCTCTTGTGTCTATCAGGTATATGGTACTGATATACAGTACATCTTTCTCGATGAGATACAAAATGTTGATGGATGGCATTTGTTTGTCAACCGTCTTCTACGTTCCAACCTACACGTTGTGGTAACGGGAAGTAATGCCAAACTGCTCAGTGGTGAGTTGGCAACACATTTGACGGGCCGTTACAATGAAATCCATTTGTTCCCATTCTCTTTTCGAGAATATTGTTGTTTCCGTCGCATCGACCCTCGTGGCATCACAACAAAAGCTGAGGCCGAAAAGAAAGCGGCATTTATTGACTATATCAATGATGGAGGTTTTCCGGAAATGCAGAACTTGCGCAATAAGCGTGGATACGTACAGAGCCTCATGGAGGCCATCATCTCAAAAGACATACAGCAACGTTTCAAAATCCGCAACACGGACGCCCTGCGGAAAATAGCCAACCACCTGATCAATAATGTGTGCCAGGAGGTCAACTACGATAGCATTTCTCAAATGTTGAAGATAACGGATCAAACGGCAAAGAAATACGTCGGTTATTTGCGCCAGGCATTTCTCATACAATTGCTTACCAAGCATTCCTTCAAGAGCAAAGAGCGCATAAGAAACGCCAAGGCGTATATCGTGGATTGTGGGCTGCAGAACAATCGTGAAAATTCTTTTGCGCCCGAAAATATTGGTTGGCGCTTGGAGAATGTGGTCTATATAGAACTGCTGCGCAGGTGTAGCAACGACTTCTTGGACATATACTACTACAAAGAGTCGCCTCGCTCCAAAGAGGTGGATTTTGTAGTGTGCAACCAAGACAAGGCCGTGGAACTGATACAGGTGGCATACGACATCGACAGCACAAAAACCTTCAACCGCGAGACGAGCTCGCTTGTGAAAGCCTCGACGGCATTGCTTTGTGACAAGCTGACGCTCATAGCGATGACTCCGACACGTGATATTGTGGTAGAAGGCAAAAGCATTCATGTCTGCTCCGCAATAGAGTGGCTTCTGAAAATGGAGTGATTGGGTTGTTTGTGTTATCTCCACATTCAACAGTTATACGCTACTGAACTTTCGCATGTGATTCAACTACGGGCCGAAGGCCCAAAAGCTCCTAGCCCAGGGCATCGCCCTGGGTATGGTGGCAATCTGCAAGGCGCCCTGTAAGGGCAAAAGCCTTATGTTTTGCCTGGAGTTTTTAAAGCTTTTGCCCTTACAGGGCGACAAGTTTGCGTCCGTAATTACCCAGGGCGATGCCCTGGACTAGGGGCTTCTGCCCTTTCAGGGCGTGTGGAGCTTACCTGCGAAACTTGAGTACGCTATACTTGTTGCTGTAGTTGTGTTCCTTATTCGGCAGGCCGTTTTGGAAACAACGCACACATCCCTGTCACTCCATTTTCTGTTTGAACGTTTTCGTTAAGCCAAATGAGCAAAAGAGAGCTTGCTCCCTTTTTGCCATGGCGAGAAAACGTGCGCGAAAGCGAACCTAAAAATCCCCCTATGCCCCCTCGCGCAGGAAGTCGAGCGCCTGGCGAGCCTCCTCGTCGCCGACGGTTTGGTCGATGATGGGCCGGCCAAAACCACTCAGGAGTACGGAACGGATCTCTCCGTGGTGCGACTTCTTGTCGTGGTGCATGAGCGTGACGAGCTCGTCGTAGTCCTGGCAACTGATGGCCGGCGTGCCGTAGAACTCGCGTACGAAGCGCACGGTCTGCTGCATCTGCTCCGTGGGGAAGCCCGTGCGGAGCGTAGAGAGATAGAGTTCGCAGACCAGTCCGAAGGCTACGGCATGGCCATGGGGCAGCGCCTGTCGGCTGAGCGACCACTCCTCGATGGCATGGCCGAAGGTATGGCCGAGGTTGAGCGACTTGCGGATGTCCTTCTCCAGCGGGTCGCGCCTGACGTAGCGGAGCTTGATGTCGATGCTCGCCTCGATCATCTTGGCCAGCTCGTGCCAGTCGGGCTGCGAGAGGTCGAAGCCGACGAGTCGGGCCCATCGCTCCTGGCTGTCGAGGAGACCGTGCTTCAGCATCTCGGCATAGCCGCTGCGAAGGTCGTCCGTGTCGAGCGTCTTCAGCCAGTCGGTATTGATGATGACGCGGGAAGCATCCTTGAAGGTGCCGATCTCGTTCTTCATGCCCCCGAAGTTGATGCCCGTCTTGCCTCCCACGCTCGCATCGACCATGGCCAGCAGCGTGGTGGGGACGTTGATGAAACTGAGGCCCCGCTTGAAGGTCGCTGCTGCGAAGCCTCCGAGGTCCGTCACCATGCCGCCACCGAGATTGATGACGAGCGAGTGGCGGTTGGCCCCGCCCTTCTGCAGTCGCTCCCAGACGCGCGTGAGCTGGCGCAGGTTCTTGTTGGCGTCGCCATCGACGATCGTGATCACCTCTGCCTGGCGCAGGGTGGGGAAGTGGGCCATCTCGCTCCAGCAGAAGCGATGAGAACTGGTGTCGCAGATGACGAAGATGCCATCGTGCTCACACTCGGAGATACATAGCGCGAGATCGCTCTCGAAACGATCTGATAGGATGATTCTCTGTTCCATATCTGTTTCCTTTCTTTGTCTGTTCTTATTCTATACAAAATTATCATTTTTCGTCGTAACGACGGTCAAAAGCTGGCTGTTTTAACAATAATACACATTTCGGCTTCCGTTCTTGCGCATCCACCCGCCGTAGTGTGCAAGATTGTAAGGACAGACCGAGACGACACGAGCAATGCTTCGCCAGGGCATATAGACAACAACTGATGCAATGCTTCGCCAGGACATGATAGAAAAACAACTTGAACAACTTTTACAACTATGAACAACGCTTCGCGGGGACATTGCCTCTTCGAGGTCCATGCTAACCAAGGCTTGCTGCAAGGGAAACAACTATGAACAACGCTTTGCCTTGGACACATTTCCTGCTGATTTCTCCTGGCGTAATGTCCTGGCGAAGCCTTGTATTTTGTTGTTTACCTTGCAGCAGGATTGCAATACGCGCGAAGCGTGTAGGTTCCATTTCATGGTACCCTTTCTCGCCATGGCTAAACTCGAGCGAGCTCGGTTCTGCGCATGGCTTATCGAAAGCGTTGTTACTTGTTGTAAAAGTTGTATTTGTTGTTTTTCCCCATCAGCAGGTTGCGTTTTCTGCTAGCCCATTTTAAACCATCAGGGCGCTGGCGCGTCCTAAGACAGGACAAAGCGATAGATAGAAAGCAAAAACAAGAGCAAAAGCAAGAACAAGAGCAAAGACAAGAACAAGAGCAAAAAGAAGTAACTACACAAGAACAAGATGGATATAAGAAAGAGAATCAGTATAGTCCTGGTGATACTCCTGGCCCTGGTGGGCGTCTCGGCCCAGGCACAGACCGTCTCGGGCACGCTCATCGACGGCCAGCACAAGCAGCCCCTCGGCTACGCCGTCGTCCAGCTGCTGGGATCGGACAGCACCTACGTCTCGGGCACGACGAGCGACGACACAGGCCGCTTTGCGCTCGCCGCCCCGCGCGACGGCCGCTACATCCTCAAGGTCTCCTTCGTCGGTATGCGCACGCTCTGCCACGACGTCGTGGTCGCTGGTGGCAAGGACAAGGAGGTCGGCGCCCTCACGCTCCGCGAGGACGAGCACGTGCTGCGCGAGGTGACGATCGCCGCCCAGGCCCCGAAGGTCGTGCTCAAGAACGACACCTTCCAGTATAACGCCTCCGCCTACCGCGTGGCAGAGGGATCGACCGTCGAGGCCCTGGTCAAGGTGCTGCCCGGCGCAGAGATCGGCGACGACGGGTCGATCAAGATCAACGGCAAGGAGGTGAAGAAGATCCTCGTCGATGGCAAGGAGTTTATGACCGGCGACACCAAGACGGCCATGAAGAACCTCCCCGCCTCCATCATCGACAAGGTGAAGGCCTACGACCAGCAGAGCGACCTGGCCCGCGTCACGGGCATCGACGACGGCGAAGAGCAGACCGTGCTCGACTTCGGCATGAAGAAAGGCATGAACAAAGGATTCTTCTCCAACATCAACCTCTCCATGGGCAACCACGGGCGCTATAGCGAGCGCGGCATGGCGGCCTACTTCAAGGACAACTTCCGCATGATGGGTTTCCTCTCGGCCAACAACGTCGGCGACATGATGTTTGGCGGAGGCCGACGGGGCGGATTCGGACAGACCCGCCAGGGGCTCAACAACACCAAGATGGCGGGCATCAACATGAACTACGACAACGGCAAGACCTGGCAATGGGACGGATCCCTGCGCTGGAACCACAACAACGGCGACCTGCAGGCCAAGGTCTTCTCCGACAACTTCCTGGCCTCGCAGCACGCCTACACGCGCCGCATCAGCCAGCAGTACACGCGGTCCAACAGCTGGGACGGACGCTTCCGCCTGGAGTGGACCCCCGACTCGATGTGGAACGTGATGTTCCGGCCAAGCCTGCAGCTCAGCAAGAGCGACGGCCTCGACGTGAGCACCTCGGCCACCTTCTCCGAAGATCCCTATGCCCAGGGCGACGACCCGCTCGCCGACGACCTGCTCGCGGCCATGCAGGCCCAGGGCACCCTGGTCAACCGCCAGCGCAACACGACCGTGACCTATGGCGACAACACCTCGGCACAGGCCTCGCTGCAGGTCAACCGCAAGCTCTCGGCCAACGGGCGCAACGTCACGCTCCGCCTCCAGGGCAACTACAACGACGCCGACGCCAAGACCTTCTCCACCCAGGACCTGCAATACTACCAGCTGCTCGACGCCATGGGCCAGGACTCCATCTACCGCGCCTACCGCTACAACCTCATGCCCACCAAGAGCCACGGCATCGGCGTGGAGGCCACCTATAGCGAGCCCATCGCCCGCCGCACCTACCTGCAGGTGGCCTACCAGTACAACTACGCCCTGAGCAAGAGCGACCGATCCACCTACGACTTCTCCTCGCTCGGCGGCGGCTACTTCGACGGCGTAGAGCCCGCCTACCGCTCCTGGGGCAGCTACCTCGCCCTGCTGCAGCAGCCCCTCGGCAGCTACTTCGACCAGTCGCTGAGCCGCTACTCGGAGTACAAGACCCACACGCAGAACATCCAGCTCATGATCCGCATGAACCAGGAGAAGTGGCGATTCAACGCCGGCGTGCAGCTCCAGCCGCAGCACAGCATCTACCAGCAGGACTACCTCGGCGTCCACGTCGATACCGTGCGCAACTCCTTCGACTGGAGTCCGACCATCGACTTCCGCTATAAGTTCTCGCCACAGAGCAACCTCCGCCTCTTCTACCGCGGATCGGCCACGCAGCCCACGATGACCCAGCTGCTCGACATCACGGACAATACCGACCCGCAGAACGTCAGCGTCGGCAACCCGGGCCTGCGTCCCGCCTTCACCCATCGCATCCACGCGTTCTACAATGGCTACCGGCAGAGATACACGCAGTCGTGGATGACCTTCTTCCACTTCGCCTCCGTCCACAACGCCATCGGCAATAGCGTGACCTACGACGCCAGTTCGGGAGCCCGCGTGGTGAGGCCCGTCAACATCAATGGCAACTGGAACCTGAACGCGGGCGTGATGTTCAACACGAGCATCGACACCCTGGGCGTATGGAATGTCAACACCTTCACGACCGTCGATCTCAACCGCTACGCCTCGCTCCTGCAGCAGTCGCGGCAGAGCCTCGTGGAGCGCAACATCACCAATCAGACCAACCTCAGCGAGCGACTGACCTTCAGCTATCGCAACAGTTGGCTGGAGGTGGCCCTCGACGGGTCGGTGGAGTACAACCACACGAAGAACCAGTTGCAGTCGGCGCAGAACCTCAACACCTGGCGCTTCGCCTATGGTGGATCCATCAACCTCACGGCGCCCTGGGGCACGAGCCTCTCCACGGACCTCCACATGAACAGTCGCCGAGGCTACAACGACGCCTCGCTCAACAGCAACGAACTGCTTTGGAACGCCCAGGTGGCACAGAGCTTCCTGCGTGGCAAGCCGCTCACGATCTCGCTCCAGCTCTACGACATCCTCCACCAGCAGAGCAACCTCTCGCGTGTGGTCAACGCCATGGGCCGCACGGACACGGAGTATAACAGCATCAACAGCTACGCGCTCCTGACGATCTCCTATCGCTTCAACCTCTTCGGAGGCAAGCCGCAGCACCCAGCAGGCGTGCGTCGTGGTGACGACGGCCCGATGATGGGACCTCCGGGTGGACGCCCGCCTATGGGACCCCCGGGTGGCCGTCCGCCTATGGGACCTCCGGGTGGCCGCCCGCCCATGGGTCATCCCGGAGGCCGCCCCTTCTGACGCCCGTTTGCAAAGCAGCGTGATGTTTTTCGACCTGTACGGTTGATACGGGCTGAAAGCCCAACAGACCATAGCCCAGGGCATCGCCCTGGGTATAATAGC
>OGKO01001450.1_pt1 | contig 13574 bp, 9 predicted proteins | sample 1572451 | NCBI WGS metagenome assembly OGKO01 (sample SAMEA2582089, study PRJEB24529) | metagenome | biome: Human gut stool | place: China | collected 2011 | reverse complement strand
TAATTCCTGAAGAGATTGCTGTGCAGAAGTTATTCCTGCATCAGGCAAAGTTGGATAGTATTGAGGTTTCCGAAGCGGAAATCATCCAGCAAGTAGATATGCTGACTAATATGTACATTCAGCAGATCGGTTCAAGAGAGAAAATGGAGGAGTATTTCAATAAGACTTCCGCTCAGATTCGTGAAACACTGCGTGATAATGCACGAGACAGATTGACAGTACAGAAGATGCAGCAGAAATTAGTCGGGGAAATCAAAGTAACTCCGGCAGAAGTACGCCGTTACTTCAAAGACCTTCCGCAGGATAGTATCCCTTACATTCCGACGCAGGTAGAAGTGCAGATTATCACGCTGCAACCTAAAATTCCTGTTGCAGAAATCGAAGATGTGAAGAAAAGGCTGCGCGACTATACGGATCGTGTGACAAAAGGAGAAATCGACTTCTCAACGTTGGCCCGTTTGTATTCCGAGGATAAGGCATCTGCCATAAAAGGCGGCGAATGCGGATTCATGGGACGTGGTATGATGGACCCTTCTTATGCGAATGTGGCATTCAGTTTGCAGGATCCGAAGAAAGTCTCCAAGATTGTTGAGTCTGAATTCGGTTATCATATTATCCAGTTGATTGAGAAGCGTGGCGACCGTGTCAATACCCGTCACATTCTGTTGCGTCCGAAAGTTTCGGAAAAAGAACTGACAGAGGCTTGTGCACGTCTGGATTCTATTGCTGATGATATCCGTGCAAATAAGTTCTCGTTCGATGAAGCAGCTGCCGTTATTTCACATGATAAAGATACTCGTAATAATCATGGTATCATGGTGAATATCAATGAAAATTCAGGAGTGACTACTTCTAAATTCCAAATGCAGGATCTACCTCAAGATGTTGCCAAAGTGGTAGACAAGATGAACGTTGGAGAGATTTCCAAAGCATTTACAATGATTAATGAGAAAGACGGAAAGGAAGTTTGTGCGATTGTGAAACTGAAGGCAAAAATCAACGGTCATAAAGCGACTATTGCAGAGGACTATCAGGACTTGAAAGAAATTGTAATGGATAAACGCCGCGAAGAAATGTTGCACAAGTGGATTCTGGATAAGCAGAAACATACTTATGTACGTATCAACGAAAACTGGCAGAAGTGTGACTTCAAGTATCCGGGTTGGATTAAGAAGGATTGATGTTTAACAGCTTGACTTTATATGCTGAAACAAAATAAAAAAGATAAACAAGACAGGCATAGATGGCTCCTAATAGGCTTTCTATGCCTGTTTGGCGTATGTCTTGTAGCGCAGGTGCGTCCTACAGAGCAAAAAACGAAGGCAACCGGCACATCTACAAAATCGGTTGCAGACACATCCAAAACAACGAAGAAGCAGCCGGAGAATAAGAAAACGAAGGTTTATTTGCTGCATGCTGATGAAGGTCAGGCGGATAAGTTAGCTCGTCCTGATGTGCAAGTGCTGATTGGTAATGTGAAAATGCGTCACGATAGCATGTATATGTATTGTGACAGTGCGTTGATCTTTGAGAAAACCAATTCAGTTGAGGCTTTCAGTAATGTACGTATGGAGCAGGGAGATACGCTGTTCATTTACGGTGATTATCTTTACTATGATGGAATGACTCAGATTGCGCAGCTCCGTGAAAATGTAAAGATGATAAACCGGAACACGACGCTGCTGACGGATAGTTTGAACTACGACCGTCTTTATGACCTCGGATATTATTTCGAGGGGGGGACGTTGATGGACGAGGAAAATGTGTTGACTTCCGATTGGGGTGAATACAGTCCGGCTACCAAACAATCCGTGTTCAACCATGATGTGAAGTTGGTTAATCCGAAGTTTGTGTTGACTTCCGATACATTAAGGTATAACACAGAAAATAAGATTGCCGTAATTCTCGGACCTTCGAATATCGTTAGTGATAATAATCATATCTATTCGGAGCGTGGATTCTATAATACAATGACCGAACAAGCGGAACTGTTAGACCGTTCCATATTGACAAACCAAGGGAAGAAATTGGTGGGTGATAGCTTATTTTATGACCGGTTGGCCGGATATGGTGAAGCATTCGACAATGTGAAAATGACAGATACGATCAACAAGAACATGTTGACGGGCGATTACTGTTTCTATAACGAACTGACCGACTCTGCTTTTGCTACCAAGCGTGCCGTGGCCATTGACTATTCGCAGGGTGACAGTCTTTTTATGCATGGTGATACTCTGCAAATGGTTTCCTATAACTTGAATACAGATTCTCTGTACCGGTTGATGAAAGCTTATCATAAAGTACGTATGTATCGTACGGATGTGCAGGGAGTATGCGATTCACTGGTTTATAACTCAAAAGATTCTTGCATGACTATGTATGTTGACCCTATTCTTTGGAATGAAGGTCAGCAGTTGCTTGGTGAGCAGATCAAGATTTATATGAATGACAGTACTATCGACTGGGCCCACATTATCAATCAGGCGTTGACGGTAGAGATGAAAGACTCCATTCATTATAACCAAGTGTCCGGTAAGGAGATGAAAGCCTATTTTGAAAATGGGGATATGCGGCATATCGAAGTGATTGGTAATGTGCTGACGGCCTTTTATCCGGAAGAAAAAGACAGTACGATGACCGGATTCAACTGTCTGGAAGGGAGCTTGCTCCATCTTTATATGAAAGACAAGAAGATGGAGAAAGGATTATTTGTGGGAAAGTCCAACGGTACGATGTATCCCATGGATCAGATACCGCCCGATAAGTTACGTCTGCCTACATTCTCCTGGTTTGATTATGTGCGTCCGCTGAATAAAGAGGACATTTTCAACTGGAGAGGCAAGCGGGAAGGCGAAATGCTGAAACCGACAACTGACCGGCGGCCAAAGACAAATAAGCGAAACTTAATTAATATGAAGTAGTATGGGAATGTTTTTCAATTCGATGAGAAAACCTCGTGGCTTTAATCATCAATACATTTATGTAGACGAGCGAAAGGAGAAGCTCGCTAAAATGGAAGAGAAAGCGAAGCGCGATTTGGGAATGCTTCCTGAAAAAGAATTTAAGCCGGAAGATATCCGTGGCAAGTTTGTTGAAGGAACAACGCACCTGAAACGCCGGAAGGCTAGCGGGCGTAAACCTGTCTCTTTCGGAATCATATTGATTATCATTGCTTTCCTTATCTATCTGTGGCATTATTTGGCAACGGGAAGCTGGAGTTTCTAAAGGAAAGAATTTATTAGTAGTCGACTACTTAACTGATTTACTGCTTAACGAACTATGAGTGATATAATACATTTGTTACCAGATTCGGTAGCTAATCAGATTGCTGCCGGTGAAGTGATACAACGTCCGGCGTCCGTTATCAAGGAGCTAGTAGAAAATGCGATTGATGCAGATGCGCAGAATGTACATGTGTTGGTGACTGACGCAGGTAAAACCTGTATTCAGGTGATTGACGATGGAAAAGGAATGTCCGAAACAGATGCCCGTCTTTCTTTCGAACGTCATGCTACTTCGAAGATTCGCGAAGCGGCGGATTTGTTTGCTTTGCGTACAATGGGGTTTCGTGGGGAAGCCTTGGCCTCTATCGCAGCAGTGGCACAGGTGGAGTTAAAAACACGCCCCGAGTCGGAAGAACTGGGAACGAAACTGGTGATTGCAGGCTCTAAGGTAGAGAGCCAGGAAGCGGTATCCTGTTCCAAGGGAAGTAACTTCTCCATAAAGAATCTATTCTTTAACATCCCTGCCCGTCGTAAATTCCTGAAAGCAAACTCCACCGAATTGAGTAATATCCTTGCCGAATTTGAACGTATCGCTCTGGTTCATCCCGAAGTAGCTTTCTCCCTTTACAGCAATGACTCCGAGCTTTTCAATCTTCCGGTTTCTCCGTTGCGTCAGCGCATTATGGCTATTTTCGGTAAGAAACTCAATCAGCAGTTGCTGAATATCGAGGTGAATACTACCATGGTGAAGATTTCCGGATACGTAGCCAAACCGGAGACAGCCCGCAAGAAAGGTGCCCATCAGTATTTCTTTGTCAATGGGCGATATATGCGGCATCCTTATTTTCATAAAGCCGTAATGGATGCATACGAACAGTTGATTCCTGTCGGCGAACAGATTTCTTACTTCATTTATTTTGAAGTCGATCCGGCTAATATTGATGTGAATATTCATCCGACGAAGACCGAAATCAAGTTTGAGAATGAACAGGCAATCTGGCAAATCCTTTCGGCGGCAGTCAAAGAGTCGTTGGGTAAGTTCAGCGCCATTCCTTCCATTGATTTTGATACGGAAGATATGCCCGACATTCCTGCATTCGAACAAAATCTATCCTCTGCACCTCCCACGGTACAGTATAATTCGGATTATAATCCGTTCAAGGTTTCTGCGGGAGGTGGTGGCGGCGGAGCATACAGCCGTTCAAAGGTGGACTGGGAAGATCTTTATGGCGGTCTGACCAAAGCCAGTAAGATGAATAATCCCCAGCCGGAGCCGGAAATGGATTGGGAGGATTCTTCAATGGGTGGGGAAAGTGCCGTTATGGAAGAAAGGACGGAAACTGTAATGTCGGCGGCCTCTTCGACCTTATATGCCAGTGAGCCTGTAATTGAGAAGGGTAATCAGCATTTGCAGTTTAAGGGACGGTTTATTCTGACCTCCGTGAAGTCCGGTTTGATGTTGATCGACCAGCACCGGGCGCATATCCGTGTACTTTTCGACCGGTATATGGTTCAAATCCAGCAGAAACAGGGCGTATCACAAGGTGTTCTTTTCCCGGAAATATTACAGTTGCCCGCTTCGGAAGCTGCCGTACTGCAAAGCATTATGGATGATTTGTCGGCAGTAGGTTTCGATCTGAGCGATCTGGGTGGAGGCAGCTATGCTATCAACGGTATTCCTTCAGGCATCGAAGGACTGAATCCGGTGGAATTGGTACGTAATATGCTACATACAGCTATGGAAAAAGGGAATGATGTCAAGGAAGAAGTCCAGAATATTCTGGCTCTGACACTGGCACGTGCGGCGGCTATCGTCTACGGTCAGGTACTGAGCAATGAGGAAATGGTAAGCCTTGTAGACAGCCTTTTCGCTTGTCCCTCACCGAATTACACGCCGGACGGGAAAACGGTTTTGACAACAATCAAGGAGGAAGATATCGAACGCTTATTCAAATAAAATAAATAAAATCATCTTTTCCTAAAACCTTTTAGTCTTGTTCGTGTTATTTAAATAGTTCAACAAAGAAAAAGATTTAAATAACCACTTAACTATTAGGTATATGAAAAAGATTCTGATGTTGCTGGCTTTTGCCGGCGTTGCGTCTGTCGCTTCTGCGCAGCAGACAATGACTGTAACTGAATACGAGGTTATTCAGGTGCAAGATAAATATCAAGTAATAACGAACCCTTTCTGGAGTAACTGGTTCTTCTCCGTCGGAGGAGGTGCACAGGTGCTGTATGGCAACAATGACCATATCGGTAAATTCAGAGACCGTGTTGCTCCTACATTTAATGTGTCTGTCGGTAAATGGGTGACTCCGGGATTCGGATTGCGTATGCAGTACAGCGGTCTGCAAGCTAAAGGATTCACGACCAACGAAACTGCCAATTATGTAGTGGGCGGTCCGAGAGCTGACGGTTCATACAAACAACGGTGGGACTATATGAACCTGCACGGTGACTTGATGATTAACCTGAATGCACTTTTCGGCGGTTACAATCCGAACCGTGTATATGAAATCATCCCTTATATCGGTGCCGGTTGGGCTCATTCTTATTCACGTCCTCATACCAATGCCGCTACTTTCAATGCAGGTATCATCAACCGCTTCCGCTTGTCGAATGCCGTTGACTTGAATCTGGAACTGAGTGCAACAGGCTTGGAAGGCAAATTTGACGGTGAACATGGAGGAAGACCAGACTATGACGGTATTCTGGGTGCTACGCTTGGTGTGACTTACTATTTCCCGACCCGAGGATTCCAACGTCCTACGCCACAGATTATCTCTGAAATCGAATTGAATCAGATGCGTGACCAGATGAATGCAATGGCTGCCGCTAATATGCAGTTGCAACAGCAGTTGGCTAATGCACAGCAGCCGGTAGAGGTAGAAGATACTGAAGAAGTAGTGATTACAGATCCTAATATCGCTCCGCGTACTGTATTCTTCAAGATTGGTTCGGACAGACTGTCTCCACAAGAAGAAATGAACTTATCATATCTTGCCAACCGGATTAAAGAGTTTCCGGGTACTACCTATACTATTAACGGATATGCAGATTCTGCAACAGGCACTCCGGCTTTCAACGAAAAGTTGAGCTTGAAACGTGCACAGGTTGTTAAAGATTTGCTGGTGAAGAAGTATGGAATCCCGGCTGATAACTTGAAAGTCGCTGCCGGTGGTGGTGTCGATAAGTTCGGCCAACCGATTCTGAACCGTGTTGTATTGGTAGAATCTGAAAAATAAAAGAATAACTTGACTATAAAAAGTCGGTAGTTTCTTCAACTCCCTTCCTGCGGGAAGGGTGGCTGAAAGCTGGGTGGTAGGTAAATACACAATGTTGGCAATAATCAATTTGTGTATTTACTTACCACTTCTTGTGTATTTACCTACCACCTCCCCCTGCGGGTACTCCTCCTTCCCGAAGGAGGAGAGTTCGGATACTATCGACTTTCAGTTATCCTCGATTTTGGGATACTACGGTTTTTTAGTCGCTCTCTTTTGTTGTTCTCCTTTCGGCTCCACGCTTAATGCTGCTGGCGGACAAGGATATTTTTTAGTTTTCCTTTGAATCCGTTGCGTGAATCACCTATTTGTTGCAGCGGGAAGATCAGTGTTTCCTGATAAGTCATGTGTTCCATGCGGTCGTATTCCTTCCGGTAAACTTGCATGGTGCGTCCTTCGAGCCGTTCCTGCAATGCACCGTTTATATAAAGTGAAGTACCTTTGTAGTCACCTTCGATGCGGATCGTAGTCCATTGATCGGCCGGCAGGCGGTAGGAATTGAAAACAAAGGTGTAACCGTCGCGGGAGAAAGCGATTCGGCGGGTATTCTCCCAGTTGGTGTATACTACCGAGTGCGGACCTTGGAAGAGAATGCTGCTGATAGGATTCGTCTTCTCCGGACAGAGCTGGAATTCCACACTATAAGGATAACCCACTTCCTGCAAAGGAGTACTGACGACCTCTTTCCCATTAAAAGAAAGTTCTTTTCCTGCTTCGGTCAGTGCGGTTTCTGCCGGGACTTTGCCCAACAGGTTAATTCCCGGAGCTTCGGGAGTTGTTTTGCACAGCTTTGCAAATGCTTCGTAGGTGACATTCTTGTTTTCCCCTTTCCACAGCTTCTCGGCGAGCACCTGCATGGCGGGGAAACTGCGCAAGTGTACGTCCTGTTCGGATATCCCGTTTCCACACTTGTCGTTCCACACGGCAAACATACCGCCCAATACGCCGGGAGTACCTTCGGGAAGTGTCTGTTTCCTGTTCATTATCCACGGCGACCATTTCTCATAAATCCACTGGTGATCGAGGAAATCCCGGTAGTAACCTGCTGCCGGAACGATATAGAGATAAGTGTCACAAGTGTTAATCAACTTGTACCCGTCTTGCAGGGAAACAACAGGATCCACCCAGTCATACGACCACGCGTTGACCGTAACACCTTCCGCTTTTACGGGAGTCTTGCCGGGAAGCCATTTCAGTCCGCCCCACATACGTACATTTTTGCCGTATTTCTCAACAAATTTCAGATAACGGTCTGTGAAGTAGCGGTATTGTTCGGCTTCTTTCTTGTTATATTCGTCGGTACCGATGTGCAGGTCTCCGATAAATACGGGATTGTCGCCCGACAGATATTCGTCCAGCAGGCTGTCGACGAATTGATAAGTTTCTTTTTTGTAAAGGTCCAGATGATCCATGCCATACTTCCGACTTGCTATTTCGGGTTTGTAGTGGGCGAAGGCGAGTGAGTGGGCGGGAATATCAATTTCGGGAATGATACGCACACCGTATTCCAATCCCATACGTTGCAAGTCGATAAATTCCTGTTTGCTGTATGAACCGTCTTTGGCTGTCAGTCCCGGAAAGCGTTCGCTTTCCAGTCGGAATGCGGCGTAGGTGCGGTTCCAGTCATTGCCGAAGAACTGCGGAAAACCGTTGTCGTTCAAGTGAATCTGAAATTCGTTCATCTTGTAGAAGGAAAGTATCTTTACGTATTGTTTCAGATAATCCATTGTAAAGAATTTGCGGGCCACATCCAGCATAAAGCCGCGGTTCGGGAAAAGCGGATAATCCCGTGCCGTCCCTTTGGGGAGCTTTCCTTGTTCGTTGTGGAGTATCTGCAATAGGGTACGTGTTCCCCAGAATACGCCCTGACCGGTGGGGGCGGCGATACCGGCATAGCGGTTTACGGTTAACGTATATCCTTCTTCACCAAGTTCCTTGTCCGGTTTCGACAGTGAGAGGCAGATGTCTTTCCCGGCTGGCTTTCCGGTTTTGATGACATAGTTCCAGCCAAACAGTTCTTTTAAGTCTTGCGCCAGGATTTGTGCGGTAGGCGAGAGCATCGCTTCATCCGCAGGCGAGAGCACGATTGAACCTTCGGCGGGCAGAGCCAGTTCGCCTTTTCCTCCTTTCCATTGTTGAAGGGCAGGGATCACTTGCGGGCAGGGCTCTTGGGCGGTGGCAAACACGCATACCATTAACAGGCAGCATACGGTGATGAGGGGGCTTTTCATAATTAATAAGTCTGTATTAAGATTAATAAATTTCTATGTTTATAAAGTGGGAGCAGGCGTCAGCCGCTTTCTGCGTAACCGCCTGTCGCAATCCCATTATTTCACCGGCTGATAATCTGCGGGCTTTCCGTAAAATCCCGGCGCCGGTACGTATATCGGCTGACTGGGTATGCCGATGTTCAGCAACTTGCCTTTCGTGCGGAGGCGGCGGATGTGAATCATGGCTGTTGAGCGAACCATACCCGTTATATCTTGAAAATCCGAACGTTGCATGATCTGATGATCGGTGAAATATTTTCTCAACCGGCTGTCGATATCCGTCTCCGAAAGTTTGGGAGAGTGGATAATTCTTTTCATCTGTTTGATTTTTATATGGCCGACGGAGTTTTTCAGTTTTTGGTCTGAACGGAACTGTATGCCTTTCAACTTTACTTTCGTATTCCGGCGGGGAGTATCGGCGGCGATTTCTTCGGTGGCGGTTAGTGTCGGATAAAAATAACCGATACCGTCCAGGTGCACTTGCCTTCCTTCGCACAGTTCTTCACCCATAACTTGTGATAGTGCGTCCAGCACTGCCGTTACATCCACCTCGTTCAGCGTACACCGGGATTGGATCCTGCTGCGGAGGTCTTTCGTGTCTATCTGTCCGTTGGCGATGATGCGCGGATGAAATCTTTTCTCCTCTGGTTTGTCCGGTGATACCGGATTCTCGTACCAGTCAAATGATATGGCCATAGTTCCTTTTGTTTATATAAGTAGTTCTGATTCGTATTTCCTATACTTCCTTCCGATTAATCCGGCTTCATCTTCATCGGCTAATTTCTATTGGCCTGTCGGCTAACCTTTATTGGCTGACAGGCTGACAGTGACTAGCGTAACAGCTAGCATAGGTTAGCTGTTATTGTTCCTTATGGCAAAGTTACTACATAAAGGCTTGCTAACCTAATTTTAAAGGCTTTATTTCGGACGCGTCATTGGTGAACGGAAAGCTGTCGGTGGGTAGAGAGGAAATAAACAAAGGTTCGCAAACCTGTGTGCTACCGGTTTGCGAACCTTCGATTATCGGTTTCGGGTATTGCCAATACAGGCATTCCCGTTATGTGAGTACTTCTTTAGCTGAATATTGGCAGAGATACTTTTAGATTAGGATATCTGTCGCCCAGTTGTTTAAGGAAATCGTTGCCGATCACGATAGCTTGTACCGTTTCCTGCGGGTCGGTAGGGATTTCCGGTATATTGGTAAAGATCAGGCAGGAGTAGATGATGAGCTCGATAGGCTTGTCATCGGTCTGCAAAGACAGTTTGTATGCTTTTACATTGTTTCCCCGGGCTTGGGCCTGTGCTTTTACTTGTCCTTCCATTGGGATTTCGGTAAGTCTGGAGTTTTCGAGGCGGGATTGGTTGAATACAAGATGCCGGTCGATTTCCCCTTCTGTGTCCGTATCGAATAAATGAAGGCTGTTTCCGCTGAGAACAAGGTATTTGGGAGTTTGCACGGTGTTGAAACGCACGGTTCCCAAGGTAGCCATTCCTTTCAGTTTATCTTTAACCCCGTCTTTAAGGGCGGATCCCACGCCATATTCGGTGCTGGCATAATTGAAAGCGTCAATCTTTTCTTGCTTCATTTCTTCTTGGAGGAAAGGCAGTTCGGAAGTGAGTACGCTGTTTTTATATCGTTCGGCATTTGCAAATTCCGCTTTGAAATCAGTGTTGTTTACCACTTGTGCTTGTTGCGAGTTTTTGTTCTTTACATAATACCAGTACCCTGCATAGAGAACGATGAAAATAATCGGAATAAGTGTGTAAATTGACATAGCTTATCTGTTTTTTAATGTGATTAATTAGGTGTGTTTTATACTTCTACCGGTTCTGTTTTCTTTTTCTTACTTGGGATGAATCCCCAGATGATAAGGGCAATGATGATCAGTCCTACTATCTTGCCGCCATATCGAGAGTAGAAACCGACTTTATTCAGCTTTTCACCGTCCAGGTTATTCTCTTTCAGAATGGCGGAGAGTTGTTCTTCCGTCAGTTCATAATAAGTGTCTTCTTTTTCGCAATATCCTACGAGGCGGGGCTCCTGCTCGATATAGAGAGGAAGGATGTAAGCGATGTTGAACTCCTGATGAATGGTCCCCAGATCAATGTAGTTGCCGTTGTCTGTCTTATATTCTTCGGTGTCGGGCAGGTCTGCTACTTTGTTTAAGACTTCACGATCACCGAAAGGAATTTTTACACCACGCGCGGATACCGTTTGACAAGAGAGGAAAAGGAGAGCGCCGAATGCAAAGAAAAGGGTTAGATGTTTCATGTTTTTCTTTTTTGAGTTTATGAATAATGGAATTGTTGATTAATATTGCCGTAAAAGTAGAGAAAAGAAATAGAAAAAGCAAACGATCGTTTGCTTTTTGGGAAAATGATTTTTCTGTCCGGCTTTTTTCTGTTTCAGATACGTTAAAGATGAGGGGAAAGAACGTGATAAGTTCATGAGCAGGCTTTATTTTTATTGAATACACACGGCAAATCTGATATTTTTATGTAGATGTTTTATTTCATCTTTTTGCTTTCGGTATTCTCCATACTCCGGTCGGAAGTGGGGAAGTTGAGCAGAGCATTGGTCTTTGTTATCATTACAAATTATTCTCGGACTGATACTGCTGATACTTTCCTTCCTCTATCAGAAGTTGAAAGGAGTATTCTTTAAAAATGATGAAGTCGAAACGGACTAATCTTCGTTGTACTTATAACAATGATAAAGGCTGCCTGCTCTTTTATAGAACGGCAGCCTTTACTTATTAATTGGCCTATCTGTTGACGACTTATTCTTGTGAGAAACGTTTTACCTGTTCCTCGATCAATTCCTTGTCGTCAAAGTAGTTAATCTTCATAGCCTTCTTGACATCTGCCAGTGTTTCGGCGGCGGCAGCTCTGGCTACTTCACATCCTTTTTGCAACATCTCGTAAACGGCAGGAATGTCTTTGCTGAATTCTTTGCGACGGTTACGGATAGGTTCCAGTGTCTCTTGCATGATAGCGTTCAGGAAACGTTTCACTTTCACGTCTCCCAGTCCACCGCGTTGGTAGTGTGCTTTCAGTTCAGCGAGATTCGGGTAATCCGGCAGATAACGTTCAAAATGTTCCGGACGGCAGAATGCGTCGAGGTATGTGAAGACGGTATTACCTTCAATCTTTCCCGGATCCTGCACGCGGAGGTGTCCCGGATCGGTATACATACTCATGATCTTCTTCTGGATTTCTTCCGGTTCTTCGGACAGATAGATACAGTTGCCGAGTGATTTGCTCATCTTGGCTTTACCGTCAGTACCCGGCAGACGCAGGCAGGCAGCATTGTCCGGCAACAGGATTTCCGGTTCCACCAATGTTTCGCCATAGATATAGTTGAAACGGCGGACTATTTCGCGTGCCTGTTCGAGCATCGGTTCCTGGTCTTCGCCTACGGGGACAGTCGTTGCACGGAATGCAGTGATGTCCGCAGCCTGACTGATAGGATAAGTGAAGAAGCCTACGGGAATGCTTGCCTCGAAGTTACGCATCTGAATCTCCGCCTTAACCGTCGGGTTGCGCTGCAATCTGGAGACCGTAACCAGATTCTGGTAATAGAATGTCAGCTCCGTCAGCTCCGTCACGTAGGACTGGATAAAAATATGAGACTTCGCCGGATCGATTCCAACCGAAAGGTAGTCGAGTGCCACCTCCATAATATTGTCACGCACCTTTGCCGGATTGTCGGCGTTGTCCGTCAATGCCTGTGCGTCCGCAATCATAATAAAAATCTTATCAAACATTCCCGAATTCTGAAGTTCCACTCTCCGCTTCAGAGAACCCACATAATGTCCCACATGCAGTCTGCCGGTAGGACGGTCGCCTGTCAAAATAATCTTTTCTGCCATTGTCATTTCCCCTGTCAAACATATTCTTGTTCTATTATACATGTTTTGTGTGACAAGTTCAATTTTTCTTTTGACAATCCCCGGAAAGTTTTTCAGAAAAATAGCCTTCACTGTAGAGTTTTTTCAAAAACGATGCCAGAAGCGGCACGCCGAACAGTCCTAAGATTCCAAAGAAATGAAGCCCGACAATCATACACGGCAGCATCACAACCGGAGAAAGCCCCATCTGTTTTCCCACCAGCTTTGGCTCCACAATGTTGCGCACCACTGTGATGATCAGATACAGCCCTAGCACCCCGATTCCCATTCTGGCATTGCCGCCGGCAAACGCAATCACCGCCCACGGAAGCAGCACGGTTCCCGTGCCGAGCACTGGCAGAATATCTAACACCGCGATCAGAAACGCTATCGCAAAAGCGCCCTCGATCCGCAGAAGAAGCAGACCTGCCGCAAGTTCCGCAAACGTCATCAAAAAGATGAAAACGTATGCCGCCGCACATTTTCCCATCGTTCCAAAGGTTCCCTTTTTGACGGCGAGCACCGTCTCCTTCCATTTTTCCGGTATGTTTTTTTCAAGGAAGCGCATGATTTGCGGAAAATCCAGTTCCATGAACACCGTCGATATGACCGCAAGCAGCAATTTAAAGCACATCCCCGGAATATTCACCGCGATGCCGGAGACCTGCTGCAGCAGGGTGCCGGACATTCCGGTCAGAAGCTCCCCCGCCCGGCTGACCGCCTCCGCCGACTCCGTACCCGCCGTGCGCAGCACCTCCCCTCCCACCGTCTCTCCGCTCATGCCTGCCGTCCACGCGCAGAAATGCTTCATCATCGGGAAAATCGTCTCCGAGACAAACCGCACCACTTCCCCTAGCAGCTCCTGTCCCAAAAGCACGATGCGGTTTCCGAGGAATCCGACCA
>OGKO01001447.1_pt1 | contig 13599 bp, 8 predicted proteins | sample 1572451 | NCBI WGS metagenome assembly OGKO01 (sample SAMEA2582089, study PRJEB24529) | metagenome | biome: Human gut stool | place: China | collected 2011 | reverse complement strand
CAGGGCGATGCCCTGGGCTAGGAGCTTTTGGGCCTTCAGCCCGTTCTTGAACCACCTGCGAAACTTCAGTATAAAGTTCTTATACTCCCAGCCAACTGCCGAGGAAGAAGCCCAAGGCGTAGAGGAGGCCGAAGGCCATCTGGAGCTGCGCCGTCGTCTGGTCGAGTCGCTGAATGCCTCGGTAGGGCAGGTCGTCTTCTGCCTGGATCATCGTCCGCACGTTGCGCAGGGCCAGGGGCAATGTCAGCACGACTGCCAGCAGCGTCCACGGCTGCCCCAGCAGGACCACATAGAGCAGGGCCAGGGCGTAGGGAGCGAAGATCTCGAAGGCATAGATGGCCTTGGCGTTCATCAGCGAGACCGAGGTCGTGATGGTCCCCAGCCCGGCCTGAAAATCTGTCTTCACATCGCGGGTGTTGTTGGCATGGAGGATGGAGACGGTGAGCAGTCCGATGGGCAGGATCATCAGCAGCGACTGCGTGTCGTAGGCCCCCACGGCCACGAAGAACGTGCCGAGGGCAGGGAGCAGGGCGAAGCTGCAGAGGATGTTGAGGTCGCCCAGGTGGTGGGACTTCATCCAGGGATAGACCAGCGAGAGCAGTACGCCCGCCAGTCCGATCCACCATCCCGACCACGACGAGTTGTAGAGCAGAAACACGCCGATGGGCACGGCCAGCGCCACGAGCACCAGTCCGTAGCGCAGGATCTCCTTGGGCCGGAACGTGCCGTCGTGTATCCACGTCACGCCATTGCTGCAGGCTTTTGTGTCCACGCCCCATGTGAAGTCGAAGTAGTCGCTCACCATGTTGCCGCCCGAGTGGACGATGGAGAGCAGCGGGAGGCAGAGTAGGGCGTTGAGCCAGTTGATCGGTGTCGTGTCCTCGCCTCCGCCATGGCTCTGGCAGTAGAGGTAGGCCCACATGATGAGGATCGGCATCACCGAGGCGGGCAAGGCCCACGGGCGGGTGGCGATGATCCAGTTTTTCAAAGTTCTTCTTTTTTCCATGTCTTAGTTAAAAGGTGGACCCGTGGGAAGGACAGCCTCCGCCACGGACTTCCATGAGTAGTTTGATTTAATTTCGGTCGTTGATCGCCCTGCGCGGCCGATGGCAGCGTGTGGCAATCTATTGCAAGTGCAAAGGTAAGAAGAAACTTTGAAATGGGGCTGCGTTTTGCCCGAATTTCTCGGCAGAAGTTTTTTGTGGGAGAACACCAAAGGCTTCTCCCTCCAACACCAAAGGCTTCTCGCTTAAACAGAAATGGACGAAAGCCAAGCAAAGCGGCTTCCGTCCATTGATCTAATTATAATATGTAGTCGTTGCCGACGGCCTTATGCCGCGCGGACTACCAGTTATAGCTGTTCCATGGGTCGTACTTTTTCACGGCTTCATCTTTGTCCGTAATGACAGGGCCCATGTCAGAGGCGGGATCGTCTAATTCCACCTGGCCGTTGTCGTGGAACTTGCCTACAACAAAAGACGACGTAGCTGCACAGTAGTTGTTCTGTGTCTCCACCATCAACACAGTAGTTACGGGCTTGATATATTTACGTTTCATTTTTCTAAAGTCCTTTTTGAAGTTTGTTTGATATGATTATCTTACCACATGCTTTCGTCCGTTGACGATGTAGATGCCGCTGGGCAGCCCCTCGGTCGTATTGCCGACACGCTGTCCCTGGAGGTTGTACACGCCATTGTTCTTGCCGTAGCGGTTGCCAGCCTCGGGGCTGACGATCAGCTCGCCGATTGTCGTCAACTCCGCCTCCTGCTTCATGCCGTCGATATAGACTGCGAGCTGCACGCCGTTGTTGTTGGGCTTGAACCAGCAAGAGAAGCCGCGGAGACCGCGCTCCTTCGTGTCAGAGTAATAGACGTTGCCCTTATCGAAGAAATAGCTTCCTACGAGGTTGTCGTAGCCATCGAGGATCGTTCCCCTGTTTTCAGAGAGAGTCCATTTGCCCGTGACATCGTCCTGTGTAGCGTCCGGGTCGAAGGTGCGGACGAAAGTACCGTAGGCCGTGATGGCTCCCGCTTTTTGAGTCAGCCTCGTCGTCCAGTGCTCGTCCATGTCGCTGAAGTCGTTCTTGCCGTCGACAGTCGTCTTGAACGTGACGTTGGGGATCTGGAAGCGCTGACCCTGGATCGTTACCTTGTAATCGCTGCCAGTTCCCGTTGTGATGTTAGCAGTGTAGGGGGTGCCATTGTATGCCTCCATCGTCTTGGTCGGGAAGATAATGTACGGCTGATAGGCTTGGATGGCGGTAGCCTTCTCATTCTCGTCGAGGTTTACGGTTTCAAACTGCAGCTCGGTGTTCGTGAGGTTCTTGAGCTTGGCAAGGCGCACGTTGGCACCAAAGGCATCACGAACCTGTTTGACCGTGAGGTCCACGGGCAGTACGAAGGAGTTCCAGTGGTCCTTGGTGAACGTCTTGGCAAGGTGGAGCATGCGGTTCGTGTAGGTGGTGGTGCCATTCCTCAGATAGTCCAGGTCGCCGCGCAGCTCGTCGAGTATGAGGTCTGGGCTCTTCGTGTTGCTGGCGTAGAGCACGCGGAAGTCATCGAATACCGTCCACTCGTTGGGGTCGGGCGTCTCGCTGGCATCGTTGTGGTTGCCAATGTAGATACCGAAGGCGATGCTGACGCCACCAGCGGCACCAGCTTGCTCAATCATCTCCTTCGTCACATGTACGCTCACGCTATTGGTATATTTGTTTGACTCGTAGAACTCCTTGCCCGCATAGTCCATGTTCTGATCAGCTACACGGAGGCGAGACTTCTCTTCCGCAGACATGTGGTCGACCTGGCTAAGTATGGTCGTGCGTTTTGAGTCCTCGAACAAGTCGTTGCCTGCGACGCCTGCGAAGAGGTGGGCTTTGTCCGTGTTGGAGTATGCCTTGCACTCTACGACGTAGATGCCCGGCTGCTTCACAAACATCTTCTGATAGATGTAGCCATGCGTGCCGTGTACGTCCATGCAGAAGAACTTACTCATGTAGCGTAGGTAGTCGGACCACTGGTTGAAGTTTTGGTATTTGGTGTCCGAGAAGTAGAATTTGTATGGATCAGAGGATGACTTTGTAAACCTACCGTTGTTATACTCATTGCCATTGCCGCGTGACAGGGGAGTGGCCGCAGTCGATACCTTCGTGTCCGTTTTGTAGTTGTACTCCTGCAAACCGATACGGGTGTACGCTCCCGATGCTACGGAAGAGGTAAATACCTGCCATCCGTTGATGTCCGTTCTTCCACGATCGAAGCCAGGACACTTCAACATAAAGGAAAAGTCAAGTGGATCTTTTAGTTCCACGCTGTTCCCTAACTGCAAGTTGTCGATGTCCTGTAGCGTGAGGACGCGCCATTTGCTATAATCGTTAGGTGTACCGTTGGTGCAGATATTCGTGTATGTATCTGCTCCACAGTTCCTGTCTGCTGTAGCTTGTCCTTCGTCAAAGGCCGTAAGGTATATCCCATCTTGTGCGCTGAACCCAGAACTTGACGTAGTAGTCTTGAAAGTGTAGATAAGGTAGGCGTCCTTACCGTTCGAATCTGTTGTTTTTGTAAAGAACCAACCGTCGTAACCGTTGAAATTGGTCGTTGGACCACGGTCGCAGAATACGCCGACGTCGGTCGTTCCGTTGATTCCCCCGTTCACCCATTTCACCATGTTGCCCTCCCTGGTAGCGATGTTTTGTGCGAAGTTGAGAGAGGGCGTTTCGCTTCCATCAATTTTCGTAGACGTTCCATTGCGTGTCCAGAGCGGCATCGGGTAGTCTTTCAAAGAGGCACTTGTACCCCAGTAGCCTCCCATGTTGAGAAACTTGCCTGACCCCACGTTGTAGAGGAAATACACTTTGCTCGGGTCGCCGTAGGAGCAGTCCGCGGTGATTCTCGCCCGGAGCTCCTCAAAGGTTTCGCCCGGCAGGTCGCCTACGCCCTCGTAAGAACTGCTTGAATTTTCGCCGCCCGTTGTGCCGTCGCTTTGTGCTGATGCCACAAAGGGTGCAGCGGCGAGGAGTGCCGTGGCGATTCCAACACTCCAGCTGCGCCGCCATAAGCAGCGTTCGCCGTGTTGTGAAGTAGTTGTTTTCATCGTTTTAATGTTCTCTTTAGATAATTAGTAATGATCACTGTTGTTTTTAGTACCTCCATGCTCAGTTCTAACCCAGTTTATTCGCCTTCAGGTGGGGCGAAAGGTTGACTTTGACAGGAATGCACAATCTATTTGGATGCAAAATTACTAAACATTGCAAAATTGGGGGGGGTAGAGCGTTAAATAAGATTAAAGATTCGTTTTCAGCTTACTTTCAACCCCCTGTATGGCAGATATTTACCATTTTGTCAACGCACAGCCGCCTTTTAGCGGGAGTCTTTTCCTGCAGATGTTGTCCTGGCGAAGCATGGTTTGTGTTGTGCTGCCTTCCGAAAACAAAAACGTTAAATATAGTAACGTTAATGCGTTATCAAAAATCAAAAACGTGACAACGTGACAAGGTGACAATGTAACAATGAAGAAAGCCTCTCCGTTTTCCTCATGACCGTTATGATGACAGAGCAGCCCACGGGGAAACTGGCAAGTGTCTGTTTTTTCCCGTGGGCTGCAAATGTTGAATAAGGCGATCGTTGAATCAGATCAACGCAAGTTGCAACTACAGATTGGGTTTCAATCGCAGAGTGTATGTATGGTCATCTGAGGTGGGACACTCATATTTCGGCAGGACCACGTCGCCTTGGCAACTGTTGTTGCCCAGTCCGCGCTGCCAATAGTCGATATGGGCAAACACCTGGGGCTTACGCACGAGGTCGTACCAATGGGTGGGTATTTCCCACAACTTGCTGCCTTCTTCTATCCACTTCGACTCATCGAAATGGGAGAGCGAGAATGAGGCTTTGCCATCGACCCGGACTGTGAGCGTGAGTCCTTCCTCCTTGTTGCTGAGCAGCAGTTCGCGCAGATCCTCATGGTCGCCGTAGGTCTGTGGGTGGATTTGCTCCTCCACCATATCATCGACCGTGGTGGTGAAACGTCCGAGGTAGGAACCTGTCTTGCGGTCGGAATAGTTGGAGCGCGGACCACGCGCATAGAACTCCACATTCTCAAAGCCCGAAGCCAGTTGCAGGCCGAGACCCAGACGGCGTGTAGCCCCCGAAGGAGAGAAAGTCGTCTCCATGTCAACCGTGGCATCTGGATAGAACGTGTAGCGGATGGTGTACTGGCAGTTTTTGGCATTGCCCTGCACCGTCATGGTGGCGCAGCCCGAAGCATCGTCTTTCGTCAACGCCTTGATGATTTTGGTCGAAGACGAATTGACACATCCTACATTTGCGGTACCGGTACTCTCTTTGTCGTTGTCGATGTTTCGGCAACTATTGAAGTCGGGCGCAGCTCCCGAAGCTATCGTGCCATTGGCATTGGTGTGCAGAATCTGCTTGCCCGCATAGGTCCACGCCGTCATCTTGCCGCTGTTGTCGAAAGCCATTCGATAGTCGTTGCCCTCGGAGTCGTTGCCCGAGACGGTGTTGCCGCTGATGGTCAGGGAACCTCCCTTGGACGTGTGATCGGTCCAGGCTGGGCGCGCGGTCAGGGCAAACTGCTCATCGGCGATGTTGTAGCCAGCCTCCGCCCATGCGCAGTCCTCCTTGATGCGCAGCTCGACATTGACGAGATATTCGCTCGCCTCGTCGGTCACGGTCTTCAGCGGCAGGGTGATGCGTGCCGAGGCTCCCGGTGCGATTGCGTCGAAGTGGCCGATAGTAGCCTCCTCCACCAGCCGTCCATCCTTGAACACGCGGAAGGCGAGGTCGTAGCGGTCGGGAGAAATGGTGGTGAAAACATACTTGTTGGTGAGGGAGACTGAGCGTGAGGCCGCGTCGAAGTCGGAGAACGCCACATACTGATAGACCTTCTTCACCTCGGTGAGTTTGGAAGTCCAGGCGCGGTCGGGCGTGATGAGGCCGTTGTTGAGGAAGTTGCCCTGGAAGCCAACTCCAAACAGCGCGATGTCATTGTAGTCGTAGCCTGAGGTCCAATTGTGGAAACCATTCTTGGTCTTGTCGGCCACGACGCCAGAGCCGCTTTCCACGCGATAGATGGCCTGGTCCACCCAGTCCCAAATGCAGCCGCCAATGATGCCGGTGCTGCTCTCGATGACATCCCAATAGTCCTTCAGGTTGCCTACGGCTTGTCCCATGGCATGGGCATATTCGCAGATGAAGTAGGGACGATCCTTGACTCCATCCTTATTGCTTGCCACATAGTCCACCGTGGGATACATATTGGAATAGAGGTCCGAAGTGGCCGCATTGCCCCAGTTGGTCGTACCCTCATAGTGGATGGGTCGGCCGTCGAGGGCCTTCACTGCCGCATAGGCCTTCTCGAAGTTGAGGCCGCTTCCCGACTCGTTGCCCAAAGACCAGAACGTGACGCAGGGGTGGTTGCGGTCGCGCGCCACCATGCGCACGTTGCGGTCCACATACTGAGCGGTCCAGTTTCCGTCTGAGGTGAGTCTCTTGGTTAAGTGTCTCCATCCCCATATCCAGTCATAGTGGCACTCCACGTCGGCCTCGTCCATCACATAGAAGCCCAGAGCGTCCATCATGGCATACATCTTCGGCTGGCGCGGATAGTGGGACGTGCGTACCGTGTTGACATTGGCCTGCTTCATCATCGTCAGGTCCTTCATCATCGTCTCCACGTCGATGGCCCGTCCGTATTCGGGATGCGTGTCCTGGGTGTTGACACCCTTGAAGAAGACACGCTGGCCGTTGACATAGACGACGTTCGGATCTTTCGTCAGCGAGATGGTGCGGAAACCATACTTCGTGTTGAACGCCATCTCTTCCGTACCGTCGGCAGCACGCTGGCTCACCGTCACATTATATAAATAAGGAGACTCCGCACTCCAAGGATGCAGGCCCTTGAGTCCTTCCAGTCGGACGTTCAGGGTCTGTCTTCCGTTGTTGTCTTGTTTGCTTTGGTATGCTGCCGTGCCAGTAGCTACCACGTTGCCGTCCTTGTCGCTGAGCGTGACGGCAATCGTCTTGTCTGCACCTGCCACGCGGTCGCGGTTGTCGATGGTGAGCGCGACCTGCATCGTGCCGCTGGTAGCATCTGCGGCCATGTGGTCGGTGGTGATGACGTGGTCGGCTACAAAGACCTTGGGTGTGGCGACGAGATAGACGTCGCGGTGGATGCCCGAAAGGTGCCACATGTCCTGTCCCTCGAGATAGGATCCGTCACACCAGCGATAGACGCGCACGGAGAGCTGGTGGACGTTGTCTGCCGAGCTGCCCGTCCGGATGCTGCCGTCGGGAAGCTTCTCCAGGGCTGCGGTGATATCAAACTCCGCGTCGGTATTGGATCCCTGCGAGTAGCCGACGTAGTTGCCATCGACCCAAACGGCAGCGGCACTATAGACGCCGTCGAAATGGAGGAAGACGCGCTTGTCGCGCCACGACTCGTCGAGCGTGAACTGGCGGCGGTAGAAGCCCGTGGCATTGTTGTCCTTCTCGTTGGTCTCGCGCTGGCTGGCCACGGCCTTTGGCGGATTGTACTCGAAGGGATAGCCGATGTTGGTATAGACAGGGCGTCCGTAGCCCGCCATCTCCCAGGAGAGCGGCACGCGGATGGGCTTCCATTGGCTGGCGACATAGTAGGGCGACTGTTCGAAGTCCTTGGCGTAGAACTCGCTGGCTGCGGGTCCGCTTGTTGTGCCCTTGACATAGCAGAACTGCCACTCCTTGCCGTTCTCGCTGCTGTTGAGGCTTCTCACCAGCGAGCGTGTCTCGTCCGTGGGAAGCCACGGAGCGTCGTAGTGGGTAGCGTCGGCACGGAGCTGCTCCGTGGAGGGATAGGGCAGGAAGGTGGTATGGGCAGCCTCCTTGTGGTCCTCAAACTTCTGTGGGTTGCTGGTCCAGGCGGCGATGTTGTCTGTCTTGCTCATATCGACATAGTCTATCAGGCGCACGCGCTTGCAGACAGCACGGCTGCGGACTTCCCCCTCGGCGCTACCTATCTGGATGGTGGAAGACCCGGAGGAGAACAAGGCAGAGATAGCCGAGCCGGAAGCCTGCTGCAGTACGCCGTTGACATAGAAGCCATCCTTGGTCAGATGGATGGTGAGGATCTTCGTGTCGTCATCAAGCTCCACGTCTAATGCGGTCTGCGTATTCTGCCACGTGTTGACCCAGCTTCCGCGGAGTCGCTCGTTGAATGTTTGTCTCCTGCTGGAATAGTAAGGCAGCGAGAATTTGCTTGGGATATAATAAAAGTGGAGGTTGTTGCCCTTCCAGTCCTGTATCTTCTTTCCGAAGGAGATGATGTTCTCCAGGGCGGAGGTGCAAGCGGAGACGTCGAGGACTATCTCCAGGCTCTTCTTCGAGAAATCGATGGTGAAATTTTTGCCAGAAGCTTTTCCGTTGGTGGAGAGCATCCACAGTTGGCCGCTGGGAATCTTGGAGACGTCCAGCTCGGAGAAGTCGCTCCCCGCCTTGATAAACTTCGTTTCGCCATCGGTGTGTGCGGCCAGGGTATGGACGGCGGAGAAGGCCCACAGCAGAAGGCACAGTAGGATGTGTTGTGTAGTTTTCATTGTGTGAGACTTATTTGACGATGATTTTAATGCCATTGACGATATACAGGCCGGGGGCAAGTGGTTCGGCAGAATCCTTGCGGCGCACCAGTTGGCCGCCCGTGTTGAAGACGGTGCCATCGGCAGGGCGTGAGACCACGGGAGCGGTTTGTGGAACGGAGGTGACCTCCTGATCCTCTACTGTCCAGCCGAGGTCGCGAACAGCAGCCTGCGGATCGTTGCTTTGGAAATAACCACGGAAGCCATTGGCCTTCATGTCGGTTTCGAGACAATACATCCGGTCGCCGTCGCCGAAGACGTAGGCGTTGGCCGGAACGATCGTGGGACCATAGAAGCCGATGAAGCGGGTGCCGTCGGCAACGGTCTCGCGAGACAGGTTGCCGCGATCCCAAGAGGTGATGTCAATACCCTTGACCCGATAGACGTTGTCTTCGCTGACCCGCTCGGGCTTCAGGACGTAGGGCACGCCCGCCTCAATATCCTCGCAGGTGGTGAAAAGGAGCTTGTCGCCCGTGTCGCCCGTGTATTCAGCCACGCGCGTGCCCTCACCCCAAAGTGCACTGACCTGATCCGCGTGCAGCGGGAACGGCAGGCAGAGCGTGTTCCACTCCTGCGCGACCAGGCTGCGCTGGAGCGTGACATCGACATGCTGCTTGTAAAACTGGGGACAGACATAGTCAGCCGTCTCGTCGAGGAAGACGGGCTGCCTCTCCTCGCCCGTAGATACTGCCCACTGGCCATCGAGGAAGGTGACGTCGGGCTCTTCAAACGTGGTGGCCATGGCGCCCGAGCGCATATAGACAAAGGTGGTGGCATTGGCTTCGCCCACCTGGTAGCCGAGGGTGTAGGTGTGCTCCGCGGAGGGCTTGAGAATCCATTTCATGCCCGTGTCGTCGAGATGGATGCGCCCGGCGTTGGCGACTTCGTCCACCCGTGTGACGTCAAGGCTCACGGGTGTGTCGGAGAGCGTGGGAGTGCCGTCGTCGCCGATGCAGAGGTATTGTCCCTGCGCGTTGAAAATATAGACTGACGACACCAACAGAGATAGTAGGATGTTCATGTTAGTTTGTTTTCGGTTATTGATTATTTGGGGGCGACCATAGACTGGCTTTGTTCCATGCTAAAGCTCCCAAAGGGTTGCGTCGTTCCTGTCGTCTTCCTCCTCCTCCTCTTCCTCCTGCGTGAAGGGTAAGATGGTGTCGGAACGCTTTTGGATGCGTATGGTGCCCGGATTGCCTTTGCCCCCAGGCTTGCTGAAGGCAATGATGTCCATCATGTTTCCTGACACGTCGAGCGGGATCGTCTGAGACTGGGGTGGGGTATATTTCTTTCTCATATAAGGTGATAACTGTGATGATGCAAATGATTGAAAAAACAGCCTTCTTGGATGAAAAAATTAGCCTTCTTGGACAAAAGGACGATGCGGAAACGTTTCCCAATACGAAACGGCGACTAAGTCTGGATAGAAGCCCAAAAACCATGGACGTATGCCATTGCTGGTTTCCGTCCATGGTTCCTCAAGTCTCGTAGGTAGTTGTTTCCGACGGCCTTATGCCGCGCAGACTACCAGTTTTTGCTGTTCCAAGGATCGTAAGTGTTTACACTTTCGTCCTCGTCCGTGAGGACATAACCCCTGTCGGCGTTGGACGGTATTTCTCCGCTGGCGTCGCGTACGCTCCAAGACGTAGCAGCACAGTAGTTGTTCTGCGTCTCCACCCTCACCACGGATGTGGTGGGCTTGATATATTTACGTTTCATTTTTCTTAAGTCCTTTTTTAAGTTTGTCTGATAGGATTATCTTACCACATGCTTGCGTCCGTTGACGATGTAGATGCCGCTGGGCAGACCCTCGGTCGTATTGCCGACACGCTGTCCCTGGAGGTTATACACACCATTGTTCTTGTCGTAGCGGTTGGCAGCCTCGGGGCCTACGATCAGCCCGCCAATGGCCGTCAACTCTGCCTCCTGCTTCACGCCGTCGAGATAGACTGCGGGCTTCGTGCCGTTGTTCGTGTTGGGCTTGAACCAGCAGGAGAAGCCGCGCAGGCCGCGCACCTTTTCCGGGTTCTCGGTATAATATACATTGCCATAGTCGAAGAAGTAGCTTCCAACCAGGTTGTCGTAGCCGTCGCGGATTGTGCCCCTGCTGCTGGAGAAGGTCCATTTACCCGTGGTCTCGTCCTGTGTAGCCTCCGGGTCGAAGGTGCGGACGAAGGTGCCGTAGGCCGTGATGGTTCCCACGTCATGGGTCAGCTTCGTCGTCCAGAGGTCGTCCATGTTGCTGAGGTCGTTCTCATTGCTTGCGTTCGTCGCGAACGTGACGTTGGGGATCTCGAAGCGCTGAGCCTGGATCGTTACTTTATAGGGATTCTCCGTGCTTCCATTCTTGGCGATGGTGGCGGTGTAGGGACTATTATTGTTGTCCTCCATCGTCTTGGCCGGGAAGATGATGTAAGGCTGGTAAGCCTCGAGAGCGATTTCCTTGTCGCCTTTTCCGTCGAGGGTTACGGTCTCAAACTGCAGCTCTGTGGCCGTGAGGGCATTGAGCTTGGCAAGGCGCACGGTGCCACCAAAGGCATCGCGAAGCTGCTTGACCGTAAGATCTACGGGCAGCACGAAGGAGTTCCAGCTGTTCTGCTTGAACGTCTTGGCAAGGCGGAGCACACGGTTCTTGTAGGTAATGCCATTCTTCAGATACTCCAAGTCGCCACGAAGTTCGTCGAGAACGAGGTCCTCATTCTTCGTGTTGCTTACGTAGATCAGACGGAAATCGTCGAATACAGTCCATTCGTCAAGGCTGGGAGCTTCGTTACCATCAATGTTGAGACCGAAGGCGATGCTGACACCCTCTGCACCAGCTTGGTCAATCATCTCCTGCGTCACCTGTACGATCACGCTATTGGTATATTTGCTTGACTCGTAGAACTCCTTGCCCGCATAGTCCATGTTCAGCTCGCTCACGTGGAGGCGTGCCTGCTCGTCCGCCGGCATGTTGCTGACCTGGTTCAGTGTGGTCGTGCGCTTGGTGCCCTCGACCAAGCCGGAGCCATCATTTTGTCCAATACCAGCAAAGAGAAGGGCTTTCGGGGTGTTGGAGTAGCCCTTGCACTCGATGACGTAGGTGCCAGGCTTCGTTACATTCTGCTTTTGGTAGATGTAGCCGTGCATACCGCGTACGTCCATACAGAAATATTTGGCCATGTGGCGCTTGTAGTCCTCACGGTCAGCGAAGGTTTGGAGCTGGTCTCCCTTGTACGGGAACTCGTAGTTTTTGTCGAACGTATTGTCGTAGTTCTTGTCGCTACCGCGCGTCAAGGATTCTGTTTTACCATTGGGTACGAACTTGTGGAAGCATTGCTCCAGTCCGATTCTTGCGTAGCCACCTGTGGCGACCGCTTTCCAAGCATCGATGTCCATACGGCCACGATCGAATCCGGGGCAACCCAACTTGAAGGTAAGGTCAAGCGGGTCGGTCAGATTTTCGGACGCTACATCCATCAAATCCTGAATCTCCTTCAAGGAAATGATACGCCACTGGGAGTGCTCGTCCCACAGTCCGCTGTTGATAAGGTTGTCTTTCGTGTCCGCATCACAGTTCTTCTCTGATGCCGCGTCTCCAAGCGCCGAAAGATAGACTTGTTTGCTAGGCCAAAGCGTAGTTTTGCCTGTATAGGTGTAGAGCCTATAAGTGTTATGCTCTGCGTCGGTTGGATCCTTTTCGAGGAACCAACCGTTGTATCCGGTATAATACTGGCCCAAGCTACTTCCTCGGTCAAGAAATACGCCCTCGTCGCTGCTATTACTATTCTCGACCCATTTTATCCAAGAACCCTGCTTGGTTTTTAGGTCTTGAGCAAAGTTGATGGCTGTGCTTCTTCCATCCTGAGCCCAAAAGGCGACGGGGGTGTCCTTTAGCGCAGCATGCACACCCCAATAGCCTCCCATGCTGAGGAACTTGCCCGTTTTTACGTTGTAGAAGAAAAAGACCTTGCTCGGATCGTTCAGCGATCCGACCTCTTTGTCTGCAACTTTGGCCGCAAGAATCTGTTCTGCAGTCTGACCCTTGAGGGTGGCCGCTCCGACCATTCCGTCGTTTCGCGACGCGACGCCCGTCTGTGCAGAGGCTACAAGGGGGGCTGCTGCAAGGAGCGCCGTGGCGAAACTACTACTCAGGCAGCGCCACCAAGTGCAGCGCTTGCCTTGTTGTGATGTAGTTGTTCTCATCGTTTTAATGTTCTCTCTTTGGTGTTGTTTACTATGTTTATTGATCACTATTTTTTCTTAGTGTCTTCTTGCTCAGATGCGTGTCCCTTGTGGTCGCCTTCAGGTGTGGCAAAAGGTGCGCAAAGCGAGGAGAATGGTTGCTTCTCGGGTGCAAATTTACTAAACATTGCAAAAATGGGGGGGGGCTTCCGTTAAATAAACTTAACGAGGCGTTTTTTCTTGGTTTTCATCCCCTTTTGGAGGGCTTTTGCTTGCCATGACGGGATAGTTCAACCCCTTTTTAGAGGAGAACGAGAGCCTTGTAGCGAAGTTACTTTTTGAATTGTCGGATCTAATGTATTGGACTGGTGGCGTTTGCCTAAACAATCAGTCTCTTTTTCCTTCTTTTTGCTTCCGTTTTTGGTGGTCTTGGCCAGGAACCTTGCCGAGGGTTGCTTACGTCCGTGCTTGTAGATAACTTACGACTGCGTTTGGTCGTAACATACGCTTGCCTCAGCTCAAAGTTGCGTTGTTACATTGTTACATTGTTACATTGTTACATTGTTACGTTTTTGATTTTCAGTCAGCCATGGTTTCCGGAGACGCCCCTGTTGTGGAGGTCCGTTCTTACATGATAACGTTTAACGTTTAACGTTTTCGAAAATGACTTTTAGTTTGAGGCATGAGAAAAACAGTTTCTTTAGTACAGGATAAATTATATATAATACTAATAATACTATATAGTATATATAATGTTAGTGCTCAATTTAGGGCATAGCCCTTTGTATAGGCACTTTTGCAAGTGCCTA
>OGKO01001442.1_pt1 | contig 13633 bp, 8 predicted proteins | sample 1572451 | NCBI WGS metagenome assembly OGKO01 (sample SAMEA2582089, study PRJEB24529) | metagenome | biome: Human gut stool | place: China | collected 2011 | reverse complement strand
CTGTTGCCCATCTGGCAGCGATCGAGGGCAAGGTTCCCTTCCTGAACTTCTTCGACGGCTTCCGTACTTCTCACGAGTACCAGAAGATCGAGAAGTGGGATTACGCCGACCTGAAGGAAATGTGCAACATGGAGGCTGTCGAGGAGTTCCGTGCAAAGGCTCTGAACCCCGAGCACCCCAAGATGCGCGGTTCCCACGAGAACGGCGACGTGTTCTTCCAGCATCGTGAGGCCTGCAACTCTGTCTACGACGCACTGCCCGCAGTCGTCGAGAAGTACATGGCCAAGATCAACGAGAAGCTGGGCACCAACTACGACCTGTTCAACTACTACGGCGCACCCGATGCCGATCGCGTCATGATCGCTATGGGTTCTGTCTGCGACGTTGCTGACGAGGTCGTCGATTACCTGAACGCTAAGGGCGAGAAGGTCGGTATCGTCAAGGTCCGCCTGTACCGTCCCTGGGTGTCCTCCGCTCTGCTGAAGGTCCTGCCTGCTACCGCTAAGAAGGTCGCAGTTCTGGACCGCACCAAGGAGCCCGGCTCTCTGGGCGAGCCCCTGTACCTGGATGTCGCAGCTACCCTGCGTGAGGCTGGCAAGAATGATGTCATCCTGACCGGCGGCCGTTACGGTCTGGGCAGCAAGGACACTCCCCCGTCCTCCATCTTCGCTCTGTTCAAGGAGCTGGAGAAGGATCAGCCGAAGGAGCGCTTCACCCTCGGCATCACCGATGATGTCACCGGCCTGTCTCTGCCTGAGGTCAAGCCCGCTCCCATCACCGCAGCAGCTGGCACCAAGGAGTGCAAGTTCTGGGGTCTGGGCGGCGACGGTACCGTCGGTGCTAACAAGAACTCCGTCAAGATCATCGGCGACCACACTGATAAGTATGTTCAGGCATACTTCCAGTATGACTCCAAGAAGACCGGCGGCGTGACCATCAGCCACCTGCGTTTCGGCGACAAGCCCATCCGCAGCCCCTACTACATCAACCAGGCTGACTTCGTGGCCTGCCACAACCCCGCTTACATCCACATGGGCATGAAGATGGTCCAGGATGTCAAGCCCGGCGGCGTGTTCATGATCAACTGCCAGTGGAACGATGAGGAGCTGGGCCATCACCTGAACGCTGAGGCCAAGAAGTACATCGCTGACAACAACATCCAGTTGTACACCATCAACGCGATCGACAAGGCTATCGAGATCGGTATGGGCAAGCGCACCAATACCATCCTGCAGTCCGCTTTCTTCAAGCTGGCTGACGTTATGCCCATCGAGGACGCCGTCAACTTCATGAAGCAGGCAGCTCAGAAGAGCTACGGCAAGAAGGGTCAGGACGTCGTTGAGATGAACTGGAAGGCCATCGATGCCGGTGTTGACGCCATCCACAAGGTGGACGTCCCCGCTTCCTGGTCCAACCCCGAGGCCGATCCCGCTCCGAAGGAGCTGGCTGGCCGTCCCGAGCTGGTCAAGCAGATCCGCGACGTCATGGAGCCCATCGCTCGTATGGACGGCGACAGCCTGCCTGTCTCTGCTTTCGTTGCTAACGCAAACGGCGAGTGGGAGCAGGGTGCTTCCGCTTACGAGAAGCGCGGCACCGCTGTGAACGTCCCCGAGTGGGATGCTTCCAAGTGTGTTGGCTGCAACCAGTGCGCATTCGTGTGCTCTCACGCAACCATCCGTCCCTTCCAGCTGACCGCTGACGAGCTGGCAGCAGCTCCCGCACAGACCAAGAGCCGCGACAACAAGCCCGCTAACGAGTACAAGTTCGTTATGGCTGTGTCTCCTCTGGACTGCATGGGCTGCGGCGAGTGTATCACCGTCTGCCCCACCAAGGCTATCCAGATGGTTCCTCAGGAGTCTCAGGCCGATCAGCAGGCAGTCTTCGACTACTGCGTCGCCAACATCTCCAAGAAGCCCTCTAAGTTCGCAGACGACACCGTCATCGGCTCTCAGTTCAACCAGCCGCTGCTGGAGTTCTCTGGCTCCTGCGCAGGCTGTGCTGAGACCTCTTACGCACGTCTGATCACCCAGCTGTTCGGCGAGAAGATGTACATCTCCAACGCCACCGGCTGCTCCTCTATCTGGGGCGGTACTGCTTCCATCTCTCCGTACACTGTCAACAAGGACAGCGGCCACGGTCCTGCATGGTGCAACTCCCTGTTCGAGGATAACGCAGAGCACGGCCTGGGCCTGTATCTGGGCCAGAAGACCGTCCGTGAGAACCTGATCAAGCGCATCGCTGAGGTCGCCGGTTCTGACAAGGCTTCTGCTGAGCTGAAGGCTGCCTTTGACGAGTTCATGGCAACCAAGAACAACACCAAGGCTAACGATGCCCCCGCTAAGGCTCTGATCGCTGAGCTGGAGAAGGCTGCTGCCGCTGGCTGCGCCGAGTCCGCTGAGATCCTGAAGAGCAAGGAGTTCATCGCCAAGAAGTCCGTCTGGATCTTCGGTGGTGACGGCTGGGCATACGACATCGGCTTCGGCGGTCTGGACCACGTCCTGGCTTCCGGCGAGGATGTCAACGTCATGGTCTTCGATACTGAGATGTACTCCAACACCGGCGGACAGGCATCCAAGGCCTCCAACATCGGCGAGGTCTGCCAGTTCGCTGCTGCTGGTAAGGAAATCAGCAAGAAGAGCCTGTCTGAGATCGCTATGACCTACGGTTACATCTATGTTGCTCAGATCGCTCTGGGCGCTAACATGAACCAGGCTGTCAAGGCTATCGCAGAGGCTGAGGCATATCCCGGCCCCTCCCTCATCATCGGCTACGCTCCCTGCGAGCTGCACGGTGTTAAGGGCGGCATGACCAACTGCCAGAACGAGATGAAGAAGGCAGTTGAGGCTGGTTACTGGAACCTGTTCACCTTCAATCCGGCCAACAAGGCTCAGGGCAAGAACCCCTTCACCCTGACCTCCAAGGCTGTGGATGCCGAGAAGTATCAGGCACTGCTGGCAAACGAGACTCGTTACAGCCGCCTGACTCGTGCATTCCCGGAGCGTGCAAAGCAGCTGTTCGCTCGCAACGAGCAGGTCGCAAACGACCGTTACGAGCATCTGACCCGCCTGGTCGAGCTGTACAAGTAAACCAAAGTTCTTTTGACTCTGGCTGGAATTTTGCCGCAGCGGCACCTTAGTCCCGAAAGGGCGGCTGCTCCGTGCTGGCGATTACTGCGCAACGCAGCAGTACGAAACTGTGGCCCCGGCCAGAGAAGAAATGACAGGCTTATTTCTACGCAGAGACTGGAGCTTTGTACTCCAAACTGATTTCAACTCTCTGCCCGCGTCCGAACGCGTCGGGGCGGGCAGAGCATGAAATACCAAAGCGCCCGCGAGGGTCCTTGAAAGCATACTTCGCGTGTGTCAGGAGCATAAGGTCTGTTCGCAGATACCTTGCCCCGCCTGCTGCATAAGACCTGCTTGCAGGTATCTTGCCGCAGTCAAAAACGGATCCCGTTTTTAGCGCCCCGCTCACTGGAAACAGTGTCCGGGGCGTATTTTTGCGTCTTTTACACTTTCTTCATAGGTTTTTCATGAAATCCGGTGCGGAATCTGCTATACTACAGTCATGAGGATTCGGGGCCGCAACCGATTCCTTGTACATGATTCCTCCTCACACCAAAGCAATATCCGAACACAGCGCCCTTTCCGGTGAAGCCGCAAGCACCGGGGAGGGCGCTGTGCGTTTTTCTGCGTCGATATTCCGGAAATGGATGACTTACAGGGTTGACCGGGCATTTGAGTGGAGATATAATAAACCTGTAGGCTAAGAAACTTAGTAAAACGAATTTGTGGAGGTGAACGCAGGACAATGGACCCGGATCATAGTCGAAGACGATGGAATGATGCGGCCGGAACGACCGCGAAAGGTGCTGCGTTCGCCTTTTTTGTACGCTGAACAGCGGAGTATCCGCTGTCCGGCTGCCGTACAAAAGAGGCGCAGCTTTGCGCGTGCAGATGGGCAGTGCGGCCCGGGGTCTGCGGCGCAGGAGCGGCGCTTTTTGCGTTGATGCGGCTGTGTCCTCCTGAGACAGAAAAGAGGAGGAACACAAATGGAAGAAGAAAAGAAGACCCCGGAGCGCGAAGAGGAACAGGCTCTTCCGGTGCAGGAGCTGCCCGCGGATATTCCCGCTGAGGTGCGCCAGAAGCTGGCCGAAGACCTGAACGAGCAGGCCACCGAAGACCTCAAGCAGGACGTCCGCGAGGCCGAAAAAGAGGAGGCCAACGACGAAGAAGTCAAGGCCAACCCCGAGATGCTGACCAAGAGCCGTCTGCTCAAGCTGCTCGTCAAAAAGCAGTACGTCAAGCTGCGCGAAGTGACTGAGGAAGAGCAGCCCGCCGACCTGGCCGAGCTGCTGGAAGAGCTGGACGAGAACAACCGCCTCGTGGTGTTCCGTCTGCTGAAAAAAGACGTTGCAACGGAAGCATTCGCCTATATGTCCGATGAGGCCCGCGACGACCTCGTGAATGCTTTCTCCGACGTCGAGCTGGTGAGTGCCATCGAGGATATGAGCCTTGACGACGCCGCCGACCTGCTGGAAGATATGCCCGCAGGCGTGGTCAAGCGGGTGCTGGAAAAGTCGTCCCGCCAGACCCGTGAGAGTCTGAACAAGCTGCTGAACTACCCCGAGAGCTCTGCCGGCAGCCTGATGACCCCCGAATACGTCCGTCTGCGGCAGGATATGACCGTCAGTGACGCCTTCGCTGCTATCCGTAAGCAGGGTGAGAACGCTGAGACAGTCTACACCTGCTATGTGGTGGAGCGCAACCGCCTGCTGGGCGTCGTGTCGGCCCGCAGCCTGCTGCTGTCTGACCCCTCTACCCCCATCGTGGACATCATGGACGACAATGTCGTCACCGTGAAGGTCACGGATGACCAGGAGTTCGTGGCCCGCGAGATGCAGCGCTACGACTTCACCGCGATGCCTGTTCTGGACAACGAGGGCATGTTCGTCGGTATCATCACCATCGACGACGCGATCGACGTCCTGACCGATGAGAGCACCGAGGATATGCAGAAGATGGCAGCTATTCTGCCCGACGACGATGCCACCACCTACTTCGGCACCAGCGTCTGGACACACGCCAAGCAGCGTATCCCCTGGCTGCTCATCCTGATGCTCTCTGCTACCTTCACCGGCATGGTCACGACCCACTACGAAGAGGCTTTCGTTAGCCTGCCCCTGCTGGTCTCCTTCATGCCCATGCTGATGGATACTGCCGGCAACTGCGGCAACCAGATCAGCACCCTGATGGTCCGTGGCCTCGCTCTGGGCGAGGTGGAGCCCAGCGACTTCCTCAAAGTTCTGGGCAAGGAACTGCGGGTCTCCGCCATCGTTGGCGCGGTGCTGGGCCTCGTCAACGGTCTGCGCATCTACCTGATGTACACCTACCTCTACGCCGGCCAGTATGACAATGTCATCGGCTACGCAGTGGTCGTCAGCGTGTCGCTGTTCTTCAGCGTCATCCTCGCAAAGCTGGTGGGCGGTATGCTGCCGCTGGCCGCCAAGAAGCTGGGCGCCGACCCGGCCATCATGGCGACCCCCTTCATCACCACCATCGTGGACGCCTGCAGCTTGATCTTGTATTTCCAAATCGCACAGGCTGTCTTCCGCGGCATGATGTAAATACACAAAAACGCCCCTGCTCAGTAAGTGCTGAGCGGGGGCGTTCTGTTTCCCAGATACAACAAGGCCCCCGTCTGGCGCTTGCGGCGACGCCAGAGGGGGCCTTGCTGTTTGGGGTATTGCTTTGGTGTGAGGAGGAATCATGTGCAAGGGGCGGTTGCGGCCCCGCACCCTTGTGAGCTATAGTATACCCGAATTACCGGCCAAAATCATGTCTTTCCTGTGAAAGATTTGTTAATCGGCCTGTGAAATTTCTGGGAAACGGGTGCTTAATTTTCAGCGAGGAGCGCGCTGCGATTCAGTTACACAGCCGGAAGACTACAATTACGGAAATCAGAAAATATCAGTGTAGATGCCGGTAGACAGATAGGGCTTATCGGCATTGTCGCTGTCTGCATTTGCTTTGAACTTGATGCACTGACCTTTGTATGTGATCTTGAATGTGGGTGTTCCTTCCACATAGTTGAACTTGGCGAGAATAGGTTTGGATTTGGTGCCGTTAGTGCCGTCAATCGTAGTACTGGTTGTAATAACGGAAGTGGGAGTGCAATCAGATGGCTTTTGGGCAGATGCATTTATGCCGATACAAGTCATCGGTGCAGTCACATAAGCAGCAAAATTGGAAAGAGAAAGAGTAGCGGTCGCATTGTCTGGCACAGTAAATGTGAAAGTGATCGCATGATAGGGATCTTTTCCCTCTGCACTGCTTTTAACATTATAGAAGACAACCTTCGTGCCGTCATTGAAAGTAAAAGCATCATCTTTCCCGTGCTTTACGAACTGGGGGTTTTTGGTGTCATTGTCCTTGCTGCTGTCACAGCCGGTCAATACCCCCCCCCCGCTAAAATAAGCGAAGCAGCGGCGGTTTTCAGAAAATTGCGTCGAGAAATCTCAATACTCATAATAGCTGCCTCCAATAAATATTTGCGGAATGGAACTAGGGATTCCTAAACTAATAATAGCGCAGAACGATGCAAAGAACAAGTAGCTGATGAAGTATATTTCAGGGGCTGACGAGCGCCGCGTGCTGACGGCCCATCTCCACATAGGCCTCGGCGTTCTCGATGTTGTGGGCCAGCTGGTCGTCCCGGATGGTCTTGATGACCCGGGCAGGCACGCCTACCGCCACCGAGTTGTCGGGGATGACCATTCCTTCGGGCACCAGCGCCCCGGCCCCGATGATGCAGTTTTTGCCCACGACGGCGTGGTTGAGGATGGTAGCATGCATCCCGATGAGGCTGTTGTCCCCCACCGTGCAGCCGTGGACGAGGGCGCTGTGGCCTACGGTGACGTTTTTGCCCAGAACGACCTGCCCGCCGGGGTCGCAGTGGAGCACGGCGTTGTCCTGCACATTGCTGTTCTCGCCCAGTATCAGTGCGCCCTCGTCGGCCCGCAGTACAGCCCCGTACCAGATGTTCACGCCCCTGCCCAGTGTCACGTCGCCCAGTACCGTCGCATTCGCCGCCACAAAGACAGCGCCCTCATCCCGGGGCATTTTTCCACCAAAGGAGAGCATCATTGTTGAAAAACCACCTTTCTCTTTTGCTTCATTTATGGTATTCTTTATTATAGCTCTTATTGTCGGAGCAAGGAAGCCCCCAGGCTTCCGAAGGAGTATCAATTTATGCAGTTTCATCCCTTTGCGCGGCGGCTTCTGGCTCTGGCCCTGACCGCTGCATTCATGACTACAGCGGCACTGTCCGGTTTCGCCGTCTACGCGATGCCCATTCAGGCCGCCTACCCGCAGGAATCCATCTACCTCTTCGATGCCGACACCGGCGAAGCTCTCGTGGAGCAGAACCCCGACCTTCCCCGCTGCGTCGCCAGTCTGACCAAGATGATGACGGCCCTTCTCGTGCTGGAAAGCGGCACCGACCTCAATGCCAGTATCACCATCCCGGCCAGCCTCACGCCGGAACTTCAGTCCATCCGGGCCAACCGTGGCCACACCATCGGTCTGCAGGCCGGCGAGACGGTGCGCCGCATCGATATGATGTACGCCATGCTCCTGCCCAGCGCCAACGACGCGGCCAGCGTACTGGCCGTCGATACCTCCGGGAGTCTGGCCGCCTTCGCGGCTCAGATGAACGTCCGGGCCGGTCAGCTGGGCTGTACGGCCACCCATTTCACCTGTCCCCACGGCCTCTACGACGGCGGCAACTACTCCACGGCCCGTGATATAGCGAAGATCGCGCTGGCCTGCTATGCGAACCCGACCTACCGCCAGATAGCGGACACAATGTCCTATAAACTGCCCGCCACCAACATGCATCCGGCCCGGACGGTCACGACCACCAACAAGCTTTTGCAGCCCGGCAGCGGCTATTACCGCAGCTATGCCCACGGCATGAAGACCGGCTTCACCACTCAGGCCGGGCGGTGCTTCGTTACCTTTGCCCAGCAGGACGGCCATACTTATGGGCTGGTCATTCTGGGCTCGAACTCCCAGAATATCTTCCGGGAGGCGGCAGAGCTGTTCGACTGGGCCTTTACCAGCCCCGAACTGCACCCCGCCCCGGCAGAGCCCGAGGTTGAACCCGAGAAGCACGGGCTGAGTGCATTCTGGCACAAAGTGTTTGGCTGATGTTTGAATGTTAAGGAGGACAAGCCTATGAATCGACCCACCTTCCTGCGCCGGAGCACGGCGCTGCTGCTCACGCTGGTGCTGATGGTCTGCGCCGCCCTGCCCGGGTCTGCCGCTTATCAGATGCCCATCCAGACGGCCAGCGACACCGAGTCGGTCTATCTCTTCGATCTGGATACCGGCAAGCCCATCCTCAGGCAGAACTCTGACCAGCAGCGCTACATCGCCAGCCTCACCAAGATGATGACGGCCCTGCTCTTCCTCGAGAGCGGCAAGGACATGAACGCTGAGATCACCATCCCCACCAGCCTGACCCAGGAGTTCAAGGACATCCAGAACGCCAACGGCTCCACCATGAACCTCCGCATCGGCGAGACGGTGCGCCGCATCGACCTGCTCTACGGTCTGCTGGTGGCCAGTGCCAACGACGCGGCCAGCGTCATCGCCAGCGACGTCTCGGGCGGAGACCTGACGGCCTTTGTGGCCCAGATGAACGCCCGCGCCAAGGAGCTGGGCTGCACGGATACCACCTTCTCCTGCGTCCACGGCCTGTACGACTACGGCAACGTCTCCACGGCAGAGGACCTTGCAAAAATTGCCGCTGCCTGCTACGCCAACGAGACCTATATGCAGGCCGCGAACACCCTCACCTATACGCTGCCCGCCACGAACCTGCACCAGAACGAGCGGACCATCAAGTCCACCAACCTCATGCTGGACCCGGAGTATGCCTATCACCGCGACTATGTCCGGGGCATGAAGACCGGCTTTACTACCCTCGCAGGCCGGTGCTTCGTCACCTTTGCCCAGCAGGACGGCCACACCTACGGCCTCGTGGTGCTGGGCAGTGATATGGACAACATCTACCGCGAGTGTGCGGAGATTTTGGATTGGGCCTTCTCGAGCTTTTCTGACCGTCAGCTGGTGGACACGGAGACGGTGCTCACCACTATCCCGCTGACCAAGTGCCGCACGGAGGAAGCCGTGGAGCTCTACGCCGCCAGCGACCTCAGCGGCTACGGCCACGCCGACGATGAAGTGACCTTCGAGTTCTCGGTGCCGGAGAGCACTTCGGCCACCGTCAAGGAGGGTGCTGTGCTTGGTACGGCCACCGTCTACCTCGACGGCTACGAGATGGGAACGGTGGACCTTGTGACCCACAAAGAATATGTGTCTGACTTTCGCACCGACACCAAAACGACTCTTCTTCTCATGGCCGCGCTCATCGGCATCCTCATCGTGCTGGGCTTCCTGACGATGGTGGCCGGCGGCGGTTCGCTGAACCTGCGGCGGCGGAGTCGGTCCCGCAGAAGATAATAGGATCAAATAGCAATAGTAAAAGCTCCCCGGAAGGGGAGCTTTTACTTTATCCAAGCTTCGCTGCAAGAACGGAAAGCGTGATCTTGGGGTTCACCTGTGCGGCGAGCCGCTGAATGGCCGCATCGGCCAGTGAGAGGGCGCGGCGGGCGGCGTCACCCGTCAGAGGGGTGCTGGCACACCCCCGGAGTCCGGCGGCGGCCACGGCCCGGAAATCGCCCAGCAGGGCCGCTGCTGCGGCCTTGTCCTTTTCGTACCCGGCCAGCAGGACGGCGGCGGCATAGCTGTCGTGAGCCGCCGCGGCCTTGGCCAGAGTCAGGGCCTTTTCCACCTGTTCCCGGCGGGCGTCGTCCCGGGCGGCGGCAAGCACTGTGCCGATGTGGCCGTCGAACAGCTCACTGTAGAGCCGGGCCTGCTTTTTGTCCACGCCCTGCCCGATGCACCACCGGGCGCATTCCTCGGGGCTGACCGGGGCCACGGCGAAGCTGATGCAGCGGCTGCGGATGGTGGGCAGCACACCGGCCAGCGAATCTGCCGTCAGCAGGAAGAGCACGCCTTCCGGCGGCTCCTCCATCACCTTCAGCAGGGCGTTGGCGGATTCCTCGTTCATCCGCTCCACATGGTAGAGCAGGACGGCGCGGCCCTCGGCAGAGAGGCTGGTATTGAAAATTTCGGTGCGCATGGCCTTGACCTGGCTGACAAGATACCGCCCGCCCGAGCCCATGCCGGTGACGGAGATGGCCTCCCGCACCACGCCGGTCTCGATGCGGCCGCTGTCGCGGTCGCCGGCTTTGCCCACGGCACGGCAGCATTCGCCCCGCAGAAGGGCCTCAGCAGGTGCGCCGCCTGCCGGATAAAGATAGTCTGCCGCCATGCACCGGGCCGCGTAGCCCGCGCCCAGGCCCGTCTCGCCCACCAATAACACGCTGTGGGTCAGGCGGCTGCTGCCCAGCATCAGGCGGACGCTGTCTTTCAGGGCTGCGTTGCCCGCAAGGCGGTCTATCATCATGTGCGGCTCACCTCCGGTTCTTCCGCTTCCACTGCTCCCGGCGTATCCACGCCCGGACGCTGCGCAGTGCCTGCGGCCCGAAGAAGAGCGCAAATCCCAGCATACTCAGCAGATAGCTCACCTTATACAGCCACCCGGCGGTGAGAAAGCTGAACAGCCACATGGCAGCGGCAAACAGGCCGAAATACTTCACCCTTACCGGGATGACGAAGAACAGCAGCACCTGCACCTCGGGGTAGAGCATGGCGAAAGCCAGCAGCAGCGACAGCGACAGGCAGTAGGTGTCGGCGGGGATGCCGGTGACGAGACAGCCCAGCACGGTGCCGATCATCCCCAGCAGGAAGTAGAGGTTGAAGCGGAAATCGCCCCATTCCTTTTCCAGCGCCGTGCCGATGAACCATGTGAAGTAGATGCCGAGGATGACGCTCAGCGGCCCGCCCCCCGAAAACGGGATAAAGACGAAGGTGATGAGCCGCCACACCTGCCCCATCAGCAGCAGGCTCCGGCTCAGGCCGAGATAGACTGAGATGAATTGGTTGACGAACAGTTCGATGGCGTAGACTAAAATCTGTCCACCTACGATGATAGAGATGAGGTTGGGGATGCAAAAGCGGCCGTATTTCCGCTCAAGGCGGGAGATCCAGTTCATAGGCAGACGCCTCCGTGAAAAGAATTTTTGCGGCCCATGTCCGGGGCCGTTTTCTGTCTTTCATTGTATCATGTTTGCCCGGACCATTCAAGAAAATCCGTGGGAAGAGAGAGACTCCATTTTGGGGCGGGTATCGGAAGAGTATCCCATCTGGAATGATTTTTTAACTTTTTCCACTGGGTTTTCCACCGATTTTGTGAAAAAGAAGTAGGGTTTCCCACAGCGTTTTCCACTTTTTCCACCGAGTTTTCCACAGAAAATTGAGTTTTGGGTTATACACGATGTATTCTAAAACGGGAAAAGAGGGAAAATCTGGGGAGAAAAGGGGTTGAAGAGCCTTTTTTTGAAAAGAAAGTCGAGGCCAAAAATTTATTTTCTGCGGCATTTCGCGCTTGGGGCAAAAGTGCCTCTCCCCTCTGGAATTTTTGGCGCAGGAGTTTTCCACAAACGCTGCCCGGCAAAAACCATGTGTGGAAAACCGTGGGAAAACCCGAGTTTTCCACAAACTTTGCAGGGAGAGAAGAAAAGCGCCCCCGGGGCCGGACGGCCTGCAGAGGCGCTGGAATGCTGGAAAATTTATACGGCCCCGTAGATGCCGTGGACGGAGACTTCGCCGGTGAAGACCTTCACCTCGCCGCTGTCGGTGCGGACGATGAGCTGGCCGTCGGCGTCCACGTCGATGGCTGTGCCGCTGCCTGTGCCGCCGCCCGGCAAATCGAAGGTGACGTGGCGGCCCAGGTTGACGCAGGCCGCCTTGTACTCGTCCCGGAAGGGAGCGAAGCCCTCCCGTGCGAAGGTGTAGAGCGGACGGTCAAAGCCGAAGTCCGTCAGCGCCTCGGCCAGCCACTGGGGGTCGGCGGCAAGATCCACTTTCGCGCCCTGCAATTCGAGGGAGGTGCCGTTGGGCAGGTTTGCGGCGTCGAAATAGCTCTGGGGCTGTGCCAGATTGATGCCGATGCCGCAGACGATGCCCCGGCCCTGCATCTGGTAGCCGTAGCTGACGCTCTCGCAGAGGATGCCCACGATCTTCTTGCCGTTCAGCAGCAGGTCATTGGGCCATTTTATCCGGCAGTCCACGCCGTAGCGCTGGGCCAGCTGATCGCGGACGGCAAGGCTTGCCAGCAGCGGCAGGGTGGCAGGCTGGGCCAGCGGCTCCCGGATGACCGCCGTATAATAGAGGGCGCGGCCCTCGGCGTTCACCCAGCTGCGGCCAAGACGGCCCCGGCCTGCGGTCTGATTGGTGGTGTATACCGCGCCCACCGGGCCAAACTCTTCAAAATGCTCTTTCGCGTAAGCGTTGGTGCTGCCGCACTCGGACAGCCAGCGCACCTCGTTGATGCTCATGCTTTGGGTACCTCTTTGTGCTCGTGGCTGACCACCTTGCCGTCGGCAAGGGTCAGGATGCCGTAGGTGTTGGGGCCGGTGTAGCACCGGCCGCAGGAGCCGGGGTTGAACAGGAACACCCCGCCCCGCTCTTCTGCCACCGGGATGTGGGTGTGACCGAAGAGGGCGACGTTCGCGCCCCGGGCTGCGGCTGCGTCAGCCAGCGTGTCGAGGTCGTATTTCACCCCGTACATATGGCCGTGGGTGTAGAAGACGACCACCCCGTCAAAGGCGGCAAGCCCGTCCAGCGGCTCCAGCGCACCGAAATCGCAGTTTCCGGCTACAGCATAGGCCCGCAGAGAGGGGTAAAAGGTGAGCGCCTGCTCGAGGTCGCGCAGGCCGTCGCCCAGAAAGACGAGCGCGTCGATGCTGTCCGCCTCGGCGGCCAGAATGTTTTCGATGGCCAGACGGCTGTTGTGGCTGTCGCTCAAAATCAGAAGTTTCGTCACGGGAAAAGGATCCTCCTCAAATTTTATTCCGGGTCGCGCTGCTGGATGGTCAGCAGTGCCTTATATACTTCGCTCTTGGAGTAGGGCGTCCCCTGGGCTGCGGCCTTGGCGGCGGCAGTGGGGCCGAAGCCCTGTCCGGTCAGCTCGAGGGCGCGCTGTGCGGCCTGCTCGAGGGTCATTTCTGCTTCCGGCTCTGTGGAAGCTGGCGCACCGGCCATGACCAGAACATACTCGCCTCTCGGCTCGTTGGCGGCGTAGTGGGCCTGTGCCTCCCCGAGGGTGGTCTTCCAAATCTCTTCGTGGAGCTTGGTCAGCTCACGGCAGAGGGTAATGCTCCGCTCCGGGCCGAAGGCGTTCACGAGGTCGTCCAGCGTCGTGCGCAGCTTGTGGGGTGCTTCGTAGAAGATGACGGTCCGCTTTTCACCCAGAAGCTCAGCAAGACGCTCTTTTTTCTGCTTCCGGTTCACAGGCAGGAAGCCCTCGAACACCCAGCGGGAGGTGTCCTGGCCCGAGACGGCCAGCGCTGTCACACAGGCGGACGCCGCCGGGACAGGCACGACTTTGATGCCCCGGGCCAGCGCGTCCCGCACGATGACCTCGCCCGGGTCAGAGACGC
>OGKO01001441.1_pt1 | contig 13638 bp, 8 predicted proteins | sample 1572451 | NCBI WGS metagenome assembly OGKO01 (sample SAMEA2582089, study PRJEB24529) | metagenome | biome: Human gut stool | place: China | collected 2011 | reverse complement strand
CGGACTGGTACTATGTTGGACCAGATGCATCAGGAAACCAATTATTTATTGACAACGACAGTGTTCAAAAAAGTGATTATGATGCGCTTTTGTGGCTGCGGGTCAATGAACTGGGTGGCGACGAATTGCGATATAAAGTGTATATAAGTAGATATAACCGTACCATGGAAACATTAAAGGTAGATGCATACATGGCAGACGGTACACCCTATGAAAATGTAGAGTTCAATGAAAACCCTGAACCTATTGAAGGCAATACAAATGGTCAAGCCATTTATAATTTATTATGGCAATAAAAGAACCATCTAGCACAGCAAACTAGATGGTTCTTTTTATATGTGTAAAAAATTTATAAATCTTAGGAATATTTTTTATATACAACATCCTCAAAGGAGAATGGTATATACAGAAATTTAAACTTGGGCAGAGTTGCGGCTTAATTCCAAGTCTTGAATCATTTGGAGATCGTCTTGTGGAGAGCGACCGCCAGTTGTTAAGTAGCCACCAACCATGATACCGTTAAGGCCACCTTTTAAAGCATAAGCTTGTAAGTCACGAAGATTTACTTCACGACCACCAGCTGTACGAATCAATGCATTTGGCAAGATGAAACGGAATACAGCGAAGGTACGTAAAATATCTAATGGACGTAATGCTTTATTGCTTTCAAATGGCGTACCTTTAACAGGATTCAAAATGTTGAGTGGTACAGAGTCAATATGTAAGCGTTTAAGCTCAAATGCCATTTCTACGCGTTGTTCTAATGTCTCGTTGAGACCAAGGATGCCGCCAGAGCAAACGCGAATGCCTGCTTTTTGAGCGTTGTCGATGGTAGACATTTTATCTTCGTAGGAATGGGTTGTACAAATATCTGGGAAGTGACTAGGTGCTGTTTCGATATTGGAGTGGTATCGAGTTACACCCACTTCTTTCAATTTGAGAGCTTGTTCATAAGTTAACAAACCAAGAGAACAGCAAATTTCGAGGCCTACTTCATCTTTAATGCGGCCTAATACGCGAATGATTTGATCGAATTCGTTTGGGTTATTAGTATTACGACCACTTGTTACGATGGAGAAGCGAATAGCGCCTGCCTCTTTAGCTTTGCGAGCCGCATCGAGGATGCTTTCATCATCCATGAACGGATATACTTGAACGCCTGTTTCGTGATGTGCAGATTGAGCACAGAATTTACAGTTTTCAGGACATTTGCCAGATCGTGCATTTACAATGGCGCATACATCTACGGAGTTGTCATTGAAATGTTGACGAATTTTATCTGCCATAGCGAGTAGAATCATCGTATCATCATCAGATGTATGAATTAACTCAATTGCTTCTTCTTTTGTAATTTCACCACCATGCATAATACGATTTGCTATGGTAAGGATTTTTTCGTATGTTCCCACCTGGGATGGTTGTTGATCTGTAGGCAAAGCCATAATAGCCTCCTAATTGTTAACTTAATAAAAATATAAAATATTGACAATTTGATTGTAAACGTTAGTGCATAAATTGTCAACTTAATGTATTTTTGAGTTAACAAAAATATTTATGTAGTTTTTAGAGCGCTTTTAATACAGGGGAATTATATGACTTACAACTAATTTTAGAGGCTATATTTTACTATCTATAGTAAGGTGTTAAATCTATGTTAAGGTTTTAATTGATAGTTATTTTTAAGTAATCTTTAGGGTTTTGTAGTATAATAGAGTATTGTAATTACTATATATAACTATAATAAAAGTACTAATATAAGGAGTGGATATAGATGCAGCCATTTCGATTTATACACTGTGGTGACCTGCATTTAGGGGCACCCTTCCAATACGCTACAGGTATTAGCCGCGCCGTTGATCGCGCCGTGAGTGAAGCTACCTATGTAGCCTTTGATACAATTATTGACACTGCTATTGATGAGCATGTTCATGCTGTTGTCATAGCTGGTGATATTTATAATAGCGAAGATCACAATTTAGAGGCTCAAGTACGCTTTGTACGTGCCATGTATCGCTTGGCAGAGCATCGCATTGCAGTTTATATGGTGCAAGGTAATCATGACCCGGCTGAAAGCTGGAAGGCTCAATTGCAGATGCCTGACAATGTACATGTATTCTCTAGTGAACAAGTACAACGTTTTCCATTGATTGTTAACAATATTGAAATTGGTGGCGTTTACGGTATTAGTTGTGGCCATGGTAATGAAAGCGACAATTATGCGCGTCAATATCGTGCCTTTGAACGTGATGAGTTTTCTCTTGCAGTTATGCATGGTACAGTTGGTTCTAGTGCTGGATCTGAAAATCATAATGTAACTGGTCCATGTAGTTTAACAGACCTAGCAGAAGCAGCCATGGACTATTGGGCGTTAGGACATATTCATAAATCTCAAGTTCTTAGCGAGGAACCTCTCGTTGTCTATGCTGGTAATCCGCAAGGTTTACACCGCAAGGAACTAGGCCCGAAGGGGTGCTATCTTGTTTCTGTATCCCATAATGGTCATTGTGAACCTCGATTTATTGAGACCAGTGCTATCCGTTTTGAAGAAATCAAAATTGATATTGCAGGCATGAAAACTGAAGCAGAATTCTTAGAAATTTTACGCCATAAAAAAGAGAATTTGCGTAAACAACATAAGAAGAATATCTTGCTTTCTATTGTTCTTGTAGGAACAGGACCATTGCATCGTTTATGTACACAAGAAGGTGTGCGTAAGCTATGGTTGCAAGAGTCTCAAAGCGAAGAGAAGAGTAAATCTATATTCGTTATGCCATACCGCGTGATGTGTAATACGCGTCCTAGTATTAATTTAGCGGAGCGTAGATTGTTATCTGATGTGGTAGGCGATTATTTGCGCGCCTATGACGATATGGTTGATGGTAATGCAGTACAGACGGCACGTCAAATTTTGGCAGAACGTCCTGAATTTAAACGCTTAGGTGTATATGCCGATTTGTTGAGTGATGAATTATTGCTTCGCGCCTTGAAGCGCTGTGAAATTGAAGGTGTTACTGTATTGATGGGGGCTAACGATGAACATTAAATGCATACGATTTGATGAATTTGGCCCGTATCGCGATTGGTCTTTCACTACTGGTGATCATGGGGTTCAGCTCATGTATGGTCCTAATGAAAGTGGTAAAACATCTCTTCTTGAAGGGATGCGCACCCTTTTATTTGGTGGCATGCATAAGGCCTATGGCCCTATGACAGGTGCTCTCGATGTGGATCGTAATGGTGAAAGCTACTACATCGGTCGTAAGGGTAAACAACTAGACTTTTACAGTCCTGGACATCCTGCCATTCATGAAGAGCCTGCTCAACATTGGTGGCATGGTATCGATAAAAAGACATATAACCGCATTTTTGCATTAACCCTTGATGATTTACAAGGCCTCGATGTGTTGCAAGAGGTAGAGGTTCGGTCTCGCTTCTTCGGCGCTGAAGGTGGGGAACATTTAGGGTCTGTTGTAAAAGACGTTGAAAAAGGAGCCACTGATTTACTAGTTGCATCCTCCAATGGTAAACGCCGCATCAACGTATTGATGGATGAGCTTAAGGAAAACCGCCAAAAGTTAAGTCATTTAGCCGAGCATGAAACGCAATATGTAGAACTGCAAAAGGCCTTTCACAGTACGGAGCAGACTGAGGCAGAATTGCAAGGTCAGTTGCAAGAGTGGAAGGAATACCGCGATGGTATAGATGTGGTATTGCGCGCGTGGGATACGTATCGCCGTAGCGAAGAAGCGCGTATGCATATGCAGCAGTATAATAGCGAGCTTGCCTTGAGTCGTGATGAGTTCCTTCGTATCGATGAGGAAATCAAACGCGCTAGAGACAACATGCAGTTATGGCAGGAAAAGGAAGCGGCCTTAATGCCCGCTAACTTTAGTCCTGATAGTCCGTTTGGCACCTATGGTCAAGATATTGAAGACCTCATTCAACAAGGTGCTAAATGGGAACAATTGCGCCGTGAATGTGAAGAAGGGGATGCGTACATCTTCAAGGTACGGGAACAACTAGAATTTTCTCGTTCTATGCATTCTGCATGGCGTGATGATGAGCCGATGGCTGATGATGTGAATTGGTTTGAAGGTGAGCGTTTAGCAAGTCGCTTGCGCACTGCTAAAGACCAATTATTGCATTGGCAAGATCGCAAACCTGCTGAGGCATCTGATGATTTGCCAGCAGCTAACCTTGACGGGGCATCCTTGCCAAATTACAGTGAAGCGGATTTGGCAAAAAAAGAGCATCTTGAACGTGAACTAGAGCTTATCTTGATGGATATAGATCGAGTTATGGAAAAACGGGATAGCTATGGTCCCGATGCACAACCGAGTAATTTGCCAAAGTGGTTACAACGCATTAGCGGCGTAGCAGCCGTTATTGGTGTACTACTTGTATTAGCGGGCCTCTTAGTATTAGAGTCCGTTCTATATACAATTGGTGGATTTATATTGTTAATCCTATCTATGGCATTGTTCTGGTATGCTACATGGCGACGTCATAACGGTAATTCTGATGTATCTAAACTGAACTATGAGTTACAAATCTTGTCCTCTCGTAAATCTGATGTAGAACATCAGCTAGAGGCGTTGGTTAAAGCCGCAACACCTGTAGTGAGCCCAATTCCATCCATAGAAGGGGCGGCACATCTTGATCGTTGGATTCAAGAAGGTCATACATTACAAGCTATTTATGATGAAGCTCTTGCAGCTTGGCAGAATTGGTTGCCTCAAGGTGCGGCGAAGAGCCTTAACGAAGATGATTTCTTCGGGCTCAAACAAGAGTACGATCAGTATCATGAACAGTTACGTACTATTGAAGGTTATGAAAAGCGCTTAGCAGAGCATAAAGAAGGCTTACGAGTTATTGAAGACCAAGCCATGACCTTGTGGTATAACCTTGGTGTTGAGGCCCCTGTATCTCCTACAGAGTTAAAACGTATTTATAACCAATATAAAAACTTCCAACAAAATAAAATTGTATGGGAACAAAAGGAAGCACAACGTAAAAGCTTCCGCAATGAATACGATAATTGGCACCGCAAAGAAAAAGAATTGCTACTTCGTCAACAAGAGCTATTGCATAAGGCTGGCATGGATAGCTCTAACGAGTATCGTCAACATCTTATCGATGAAGACCAATACAAGCAATGGCAAACCATTTACAAACAAAGTCAGATTCAGTTAGACTTACTAGCACCTGATGCGGAGAATAGAGATTTGTTCTATCGACGCTTGCGTGAAGGCAATAAGGATAATTGGCTTGATGAATTGGCGCATTCTGAACGAGAAATAGCATCCATTGAAGACAAGTTGGCAATCTTATATGAGCGCCGTGGTCAAATTGTAGAGTCTATGCGTGCCCTAGGTTCTGACCAAGAGCAACACCAAATGCTTCAAGAACGTGAAGCATTACAAAATGAACTGGAATCTGCTCTTGAAGATTGGGCTACACAAGTGTTGATGAGCCACTGCATGGATAAGGCTCAACAATCGTACGAGCAAGAAAAACAGCCTCATATGCTAGAACTTGCATCCTCTTATATAGAACGGTTAACTGGTGGCATGTATATCTTCGATATCCTCGGTATCAATGAAGGGGTGGCCTTGGTTAATGGCAATGGAGAGCGATTAGAGCTTAAGTACTGGTCTAGCGGCTTAGCCGATCAAGTATACTTGGCATTGCGCCTAGCATTAGCTAAGGTATTCTCGTACCAAGTTGAATCCTTGCCAATCATATTAGACGATATTCTCGTACGATTTGATGAAAACCGTCAACGTAGTGCGTTGGAATTATTAGCGGAAATCGGAAAGAACCAACAAATCTGGCTATTTACGTGCCAACGGTCTGTATTTGATATGGCTCAATCTATTACAGGCATTGATTGCCATAGATTAAGTCGAAATTAAACATTGATTGCTACTGATTAAGTCGCAACTAAATTGAACCCCTGTGAAGGTGTTTAGCTTTCACAGGGAATATTCATAGTGATGATATATGTGATGTAACTAAAGTAACTGTTTTAGTTATCATAGTGTGTTAGTATAGATTAGAAAGAAAGGGGTTGAGTACTTGAATACAGCATATTTAGATATGATCCAAGGGAAGAACCCTGGTGTAACACCTGTGTGGTATATGCGCCAAGCTGGTCGTAGCCAAGCGGAATACCGCAAAATTAAAGAAAAATATACGCTCTTTGAAATTACAAAAGAGCCTGAATTATGTGCTCGTGTTACAGAGCTACCTGTAAAAGAATATGGCGTAGATGCAGCTATCCTTTATAAGGATATTATGAGCCCTATGGTAGGCATGAATGTAAAGGTAGAGCTCAAGGCTGGTGTGGGACCTGTGTTTAATACACCGATTCGATCCATGGCTGATGTAGATAAATTAGATACCTTTGATCCTACGAAGGTAGATTATATCGGGAAAACGATTACGTTATTAACATCGGGTATGCTCGACGTTCCGCTCATTGGGTTCTGTGGCGCACCATTTACGATTGCGTCTTACCTCATCGAAGGGGGACCAACAAAGAATTACAACAAAACTCGTGGCATGCTTATCGGTGCACCTGATGTATGGAATGCATTGATGACAAAGTTAGCAGATATGTCCATTGAATATTTGTCTATGCAAGCCGAAGCCGGTGCGAATGCATTACAAATCTTCGACTCTTGGGTTGGTGCAGTGAATGCGGACCAATATAAACAAGGTATTTATCCTCATATGGAACGCATTATTAAGACTGTAAAAGATCGATACCCTCATTTGCCTATGGCTATGAATGGTGTTGGTACCGATCATTTAGTATCTATTTGGTCTCATTTACCATTGGATGTAATCGCTCTTGATTGGCGTAGCTCCATCGTTATGGCTAATGAACGAGGCGTAACACAAACGGTACAAGGCAATCTTGATCCTGCCTACTTATTCGCCGATGAAAAAACATTAGCTCACGAAGTAGACCGTATTTTACTTGACGGTGTTCGTTACGGTCGCCATATCTTTAATTTAGGTCATGGCGTATTCCCAGAAGCGGATCCTAAGAAGCTTCATTGGCTCACAGACTATGTACATGAACGTAGTCGTGAACTATGGGCTCAAGAGGGGTAGTCTAGTGAACATTGAGAAAAAAGGATTATTATTTTTATCCTATGGTAGCCCTTCAAGTAAGGATGATTTAGTGCCATATATGACGAGCATTCGTCATGGTCGTGTGCCTACAGAAGCTGAGGTTGCTAATCTTACACGCCGCTATGATGCAATTGGGCAATGGTCCAATGTAGAATTACAAACAATGGCAGAGCGTCAATATAAAACTCTTCTTGCCTTGATGCCATCAATGCCATCAGCTATTGGTTATCTGCATATGAAGCCATCTATTGCTGATGCGGTAGATGATTTAGTCCAACAAGGGGTAGAACATATCGTTGCTATTGTAACGGCTCCATTCTTTACGTCTCTTGGTACAGGGGCCTATGAGAAGCAAGTACAAGCTGCAATTGGCACGCATCAAGGTGTAACCTTTGATGTGATTCGCTCCTGGTGGAATCAACCTTCCTTTATCGAGTATTGGGTAAAAGCAGTTTCAGACTGCATCAATGACACTAAAGATGTATTTGTTATTTTTAGTGCTCATAGTATACCGCTTATTAATAGCCACAATGGAGATTCTTATGCGTTAGCCTTAGAGGAAAGTGCCCGAGAAATCGCAGAACGTTGTGGTTTATCTAATTGGTCTGTGGCTTGGCAGAGCGCGGCCCCACATGGTCAATGGTTAGGTCCTACCGTAGAAGAGGCCATCAATCAATCTCTACGTAATGGTGCGATACATATCGCCTTTGTACCATTTGGCTTTGTCAGCAATCATGTAGAGGTGTTGTACGATAATGATGTGGAGTGTAAAGAACTCGTTGATGCGGGCGGCGCTGTATATATGCGTGCACAGATGCCGAATTGTAATGAAACATTCTTGCAAGCGATGGCGAGTGCAATAATAGAAAGGATTCATTCGTGAATGTAACAATAGTGGGCGGTGGCTTAACTGGATTGACAGCGGCTTATTATTTAGGCCGTGCAAAGCCGGACTGGACCATCACTCTTTATGAACAAGCACCACGATTTGGTGGGAAAATACAAACACAACGCGTCGATGACTTCGTGGTTGAGCTGGGACCTGATTCTTACTTAGGCCGTAAAACGGAAATGACGGATCTCGTCTATGATCTCGGATTAGGGGACACCCTTGTATCGAATGAAACAGGGCAAGCCTTTGTGTATGACAAGGGTTCCATACATCCTATTCCAGGTGGTTCTATCATGGGGATTCCAACGGAAATGATGCCTTTTGTGAAAGCAACGCTCATTTCGTGGCCTGGGAAATTGCGCGCTAGCTTAGATTACTTTAAAAAGCCTTATCAGCTCGATAAAAATGGTGATGTATCCATTGGTCACTTCTTTAAATACCATTTGGGACAAGAAATGATGGATAAGCTCATCGAACCATTATTAGCTGGTATCTATGGTGGCGATATCTATAAAATCAGTTTATTGTCTACGTTCCCTCATTTTATTCAAGTAGAACAAAAATATGGGAATATGGTAAAAGGTATGATGGCTGCTAAGATGGGCCACTCCAAAGCGGGGGTTACTAAAGCGGCTAAAGGTGCTGTTGCTGAAGGTGACGTACCGCGTGCTGGTAAAGGGACTATGACAGACCGTCAATTTGAAAGTCATGAAGCGAAGTCTACTAAGGCACAAGCTGATATGGCAAGCCGCAAGGGCACTGCTGCTCAATCTGGCATGTTCCGTCAATTGACAGGTGGCCTTGAAAGCGTTATCACTGCCATTGTTGAAGCCATGCCTAGCAATGTAACACTGCATACCAGTGCATTAGTATCTGATATTCGCTATACCGATGGTCAATATGCATTAGACATTGTAAAACAAAATGTAGATGGCTGTAATTGTACTGCTCAATCAGCAAGTCGTGAAAATTCCAATGCAGAATCAAGTCTTAACACCAAAGCTAGTAGTGATGACGTTACTGGTAATACAGATCAAGTTATTGGTAATGCGGATCACGTGATTATCTGTACACCACCAGCAACGTATAATCAGTGGTTTAAAGATGATGTTGGTTTTGATTTCTTGCGCTCCATGGAGCAATCTAGTTGCGCTATTGCCATCATGGCCTTTGATAAAAGTACCTTCGATGGTGAGTTAAAAGGCTCCGGTCTGTTGATTACACGCAATACAGATACACCGCTCACAGCGTGTACCATTTTAAATCAAAAATGGCCTCAAACAACACCTGACGATAAAATCGTATTGCGCGTCTTTATCGGTAAACCTGGCAATGATGTAGTAGAACATCTCAATGATGAGGAACTTTCAGAATTAGCAGTAAAAGAAATTCAACGTATTATGAGTTTCTCTACGCAACCTGAATGGGTTCGCATTAATCGTCTCATTCACTGTATGCCGCAATATAATGTGGGGCATCGGGCAGGCATTAAAGCTGTACGTGAGCACGTAGCTGAACATTATCCAAATTTACACCTCATTGGTACGCCATTTGATGGTATCGGTATTCCTGACGGTGTAAAACAGGCAAAAGAACTTGTGCAGTCTATTGTAGGCAGTAATGAAAACTAATATTAAGTAATGAGAACTAATATTAATAAATAATTATAAGAAAAGACTCCATGTGCTATAATAGTATATGGAGTCTTTTCGATTCTTATAGTAATAGAAAGATATCATTTTAATATAATCACCATAGATAGGAGTGATCATAATGGGGAAAGCAATCCCTACAGTAGAAGGTTGGCATAGCCAACACATGGTATTTGCCATGGATTTCAGCGCATGGAACTGCTTTACAGCTGAAGAGAAAGCAGAAGCGCGCAACGAATTAAAAGCATTCTTAGCAGACCTTGAAGCTAAACATCAAGCTAAAGAAGGTAGCTATGCATTCTATGATTGCAATGGCGCAAAAGGGGATTTGATTCTATGGATTCTTGGTCCATCCCTTGAATACTTGGCGCAAGTAGAACGCAAGTTCCGCCGCCTTGCTATTGCAAGCGTACTAGTTCAAACATATTCCTATACATCTGTAACAGAAGTAAGTGCTTATGTTAAGGCTAAACTCGATACAGAAGAAGTTAACCAAAAACTGTACCCTCATGTACCTCGCGATAAATATATTTGCTTCTATAACATGAGCAAAAAACGTGAAGGCGATGATAACTGGTTCATGCTACCACCTCAAGAACGCGGTGCGTTGATGAAATCTCATGGCGAACTTGGTAAAACATACTTAGACGTTCTATCTGAATTCACTACAGGTGGCTGCGGCTTAGACGACTGGGAATGGGGCATTACCATCTTCAGTAACGACGACATTCAATTCAAAAAAATCGTATACGATATGCGCTTTGAAGTAGCCAGTGCAAAATACGGCATCTTCAGCGACTTCTACGTTGGTACCATCATCGACGATGCACTACTAGAAGAAATCTTTGGATAATAAAAAAAAGGGACTGCCTAGCAGTCCCTTTATTCTAATTTGACGATATATATCTTTAACTCTATAATATAAATAGATAGTCAGACGAGTAGGAACGTCAGGCGCATCTCAAAAACAAAACATATAGGAAATGGCCTTTCTGTTTAGCTAATTACGCATGGTAACGGAGGGCTATTTGCTTTTTGTGAGGCAAATAAGCGCTATAAGTGCACCAAAGGAAATGACTAACGTCATTATTCCAATGATAACTGTAATAAGTTCAAAGTCACTCATAAGCTCACCCCCTTCTATAACGAAGAGAGGCCCAACCTCGCTGACTACCTTAAGAATATTATAAGCTGAACAAATATACGATACAATAAGTAGCTATTTATTGATATATATGAATTAAATGATAAAAAAGGGACTGCCTAGCAGTCCCTTTTTCTTCCATTAATATGAAGGTTATAATTTTGAACAGAAAATTTGTTAACGTCTTGTACTGCGTAAAATATAATTCACTATGTTTGAGTAGCTTATCCATAACTATATTTTCATAAAAGAAAACCCCGCATTGATCCGACTTACGAGGTTCTCCCTTCACGCTTAGATAACAGAAACTATAATTTACATTACCTAAAATGCTAATACATATCTAATTTTTAATAAAAGAACTCCCTCATAAAATCCGACTTGCGGGTTCAAGGCCTATGGGCGCAGAACCAAATCGCATGGAGGATTGTTGAGGGAGTCTTTTATTACCTTATTGGGTTGTAAATTATAGTTTCTGTTATACCTTATACGTTCATGTTTGCGCTTTTACGTACATAGAACCAGTAGCATACTGCTACAGTTACGATGTTGAAGGCTAACAATACAGCGAAGGCTGGATAGATATTACCGAATGTGGAATATGTAAAGCCGAAGATTTTAGGTGTAATGAAAGCACCGTATGCAGCTACGGCAGCTACGAAGCCTGTAATTAAAGAGGAAAGTAATGGATTGCCGAATACGTGTGGAATCATACGGAATGTTGCACCAGTTGCGAAGCCACAGCATACAAATGTCAATACGGACATAGCGAAGAAGAATGGGAAGTTGTGCATATCTACGCCAAATGCAATCAATGCAGTTGTTGCACATAAACCGAGAAGACTCACAAAGGTAACTTTTGTACCGCTGTTGATTTTATCGGCTAACCAACCACCTACAGGACGAAGCGCACCTGCTACAAGTGGGCCTACGAATGCGATAGAAGCAAATGGAATTTCAGGGAATTCTTTACCTACTAATAGACCAAGTGCTGCTGCATAACCAGAGAAGGCACCGAATGAACAAGTATATAACAATGTAAGCGCCCAAGTGTGTTTGTTACCAAAGATTTGTACAAGGTTTTTAGGATTTGGTTTTTCTAATGGCAAGTTATCCATGAAACGTGTCATCAATGCAAGGATAACAACGAGAGGTACGATCCACATGAAAGCAGCATTGGCAAGGTACACTGCATTACCTTTGATGATAGCTGGTGTTACACCGAATACGCTACCTAATGCAGCGGAACCCATAGCGAATGGAGCTAAGAAGTAGATTACGGAAATACCAAGGTTACCAACGCCACCGTTGATACCAAGAGCAGTACCTTTTTCGGATTTAGGAAAGAAGTTGCCAATGTACGCCATGGAGGACGAGAAGTTGGCGCCTGCCAAACCGATGAGGGCCGTTAAGATCATGAATGTCATATAAGAAGTTGTTGTATCTTGAACGGCAAAGCCAAGCCATACAACAGGAACTAATAAAATAAGTGTGGAGATAAATGTCCAGTTTTTACCACCGATCAATGCTGGCATATAGGTATATACAAAACGTAATGTAGCACCTACAAGACCTGGCAAGGCAGCTAATGTAAATAATTGATCTGTTGTGAAATTAAAGCCTGCGCCGTTAAGTTGTGCTGCAATGGTTGCCCACAAGTACCATACGCAGAATGAAAGTGTTAGTGCGATTGTAGAGATAACCAAGTTTTGTTTAGCAATTTTTTTACCAAACTTTTCCCAAAATTCTGGATTTTCTGGTTGCCAATTAGCTACAATTTCGCTACGGCTTGCCCCTACTTGAGGCATTTTTAGTTCGCTCATTTTGAACTTCTCCTTACTGAAAAACTATACATGCAATGAAGACAAGGAAGATACAACTAGGGTTCTTTGTATATAAATATTGCAATCTATAATAAAAACTATAGAAAATATTCGATTAAGTGAAAGAACTGAGTTATAATTATTGTATCAACAAAATTTGCAATGTCTTATATCACAAATATATTATATATTGTAAAAAATTTTGTGAATGTGACATAAAACACACATATTCTGAAATTAATAAGTTATAATAATCTTGTATATACATGAAAGTATATAATACATGTACTTTTACTATAAATAGATTAGTATAACTAATGGATTTTGTTTTAAAAGTACAATGGAGTGGTGAAGGTATGGATGAAAATTTAATTAACCAATTACTAGCTTTGCCGGGCGAGGAACTCCATCTTGAAAAAGGTGATTTTCTCTTCCACGAGGGGGACAAGGCAGAACACTTTTACGTAGTGTTAAAAGGTAGAATGAGCATTAAGAAGTTCGAATCTAGTGGACACATTTTTGCGTTGCGTCTAGTAGGTCCGAATAATGTAATTGGTGAGGTTCCATTGTATGATGAGAACACAAAAACTTATGTGTTCAATGCCATCGCTCGGGAGGATTGCTCTGTTTATTCCATTCGCTATGATGTGTTAGAGTCAGCTATTGCAAAAGATCATTCATTGGCTATTGCGATGATGAAAATCTACACATTACATATGCGTCGTCAACAGGCAAAATACCGAGACTTGCTACTATATGGCAAGAAGGGAGCATTTTATTCTACCTTGTTGCGCTTAGCCAATAGTTATGGTGTAGAGCGCGAGGATGGTATCTTTATCGATATCGCCCTAACAAATCAAGAGTTGGCTGAATTTGCTGCCACATCAAGAGAAAGTTTAAATCGCATGCTAAGTGAGTTGCGTAAGTTGGGCTATGTAGCCTATGACAAACACCATCTAGTAATCTGTGATTTTGACGCTTTAA
>OGKO01001438.1_pt1 | contig 13657 bp, 8 predicted proteins | sample 1572451 | NCBI WGS metagenome assembly OGKO01 (sample SAMEA2582089, study PRJEB24529) | metagenome | biome: Human gut stool | place: China | collected 2011 | reverse complement strand
AATCAACGCCAGAAAGTTACCGTCATTGCCACTGATACCTCCTGTTTCGAGGGGTACACCGTCGAGGACGATAAGCGGATCGTTCGAGGCGTTCAGCGAAGCACCGCCACGAATACGGATGGTACTTCCGGCTGTGGGTGAGCCACTATTACTCATAATCTGTACACCGGATACTTTACCGTTAATAAGTTGTTCAGGCGAGGAAATTAGTCCGGAATTAAAATCCTTACTACTGACATTGGAAACAGAACCGGTAAGGTCGCTCTTGCGTTGCGTACCGTAACCAATGACAACGACGTCACTCAACATCTGTGCATCGCTTTTCATTTTCACATTTACAGTGTTACCGCTTGGCACAGGTACAGTTACAGTTTCATAGCCTACATAAGATATTTGTAAGGCGGTAGCTCCCGAAGGAACAATGATGTTGAAATTTCCATCAAGGTCGGTGATTACACCCGTACTGGTACCTACTACTAGGATACTGGCACCGATTAGTGGTTCGTTCGTATCGTCTACAACATGCCCGGTTATTTTCTTTCCCTCTTGTGCGAAGGCCGGGCTGACAGTTCCTAACAATGCGATACACAGCAGGCAAAAGAACGCTGTGACGCGAAAACTTAAGATTTTGTTTCTCATACGTGGTATTTGTTTTAAAGTGTTACATAATCAAATCTAAAGAGATGTGTCATCTGCGGATGAAAAATTGTAGTTATTTTATTCAAGCCAGATACTCCCTATCTCTATTTCCGCAGTCTTTTCAGCAACTCCGTCAAAGGAGAGTTCAAGAGTTTCAATCCCCTCTACCCTGAAAGGTATTTCAGTCTGCGGACGGAAATAATGATCAAGGAAGACCGGATAGGCGTGGGGAAGCAAAGCGGTATTCGTTTGTTTTAAATCCTGCAAGGGTACACGAATGATACCATCAGTCGCAGCGACACACGAAGCAAGATAGGTATATCCATCAGAAGTAATGAAGCCGGCTTTTAGTCCTTCGGGAATCTTCTTTGCATGGATACACAAAGTGCGGCAGGAAGCGAGTCGCTCAGGGCGTCCATCGATATCCTCCTTAATGTAACGACGAAGAACGAAGACAGGCGCCTTATCTTTAGACTCAAAGGTAATGCGCAAGGTCGGCTTCTCTGTCGGTGCATTTTGCATTAACTGGCGGTTCGTGAGGCTCCATCCGGGCATAGTATATGTTTCCAATTTACTGTCAGCATCCACTATTTCCAGCAGAGACAGTGATTTTTCAGGAGCGACTATGTTGGTTTCCCACAGGGTAGCCGAAGTATAGTCCCAATCCAGCGGACTCCTGGCTACTCCCGAAGGAAACGTTTGTCGCTTATCGCCTTGACAAACGACGATGTTATACCTAAAACAACCCTCTTTTATTTCTGTAGCAGGTACGGTAGCACGATAAATGTAACCACCTGTATGATTCATTTTCAGATAAGGATTCTTTTCATTCCAGAAAGATATCTTATCTGTGTAGATAATAACGGAATCGGGCATTTCATTACCCGCCACAATGGCCTCTATCTGTAAATCTTTACCGGCATCTACTGTCTTGGCAGGAGAATGAGTAACAGTAAAACCTTTATTATCTGAAATGGATGGACATACATATTCACCAAGAGTAATATTCTGCCAATGAGCATCAACAGTCCATTTACCGGAAGCAGATATACCTTCACGCTGTAACAGATAAACGCCCGGACGGAGGGTAGAAATCTTACCATTCGCAGCTTGTGTACTGAATGTATTTCCATTATTCAAGCCGTTCACCCGGAATTGCTTACCTAAATCAGGTAAATTCAGAGTCATATCCCATGCACCGGAAACAATGCGCATTACTTCTTTATCCAAAGAAGGCTTTGTAAACGGATCACTAACCTGTACGGCATCGGGCATTACTTCCAAGCGCCAAACGCCCTCTTCCAGACGATCCAGCCAATAAACTCCCGTACCTTCATAATTCACCACCGGAGATTTGCCACAACCTGCAATTGCGCGAAGCTGAGAAATATCTTTCGGACGGGTTTGAGTTGTATTGGAATAGTAGAATTTCTCTCCGTCATTCAGTTCGCTTAAATCCTGCACGTAGCTGACACGGAAATCATTGAATAATGTATCTGCCGGATAATTGCCAAAACTCTCTCCTCTGCCCACTTTCTGCGCCGCTTCTGCGGCAATCATCAATCCGATAGCCTTATTCGGGGTGTATGCTACATTCAGGTAATGAGTCTGGTATTCAGTATTGTAGGCCGCCATGTCGATAGGATCATAAGCAAACTGAGTAATCCACTGGAAACCGGCTGTACGGAAAGTGCGTACAGTGGCCGGATACATATAGGAATAAAGAATATCAGCGGGATCAAATTCATAAACCATACGGGCCTTCTTATCGAAACCTTTCAGATTAGAGAAAGGAATATCATAACGGTCAACGAAAGGCAAGAAGTTCCCCTTGCGGGTATGTCCGGATACAAGCCCAATGGGATACCATTGATAGGTAGTACCTTGTATAGCTGTAGAATAATAAGCCTCTACCACATGCTGGTTATGGCTGACATTGTAGAACACTGGTTTGCGGTTGCCCGCACGTTTCAGGGTGGACAGCATCTTATTTATGTAATTACGCGTTTCGACTACAGTGCCGGGATGGCAAGGCTCATTGTTTATTTCAAAGCCTACAATATAAGGATCGTCTTTGTAAGCATAACCTGTATAAGGATTCACGTGGCGTACAAGAGCAGCAATATACTTTTCCTGTGCAACAATAGCATCTGCATCACTATGAACGGCACATTTATCATAATTTAAAGAGAAACCACTGGTAGGCTGATTACGTTCCGGATAACCGTTACCAAAATTTGTCTGTGCCGTGATAACGGTACGGATACCGCGTTCCTGTAATTTATGGATAAGGTAGTCCAATAGTTCCAGGTGTTCATTTTCCAGCAAGTTACCTTCTGCATCAGAAATCTCTACGTCCCAGATGTGAATACGATAAGCATTCAATCCCAAGCGTGCCATGTGATAGACATCACGGTCGATGGCAGCTTTACGATCCACTCCCAGATAACCCATCGCCCGGTAAGCATGTGCAAAGGGTAAGGTATAGTTCACACCAAAGAAAGAAGCTTCTTTCTTCGTATCCGACCAACGCATGACGCCGCCGGCATCTACATAAATAGTAGGAACGCTTTTGGGTACTTTGTTCTGTGCCGGAGCAACTACTGCCAGCAAACAAATAATCAAGGTAAGAATGTGTCTCTGCATGTCATCAAATTCAAGTTGGTTTTTCTTGACGGCAAAAGTAATGGAGGGCTATTATTTGTCAAAGCAGATATCGGACATAAAACAACACAAAAAGGACATGCATTGATTATCAGTGATATCCATAGACAAATTCCGAATTAGAATATAATAACAACCAGAAACAATTAATCGGACGAACTGGTATTTTTTCTCCAGATTCTTGTAATTATTAGGCATAAAGAAGTATCTTTGGCACATTCTTTATACAAGAGATTAAATGAGAAGACACACCAACATACTAATTTTGCTGCTCCTCACAGGACTCTGCATTTCTGCAGGGGCGCAAAATAATCCCTATAAGATAGACGACTCATTATATCCCATCTTCCAACGTGCCATCAAATGGCGTACTCAGCCCCAAGGACTACTTATTGCTGATACGCTTTATGCGGAAGCCACGCAAAAGAAAGACAAGAAAGCACAATGCCTGGCGTTAACAATCCCTGTCAGCTTTTATCTGAGTACCAATAATTATGAGAAACTGGAACAAGCAGCAACCCGAGCTAAAGAAGAAGCAAGAAAAAATAATTATCTCCAATATTATTATTCTGCCTGTACCAACGAAATAAACTGCCTGTTGAATAACGGACATTCATTGCGAGCCCTGCAAAAAGCTGAAGAAATGAAAATACAGGCTTTCAAAGATCAGCACGAGTATGGAATATTTTCGTGTATCTTCACTTTAGGGAACATTTACTACATGCGTCAAAACAGGGAAGTAGCCACAGAGTACTACAAAAATGCGTTGGAATATATGCTAAAGAACCTACCCGATCAGGACCCGACATATATGTATATAAACCTTTCTGAATATTATCGGGATAAAGGCGAAGGTGAAGTGGCTTTGGAATATGCAGAGAAAGCTGCTAAAGCCGCTAAAACCAATGAAAGTCGTGTAGCCTCCCTGCTAAATAAATGCGAAGTATTGTATTCCATGAAGCGTATTAATGATTTTAATGCTTGTTATGATGAATGCACGCAGGTAATAGAACAATATGGTGTCATTCGCAAGACAGCCGTACAACGCCTGCATATCTATAAACTCATTCTAAATAAAAATTACGATCAGGCACATACTGAAGCGGATTCCCTACGCAATTTATTGTCAGCCAACCAGATGCATCATGAAATATATCTGAAATCAGGAAACTATGAAAAAGCTTATATCTATAATAACTGGCTCCACAATTATCAGGATTCTGTCAACCGTCAGGTACAGTCATCAGACATCGCCGAACTAAATGCACGTATAGGTACTGAACGCATAAAATTGGACGCCAAAGCCCTGGAATATCAGAATACAGCACTCAACCTGAAGAATACCCAGCTGGAACTGGACCGGACAAAGTCGCAGTCTGAACTGGAAATGATGAATATCGAGAATAGTAAGTTAGTACTGGAAAACCGGAATCTGGATCTGGCACGCCTCAATGTAGAAGCGGAAAAGCAAAAAGCCATTTTAAAAGAGCAACAAAGCGCCTCCCAACATTACATCGTAACCCTCAGTCTTGTGCTCTCATTCTTGTTTCTTTTCACCTGCTTCCTGATATTCTACCTGTACAGACGCCGTAAAACAATGGCTATCCTACAGGAGAAAAACGAAGAGCTCACCGTTGCACGCGATCATGCTGAGGAATCGGACCGGATGAAAAGCTTCTTTATACAGAACATGAGTCACGAAATTCGCACACCACTCAATGCCATAGTCGGATTCTCACAGGTATTATCTACTCCGGATATGGAAGTTGACGACGAAGAAAAGGAAGAGTTCAGCATGCTCATCCAGCAGAATTCCGAGTTGCTGACTACACTGATCAATGATGTCCTCGACCTTGCCAGTCTGGAAAGTGGTAAATACAGAATGCATTTGGCGCCCCACCGTTGCAATGAATTATGCCAGGTAGCAATGGTTTCCGTTGTGCATCGTAATCCGAAAAAAGTGAAGTCTTATTTCACTTCCGATGTGCCGAATGACTACCTGTTTGTAACGGACAAAGAACGCTTGCAACAGGTACTTATCAATTTCCTGACCAATGCGGAGAAACACACGGAACGGGGCGAGATTCACCTTCATTGCTCTCTTACGGAGAATCCGGGAAAGATAACCTTCTCCGTTGCAGATACTGGTCCGGGGATTCCGGCAGACCAGGCAGATTGCGTTTTCGACCGGTTCAGCAAGCTGGATGAATTCAAACAGGGCACAGGACTCGGATTGAACATCTGTTCCATCATTGCCGGACGCCTGAAAGGGGAAGTGAAACTGGATAAGAATTATACCGAAGGAGCACGTTTCCTGTTTATACTTCCACTGGACGGTGATCCTAATTACTAAACAAAACTCACTACCCGTTGTTTTCTTCAGAACGATAACAATCTAAATGAAGGAACAATGAAAAAGTTGACGTATTCTTTCCTGCTTCTGATGCTCCTGACATCAGTTCCGGCCCTGGCCGATTATGCGCCTGTCAATGTGCAGACAGCACTGAAAAAGATGTATCCTGCCGCCAAGGATGTTGCCTGGTCACGGGATGAGATTTACTATGTAGCGGACTTTATACAGAATGGGTTCGACACAAAAGTCTGGTTCAACTCTGAAGCACAATGGGAAATGAGACAGATTGATTGGGGAACAATGGACGAAGTGCCCAATGCCGTGTACAATGCTTTTGCAGCAAGCGAATATTCCGATGGAATGGTGCAGGGAGTCACATTGGTTCAATTTCCCGAAAAACAATCAGTAATTTCCGTAGTTGTGGGAATGGCGAATACACAAACTAGATACCAACTACTGTTCACCCTCGACGGAGGACTTGAGGATGAACGGAATGCCACTTACTTTAATAATCTATTAGGAGCAGAAGTATTCCTGAACACTTAATTGTGCCAATTCCTTGCCACCTTACTGGCAAACTGTTGTCATCTTATTGGCAAGACTCTGCCACCTTATTGGCAAAACCTTGCCAATAAGGTGGCAAAGAATTATAAGGCTGAACTAAACGTATTGCTTCGGCGTCATCCCAAACTCAGCCTGAAAGCATTTAGAAAAATAGGAATGATTGGAGAAACCAACCATATACATCACTTCGGCCACAGTAAACTTCTGCTGTTTCAGCAGCATAGCCGCCTTTTTCATGCGGATAGACTTAATGTATTCCACAGGTGTCATGCCCGTCAGTTGCTTTATCTTGCGATACATCTGCTTGTTATTGATATCGGTCCATTCGCAAAGGGCATTCACATTCAGTTCGGAGTCTGAGATGTGTTCTTCAATCAGATGAATTACATTTGCCAGGAACTTCTCATCATAAGAAACCGCCTCTATCTCCTTCGGAGTGGAAAGAACTTCCATACGGGCTTTCGCTTCATGCGTCTCCCGGCTATGTAATAATTGCTCCACACGCGAAAGCAAAATATCCGGTTCAAAGGGTTTAGGAATGAAAGCATCTATATGCAGCTGAATACTTTCAAGCTCCGTTTCCTTATCACTTTTCGCCGTCAGCAAGATGATGGGAATAGTGGATGTAGGAATATGCTTCTTGATATGACGCACCATTTCAAGACCATCCATTACGGGCATCATGACATCAGCAATAATCAGATCGGGCATTAATTCCAGGGTAAGTTCCACACCTATCTTACCATTTTCCGCCAAACGGCAACGATATTTAGTATGCAGTATCTGATAAATAAACTCTGAAACCTCCGGAGTATCATCCACAATCAGAAGCAATGGAGCATCCGGAGCGGGCGTATCTGTATCTGGAACCACAACTGTAACTCCGGCAGCGACAGGTTCGATATCAGAAGATACAATTTCCGGAGAGACCTCTACGACAGGCTGTTCCATAGCAATCACCGGAAGGGTCAGCGTAATGGCAGTACCTTTATTCTCTTCTGAAGAAAGCTGAACTTTACCACCATGCAGTTCCGTATAAGTCTTTACCAAATACAGGCCGATACCTGTTCCCTCCTTCGTGCCTGCCGTCTTGGGAGACTGGAAGAAACGCTGAAAAACATACGGTTGATCCTGACGGGGAACACCGATACCTGTATCGGATACAGAGATATGCACTTCTTTATCAGAAGCCTGCAAACGAAGCGTTATCTCACCCTCTTCCGGAGTATACTTCACGGCATTGGATAAAAGATTATCCAAGATAGATTCCAGTTTTATGGCATCCATCTGTATGTATATCTTTTCACGGTCGGCATGGAAATGGAAAGTCAGCTTCTTCTCTTTCGCCTTCTCCTCTGCATACAAGGTGAATAAGCCACGCGCAAAAGACACCAGTTCGATTTGAGAAAGTATCAGTAATGTATTGTTTCCACTATCCACCCGGTTGAAGTCCAGCCCCTGATGGATAAGCGAATTCAACTTCATGGCATTGCGATGCACCTGTTCCAGTTGTTTCTTCTCCTGCTGATCCTTGATGCCGGGCAGCAACTTGCTGATAGGCGCGATAATCATGCTCAACGGAGTTTTCAGGTCGTGGGAGAGATTCGTAAAGAACTCCATCTTAGCCTGAGACTGCTCCAGGATTTTCTCTTTTTCCAGACGCTCCAGTTTCAGACGGTTCTTCACACGAAAGAAGTTGATTGTCCAGAGTATCAGGACAAGGCACAGCAAGACATAAACGGCCTTTGCCCACGGGGTGTAGTACCAGGGCGGAATGATGTGGATGTCCAATGCATACGTCTTTTCGGACGGCTTGCCATGCGCATCCAGCTTACTCACTATCAGGCGGTAGTCACCGTAGTTCAGATTGTTGTAAGTAATCCGGTTCGTATTCGGTTTCAACAAGTTCCATTCACGGTCCACACCTTCCAGGCGATACAACAGTTTGCTTTTCTCTTCAAGGGAATAAGGCAGGTCGGAAAGTTCAAAAGCAAGATTGTTCTGGTCGTAGTCCAGATTTATACGCTGTGAGTAACGGATGCTTTGTGCGGATTGCACTGCATCAAGCGCCTGCCCCGCCCCCGACTGGTAAAGTTGGTTGTTGACATAAAGGGCGGTCAATATCAAAGGCTGTTCAAGGTGTTCCGCCAGCAAGGCCTCGGGTGAGGAGATGGCAAAACCGTCTGCGGTGCCCAGATAGAGTTCTCCGCTTGTCTTATCAAAGAACATGCTGGTGAAACGCTTGTCGGTGATATTCAGTCGGCGGACTTCCAGAGTCTGTTGGTCGGCTACCCAGAAACCATCTGTGGTAGAGATCCAGATGCGGCCGTCGGCTTCGGCCATGGAAAGCACTTCGTAATGATTATAGGCATCAAAGGGCAACATGCGGATACTGTCGTTTTCGGGAGTCACGCGCATCACTCCGCCGGGGAAACCTATCCAGATGTAGCCGTCTTCGGCACAAAGGATAAAGTTGGGAGTACGCTCGCCTTTCAGTTCATCGGCGGCAATATGGGTGACTTCGCCGGTACGGGGATTTATCTTTTCGATGCTGTTGTGACTGTTATAGAGCAATGCCCATACATTCCCTTCCCGGTCGGGAATCATCTGATTGATGAACATGCCGGACAGGCCGTTGTGGATGGAATAAGTCTTCTCCGCCATGTAGAGTCCGCCGGAAGAACGCATGAGGTTTTCCTTATCTACAACGAAAATACCGCCGAGACAGGTGGCTATCCAAAGTTGTCCGTCACGGTCTTCAAAAAGGCTATACGTCCAATTGGCGTTGTAGCGGCGGGTACTGTCTACTATATTATAATGTATAAACTGGCGTTTCGCCGGGTCGTAACGACTGATGCTGCCATCCGTAGCCACCCAGAGTTGTTGTTCACGGTCTTCGTAAAGATGGCGTACCCGATTGTGGGACAAAGGATATTTCCGGTCTCCCATCTTGTACCAGGCAACGTCCTGTTCCCCATCCATAAGAGCAGTAAAGCGAATGAGGCCGTTGGTGCCGCCAAACCAATAAGTTCCGTGCGTATCACGCAGTATGGAATAGAACTGGTTGCCCTCCCCTGTTCCGGTAATCTGCGAGATAGAAAAATGACGCAACACACTGTTATGGCGGAACATGGAGATACCGTAATCCGTACCCAGCCAGACGTTATGCTCGCGGTCGGCAAAGATGGTCCAGATGATATTGTTAGAAAGGGACTGGAGGTTTCGGGAGTCATGAACAACGTGCAACAGGGGCTCATCCTCCTGATAGACGTACAGACCATTATCGGTGCCTACCAGCAATTGACCGTTCCCGTCCAGTGCCAGAGACTTGACGGAGTTATCATGGAAAGCATCTATCCGCTGTGTATGCCCGTCGGCAGGGGTGTATTTGAAAAGACATCCTTCTGTGCCTATCCAGATGCAACCGCGTGCGGTATCTTCCAGAAGTGAATTGACAAACTGATTGCTTCGGCCACGGGTGACGGGCAGGTCTATGGTTTCAAAGCGTCCGGTGGCGGGGATGTAGCGGCAACAACCGTTGTACGTACCAATGTAGAGGTTATCGTCCGAGGCGCGGATAATGGAATAAATGGTCTGGTGCGGAAGTCCTTCGGTGATGGCGGAGAGTTGCCGGGTTTCCGGTGAGTAGGTATAGAGACCGTTAAGTGTCCCCAGCCACAGCACGCCGTCACGCAATGCCAGTGTGCGGATGTCGGTCGGGAAGTCCGCTTCCGGTTCTTGGTAAGTGTCTGTTCGGTAGTTATAAATCAGTAAGCCATTGTCCGCACCTATATAAAGATAGGTGCTGTCCACCACCGTACCGCAATAAATGCGCGTATTGCTGCGCTCGCCGAAAGTGAAATGCGGTTGTGAGGAATAGCCGTCGTAACTGAACAGTCCTTTGTTGGAACCTATCCATATCAGTCCTTGCGTGTCTTGCAGGAAGCAACTGATGACGGATGCTTCCGTCCCCAGACTGATATTATCAAACAGTCTGTAATCGGACTTCTGCCCCGCCAGAGTGCAAGGAAGCCATATCTGTAACAGAATGAAAAGAAAAAGAACAGTTCTGTGCATATGCCGGGTTACGTTAAAGGTCCGGACTACTGTATTTCTTCGCACACCCGCATTTCCATGCCTTTATACACCACCACAATCTTATGCAGCCGGGTGCCGCCGATGGCACGCTTCACCGTATCGGTATCAGCGTAGCGATTGGCTTGTGCGATAGCCTCCTGACGCAGTTCCTCCACACGGGTTTCGGGGTCTTTGTACTTGGCATACTTCAACTCTACAATGTAGCTGTGCGTCATGTCGGAGTAGATGTCCAGCATCGGACAGAGGAAAATATCGACATAACCCGCCTGCGTGTCCTGCTCGGAGATGGGGCGGTAGAAACGGTTCTGTGCGGTCATGGCAAGGGTGAAGCCATGCACGAAGAACTCGCCCTTCTGCTTGTCGCGCTGCGAGGCGTAGGTCTTCAGGCAGTCGGCAATGTAGTCGAAGTAGGCTTTCCAGTTGCCATCGTAAGCGAGCTGACTGGAAAGTTCACTCTTTTCGTAACTGCTGAAACTGAGGTCAGCTTCGTTGTAGGTGCTTAACAGATAGGTATAGAGTTGTTCCTGAACTACCAGATTGGGGATGATGAGTTTGTTTTTTCCCCGGTGCATGCCGTTGATGGTGAGCATGCCGAAATAGTAGAGCAAGCTCACGAAATTATCGGGATTGGTGATGCCGGAGGCAGAGAAGCCACTCTTCAGTTCGCCGGTGATGAAGCCCTGGCTCACGAGGGTTTGAATGACGGAGGCGTCGTGGGCAAACTCCTTGTCCTTACGGATGAGCATGCGTAGTTTCTCATAGTCGATGCGGATGTTCTCTTCCACCATGCTTAGCGGTGCTTTGCCATTGTCAATGTAGTTCTTGACGAAGTAAAGCACCATGTTGGAATTGTACATCGTGGTTTCACCGTAACATTCCTGCGCGAAGCAATAGTTATCGTACCACGGTTTCATTATCTCTATCAGTTCGTCTACACTATGTTTGAATGGACTGTTCGTTGAATAATAGGTCAGCATTTCGCGCACTTCTTCTTCCGTGAATCCCATCATCTGATTGAATTTCGGTGTGAGGGAGTAGTTGGTTCCGATGTTGAAGCCGCTGGTAAGGTCATCCATCGTCACGGGACTTACACCGGTGATGAAACAACGCTTGATGCTGGAATCCGTTCCCGCCTTCACCTTGTTGAAGAAGGCACACAGGTAGCCTTCGCCGTGCATTTCGTTGGTATAGCGATGCAGGCTTTCGGGGTCGGAAAGGATGGCGTTGGTGAAGTGGTCGTACTCATCGATAAAAAGGTAAATATCCTGTCCGGCGCGTTCGCACTCATGATAAAGGAAGTCGAACTGGTTGACGGCTCCTTCTATTGCGTCCAACTTTTCTTTGGTGCCTTGCGGCAGAAGATCGGCATAGACCTCGCAGAAATAGTCGAAACAGATTTGGCAGTGCGCATCCAGTCCTTTGCGGTAGTTGTTCAACTCACCGGTGATGCCGGAAAAGTTGAGGTAGAGCACGAGATAAGTATTGCGACTCGGCGTGGGGTGCTGGCCGATGTAGAGGTCGCCGAACAATGCTTCGAACTTGTCGCGGGTGCGCACGTCGTAGTATTGCCTCAACAGGTTCAGCGTCAGGCTCTTCCCAAAACGGCGCGGACGGATGAAGAAGAAAAAGCGGTCCGCCTGCTCTATCAAAGGAATGAAGCGGGTCTTATCCACATAATAATAATTGTCGAGGCGGATGTCGGCAAAGTTCATCATGCCGTAGGGAAGTCTCTTTCTGCCGGGTACTAAGTATTCTAATGGGTCCATATAATGTCCTCCTGCTGTTTTTGGGATATTTAATCCGTCGCTTTATGACGGGATAACGACACAAAGATAATGCAAATTGAGTGCAGAACTTTCATGCAAGCATGAAAAAGTTATGCCAAAATGCAGCTTATCTTCTTAAAAGATAATTAGATTTCCGCATTCCGAACATAGATTTTTGAAATAAGTACTACCTTTGCATACGCAGAAAAAAAGAAAAAGAGTAAGAAACTTTCTAAATTTGACATAAAAATGGAGATTACAAGTGCTGAATTCGTCATTAGTAACACAGATGTGAAAAAATGTCCCCCCGGAATATTTCCTGAATATGCCTTTATCGGACGTTCCAACGTTGGAAAATCCAGCCTCATCAATATGCTAACAGGGCGTAAAGGACTTGCCATGACTTCCGCCACTCCGGGAAAGACTATGCTCATCAATCATTTCCTTATTAATAAAAGCTGGTACATCGTCGATCTACCTGGCTATGGTTATGCCAGACGCGGACAAAAAGGAAAATCACAAATACAGCGTATCATCGAAGATTATATTCTGGAACGTGAACAGATGACCAATCTCTTCTTGCTTATTGACTCACGGCTTGAACCACAAGTCATCGATATCGAATTCATGGGATGGCTGGGCGAGCACGGAATACCTTTCTCCATTGTCTTTACCAAAGGGGATAAGCTGAAAGGCGGCAGGCTGAACACCAATATCCAGCAGTATCTGAAAAAACTAAAAGAGCAATGGGAAGAACTTCCCCCATATTTTGTGACCTCTTCTGAGAACAGAATGGGCAAAAAAGAGTTATTAGATTATATAGAGAGTATTAATAAAGAATTGAATACCAAATAAAGTAATAGTTATATGAAAAAGAGTGTATTTTCAGTGGCATTTATTGTCACTTTGCTTCTGGTGTCTGCCAATAGTCAGGCACAGTCGCTAAAAGATTTATTCAATAAAGAAAACGTAGAAAAGGTAGTTAGTGCCGTTACTGGTAAAAATACCGTTGATATGACAGGAACATGGTCCTATACTGGTTCTGCTATCGAATTTGAATCAGATAATTTATTAATGAAAGCCGGTGGTGCAGTAGCCGCTACTACGGCAGAAGCCAAGCTCGACGAGCAATTAAGTAAAGTAGGCATCAAACCCGGACAAATGAGCTTTACCTTTGCGGCCGACAGTACATTCAACGTCAAATTGGGAGCCAAAACTTTGAAGGGTACCTATACATACGATGCTACCGAAAAACATGTAGCCATGAAGTTCGTTAAACTGATAAACATGAATGCCAAAGTCAATTGCACATCAAGCAATATGGATTTGCTGTTCGAATCTGATAAACTTTTAAAGCTTATTACTTTCCTTTCTAGCAAAAGCAGCAATGCAACACTAAAAACAATCAGCTCTCTGGCAAACAGCTACGATGGCATGATGCTAGGGTTCTCACTCGAAAAGAAAGAATAACAATATACAGAAATTAAAAAGCCCCGTAAACTTACTGTTTACGGGGCTTTTTAATTATTAATTTCTTAGATTATTATGAGAATTGAGCGGAAAACGAGACTCG
>OGKO01001432.1_pt1 | contig 13708 bp, 10 predicted proteins | sample 1572451 | NCBI WGS metagenome assembly OGKO01 (sample SAMEA2582089, study PRJEB24529) | metagenome | biome: Human gut stool | place: China | collected 2011 | reverse complement strand
GCTCTCTTTTTTAACAGATTACGGCAAATCTCATCTTCTTCCTCTGGTGTTACATTGTATACCATATTACATTGAATCTTAATCCGTCTAAATCGATAGCGAATATACTTATACAAAAGGTTATTCGGTGTATATAACATAATAGACTCCGCATGCTATTGGTAGTAACTAAATCATTAGAGAATATATTATCCATCTATGGCAAAGTAATGTAAATCTTTGAATTCATTATCCCAAAATGTAAAGGAAAAGATGTGCGTATCATCAAAGGTTTGCTCACAATAGGTCACAGCATCTCGCTCTGGCTCAATAATAGGCATACCTATCCGTGTTTTCACTTCATCAATAGTGATATCGCCATACCAATCTAGAATTTCGTTATGAATGAAAGTAACAATGGAATCTATATTCTTATGATAATTAGTAGCTAATAATTTAGCAGTATCTACATTAGCATCTGTTGGCTTCTCATCCCAACAAAATTGTATTCCTTCATAGGTAAATGTATATTGCCTTAACTGCTCATCATATAGTATCTCATTAATCATTTTCAGTATCCTTTACATAGCTTTCCATCTTAGGTCTTAAATCTAACACGATTTCCCAATCATCTAATGTTGGGACCTTATGATGTGCAATAAAGTCTTCTATGATCTGTAACACCTCTTGGTGGCCTAGTTCATTTTTACCATATATGATGGCACCTTCTTCGCCTATAGCAGTAACACTAATTTCTATATGTAGTAATTCTGTGTGCTGATCACTACAAACTTGTACAAAATTATATAGCTTATTACCTACTGAAATAGCCTTCGATGGTGAAACAATTAGGAAGTCTATATCGTGATCTTGAATAGAATATAAATTTTGCTCTACTTCTTTCAAGGTTATGCCTTCATATTTGTACTCACCTACATCAATAGACCAATCCATATATGTTTTCTCAAATGTATCTATCATATGTATCGCCTCTCCTTTACGATATCCATTAAAACAAAGTTTCTAATTGCCCTGTCATATCCGCTATAAACTCATCAAATTTACAGAGCTCTCGTAGTTCTTGATGTTCCATATCATAGCAAGCAATCTTTTTAGACTTAGGGTCCCAAACAATTTGATAATCGTTGTACTCACCTAGCTCTTTAGATAAACGTAATAGATTACGGCGACCGAATTTAAAAGGAATCGTATCGATGAGCGGCAAGAATTCTATAGATATAAAATCAGAGTCTGGTAATTCAAAATAGAGAGTATCTCCCTCTAAAAATGATACTAGTCCCTTTGGTAGTTTAAACGGTTTTAATTGATCCATTTTATTCTGTTTATCATGGTACTCAGCAGGCTCTAGATTTTTAAAATACTCAGCCATTTCCATATCGCCTTTTTCAATAGCAATACTATAGGGACGCATACCATCCTTTTCTGTGATAGTCACGTCAGCACCATGTTCTACTAAATATTTGCACATCTGTAAGTCTACGTACCGAGCCGCAACGCACAATGGGGTTGGCTTAAAGGGATATACAGAATCAGGCTTATTATAATTAATATCTACACCATTATGAATAAAGAAATCTAGAACCTCATAATTTTTATCTGTAATGGCATTTCTGAAAGCTCGTCCACCGTATTTCTGTACTGTATGGCCTAAGTCATGAATCAGTTGTAAGTTCTCATATTTTTTCCCATAAATAGCAGCTTGAAAAGCATCTATATCCACAGAGTTCAAAGCATGAATGTTAGCACCATGAGCCACAACATAGTCTATAATCTCTTGATTACCATACCGTACAGCTAATAAGAAACTTGGATTTTCTTTATCATTTAAATCTGCGCCATGTTCGACCAACCATTTTACACTTGGCAAACAGTCCATTACTAACGCTAATTGTAGAGGTGAATACTCACTATATTTACCAATTTGTACAGGTTCATCTATATCCCAACCACTATTTAATGCGCTTTCAAGAGCAGTTATATTTCCATTTATAATATCTGTCACTAACTTCGGTACAGATTCAAAAGTGCCTAAGTCCTTAAGATGTATCATATCCCTCTCTCCTATATAATATTTACTTACACCACAACTGGTATAAACTTCTCTTCAAAGGCAGTTAATATACCTAGCAGTTTAGTATCTAAAAACGATAGAGCCTGTTTTCTAATATCCGTTGGAATACCATAATATGCCTGTGCTACACCGCCACAAATAGCAGCAACAGTATCACTGTCACCACCTATTGAGATGGCATTGCGAATGGCATCTTCAAAATCAGTGGATTCAAAAAAAGCTTGCAATGCTTGTGGCACGGTTCCTTGACAACTTTCATTAAACCTATAGGTATCTCTGATTTCATCTAATGTGAAATCCATGGTGTAATAATGCTGATTAATATAATCTCTGATTTCTTGTATATCTTTACCAGTTTTAGCTAAGTATACGGCAACTGCTGTCGCCTCTGCACCTTTCATGCCTTCTGGATGGTTATGAGTGACCTCAGTAACTAATTTAGAAAGAAGCTTTGCTTCGTCCAAACTATGTGCTGCAAATCCAGCAGCACTAACTCTCATAGCAGAACCATTACCATAACTATTATATGGCTTTGGATTCTCTGAAAAAATCCATCTATAGAACCGATCACCATAACCATAACCTGGATAACATCTTCCAATCGTCTGCATACATTCTACTGCATTCTGTGAAAGATTTTTATAATCCGGTTGGCTCATAAGAATGGCCTTTGCTACAGCAAGTGTCATGATACTATCATCAGTTACTACACATTGATCTGTAAAGAAATCAAAGTCCTTCCGTCTAATATTATTAAATTCGAATCGTGAACCAACTATATCACCAATGATTGCTCCTAACATGTTAATCCCTCCCTGAATTTGTTGAATTTATTATTTAGCTAATTTTTATCGTATTAACTATATACATAAATGTTCCGCCAATACTATCCATTTAATTTAATTATATTACATTTATAAGTATGAGTGTATAGTAAAAGCCCTTTGCACAAGCAAAGGGCTCTATTTATATAATCCTTATTTAATCTTTAATGTATATAGAATTATTTCTTTGAACGCTCTAGTTCTTGAATACGTTTTTCTAATTGAGCAATTCTTTCATCGGTGGATGTTGTATTTGATTTAGATTCAGGTCCTACTTTAAAACTGAGGCCTCCATTAAACCCTTGGTTTCCATTGCCCACCACAGTACCTACATTAAATTGTACATTGCGGTTTGGACGGTAGTAAGCACCTACCGCAGATGCTGTTTTGCCATGATAATGACCAAAACCAACGGCTACACCCAATCCAGTTTCACCTTCTGAGAAGTTTGGTTGTAATGCAGCTAAAGCATAGCTAGATGCAGTTACTTTATTAACTGTAGTTTCTATATTTGTACCTACAGATTGCACTTGGCTAATAGCATTTTCCAATTGACCTACTGTAGCTGCATCATGTGCATCAACACCATCAGCAACTTTCACCAAACGATTATATTTAGCATCTGAGTATGTAGTAGGTGTTACTGTAGGCTCTTTATCATAATCTGGCACTGTCTTTTTGTAACCTAAGTGTGTGGTGATTTCTTTATCTGGGTATTTTACAGTATAACCAGATACATCACCTACATCATGACCAAATGCAATAGTACCTTCTTCGGTGGCTACGCTTTCATAACCAATGGCAGTGCCATATTTGACAGTAGTACCTGCCTTATGACCTAATGCCAAACTGTTCTCAGCCTTAGAACCTGTAAAACCACCACCCACAGAAGTAGAAGCAAGACCAAGTGTCATACCATTAGATCCACCCACAACGGTACTACCATTTCCTACGGTCATAGCATCTCGAGATCCAACAATGGTACTATACTCACCGTTGGCAATATTTTTATGGATCACAAATTTACGACCTGTAAATTCACGGCCTCCACCGCCAAGTATGGATGCACCAGTGCCTACAGCTTCATTTTTACTGCCTCCAAATACGGAGGACCACATGCCAACACCTGTGTTTCCTAAACCGCCCGCAAGTGTACTCCCTTTTCCATCTGCATTATTTTGTGAACCGCCAATAACAGAACCAATTTCACCAGCCGCATTATTGCCACGACCACCGGCAATGGAGCTATGTAATCCATAGGTACCATTAGAATTACCGCCTGAAATAGATGAGGATTCACCATACGCAATATTATCTTCCCCACCACTGATTGTGGCATAATTTCCTACTAAGTTTCCTACTGCTTCAATTTGATTTTTTGTACCACCAAGAATAGCCCCATTTTTAATTTCTTCATGAACAATATTTTGAAAGCCCCCTACAATAGCGCTATAAGGGCCTTCGGCCATATTTTTTGTTCCCCCAAGGACTGCACTATTTTCACCTTCTGCTAAGTTAGGTGCCTTATCCTTACCGCCACTCACAACAACACTACCATCGCCTAACGCTTGGTTACCTGTCGTATAACCACCAATGACTTGACCAGCTGCATCTACACTAGGTGTACTTAATACAATAACCGAACCTAATGTTAATGCAAATACACAAGCAGTTACTGCGGTACTAAGGCTCTTTACGTTCTTAGGATTACATTTATGAGAATTTATCTTACCAGTTAACATCATTTGTACTTTATTCATTTCTCTCTTCTCTCTCATCTCTCTATGAATATACAAAATCACAAACAAAAAATAACTACACTATTAACCCCTTTCATACTATACACAAAAAATTTCATATATATTTTTATTCATAAAAATATAATATATAAATTAATTATAAACTAATTTCGTCTTTTATATAATTATCATTACTTATTATCATATAACTAGTATTCATAATATTTTATTTGGTAGTGTTATAAAAATAACCTCTAGTCAATGAAACTTTAAGTTTCACTAACTAGAGGTTTATTATATGTATTTCAACATCTCGTGCCATAGTAGCTAGGTTACAGGACACATAGACAATACGTTTGGGTTCCATCCCCTTTTAGGTCCGCATAAGCGAAGAGCTAATCTATTATTTCTCTTGTACTTGTTTACCACTCATATGTTCAATGGTGATTTCAAATATTTGAACGGCTCTACCAGCATGAGCAATCTCTTCATCTACAAGCTGTTCACTAGGATAATATTTCATAGCAAATTCTTTTAATCGATCTATAGATTCTGGTCCGGGCTCTAACAAACGGCATCTTCCAAATACGACTGCACTTTGTACATATGGGGCCCATGGTTCAGATTTATCAATTCGCTCATTACCATATACGGTAAAACATACCTTATCTGAAGTTTTCAATGACTCTACTTTATGACCAGCTTTAGCTCCATGAAAGTAAATCTTCTGTCCTACACAATCATAAAAATAATTAATAGAAATAGCATAAGGGTAGCCATTATCGCCATTCATGGCTAAAATGCCTCGACGATTAGATTGTAATAATGTTTCTGCAGCACTAAGATCTATTTCATTTATCTTTTTACGAACTGGTCTAAACATATATCTCTCCTAATTTTAATTACTAATTGTATTTACAAGATACATGAAAGTACCACTATTAGTATCATCAACTTTAGAATACTCTTTCCAATTTATTGGATACATACCCGTTAATACTATGGGGGCCTCCATTCCACGCATTGTTCCTTTTCCTGTATTAGTGGCCCAATTCATGCATCCAGTTTTAATAAAACCATCCTCAATAGAGAATTCAGCATATGTACAATTTACTTTTGTCGGAGGCTTTAGATAAGACATCTCACTAGTTATCTTAATAGTATAACCTTCAATAAATTTATTACTCTTATCCCTGAATTCCTCTATACGCATTATATCTTTTAAATAGTTATAACAACCTTGATCCTTAGCTCCGTGTTCCTTTAAAACATAAATTTCTTCATTTATAGTTTTAATGCATTTATTAGTTGTATATTTGAGTTCAATAGGAATCCATTTACCATTTAATATAACAAGAATATCTAGATGTAAATTAGGATTAAATTCAGGAACAAATTCTAATCGAATTTCACATTCAGAGTATTTCTTTTTTATGAGCCAAGCTAAGCTAAACTGAAAGTCTGCTTCAGAATGAAATATTGGTCGCCACATACTCAATTGGCGTATTATCTCATGAATATCTAAGGTTAATACCATGACACATACCTCATCGAATTCAATACATTTATTCTAATTATATATGGCCAATAAGTTTAAAGATTTCCCTCAACTACTATAATAGATGTATTTTGAAGTGCTTCCTTAATCTAAGCAATAAATGTCTTTAAAAACTTTTGCTCTACTTTACTAAATTTTATAAGATCAACTTCAATATTATGAACTATTCTAATCCAGTCGTCTTGCTTAATCCAATTATCAAAGCCATCTCTTTCATTATTATCTGATACATCTATAATAGGATACGCTTTATTAAAATAAGAATCTAAGATATCAAAATCTTGACTATAAACCCGTAATAGCTTTCTATAACAGTGCCAATTCTTCCATCTTGATAAAGAATAAGAGATATTACTAATTTTTAGAGGATTAAAATCTAAGCATATATGCTCACCTAATAGTGCATTAAGCCTTAGCTCCATATACTCTTATTTTTTATAATCTACTGAATTTAAGTATACCATTTTAAATTATGCCCTTAACTTCAAAATAAAGTCTAATTTGTATTATGATTTTAATGAGTAAAGTTACTACCTAAGCGTAACCTGATACATACATTGTAATATCCAGGGCTCCTATCATACGCGGAAAATCCAGTCGATTTTATCTGAACTCATTTATACTTTTCCTATTCATCTAAACCTATAGCTAACTTGTTAATTTATACTTTTACAATTCAAACATTTGATTTTCGCACTTTAGTATTCCTGTAGGACAGCCTCCTTGTTAAGTAAGCTTATTGCTGGCTGCTCTTCATTGTAGAAAGGCTTTTCTTTCATTATTTCCTGATAATACTTATGGCAAAGAACTACTCTACCTAGCCATTTATACAGATTCTTCTTTATATAAAGGAGCCGTACAGTATCATCCTCTTAATACTGTACGGCCAACTCTTTACCTTCTATTTCATCTTCTTATAGATCTTATTGTCCAATTCAAAATAATGCGCAACTTTATAACGGTTTTCGTATCAAAGAGAGCGTATTCTTAACTGGAACACGTACATCACTAATGTCTATAAGAAAACTAGCATTATCAGTATCATACACAACCACTATATTCAGTTAGATATAAAAGATTTCCCTCTAATTATCCGTAAACCACGCTATCCTTTCAGCATTAAAAACTTTACAATACGAAATCAGCTCATCTATATATGCCGTTAAACGTGTCGATTAAATCCATCAATACTATCTAATCCACAGAATAACAATATCCCTTTTAACTACACCAAATTCATCCTCAGTAAATTCAAACTCTACCGTATCTTCATAACAAAGTATCCATCCTTATCCGAAATATCATCTCCAGTTATTTCAGTATTGTTCTTGTTGCTTTTATCAACTTTGGCAACTCCATAGAACTTGATTCTATAGGCCCTATAACGCCATCAATAGAAATGCTCAATACCATTAATAGGACAATAAATATGAATGGAAAGCCCCGATTATAACTAACACATATATTGTCTCTTAAAAATCATCTATTAAATTATACACTTACTAATCCACGAGGCTCTCATCAAGGAATAGATTATCCAGCTCCTGTGTAGTTTGTAATTGCATAACCTTTGCCCGGACTGCACTTTTTGCAAGATCCAGTCTTTTCATGCGTTTTTTACCAGTGATATTGTCCTTACCTTCACGAATTAGCTGTAATCTGCCTATTGGAGCACTCGGCTGTTTCTGAACATAATTAACAAGTGCCTTTGCCTTAGAAAGATTATCAGTCAGATCTCCTCGATGTGGTTCAAGTAAATCTACAACATAACCTACGCCTTCCACATTACGTATAATAAGGAAATCCGGATAAAACCCTTTAACATTCCCTCCCTCAAAACGCTGAAGGCAAAGCCCCCATCCTTTAGAAGGATTACGAATCCAGCATATGAAGTCTGGCCGCTGTGATTCCTCCTCAATAACAGCTTTCTCCCATGAGTCTAGTTTTATTTTTGCATAACCAGTGTCCTCATTTACGAAAAAGTGATTGTAGTATTTCTCGCCATCCAAATCAACAATCGGTCTGATTTGTTCTGGTAAATGAAAGCTATGTGTGCTGACTTCATTTCCGTTTGAGATAATAGCATCATACTGCTTACGATATTTATCCGATGCCATATGCGCAAATTGAAGCCTAAATTTATCACTTAGATCATCAAATTTCTTTTTTGCATAAAGATGCAATCTATTCACACAGTCTTTGTCCGCGGCAAACAGAATAACATGAACCATATATTCTGTTACATTGTCAAAGTTGAAATATGCTGTTCCATATGCTGTCCCGAGTCCAAAACCACCAAGTATTTTTTCAGCAATACGAAACTTTCGATCTATGTCCTCATCTGAGGAGGTGTAATAGATATATTCTTTGTCCTCATTTACAGCCTTCCCGAATGCATCAAAGACCTTCCACGATAAATTCAGCTTTTTAACTTCAGATGCAAGTGAGTCGTATTCACCACGGTCTTTGAGACTAGCAATATACGCCTCTATCATCTTTATACCATCCTGCTGAATACTGTGTAAGGCATAAGTATCAAGTCCTGTATTTTTGATAAGAGAAGCAAGACTTATTAGGGATGGTAAATATTCGGTTGTCTTAAATGGTTTAATTTCATAGGTAATTAATGCTATCTTATTGATAAAACTCGCAACTGCTTCACGATCAATCTTGTCTGGAAGAAATAGTTCTATCTGCTCAGACTTCTCAAATCCTAAATTTACTGCAGGCGATTCATCTGTTGCCTGGGAATAACTTTTAACTTTTCTTACGAAGGGATTATAAATATTTACATTTATTTTTGTTGACTGTAATTGCGTTTCTCCGCTTTCAACACCATCAGACTTTAGCTTGGGATTATCGAATAGAGGATCCGATGGAATTCCCTGAGACTGTCCAAACTCCAAAAGCGTCATCTGATTTGGATTGACTGACTTGCGACGCTTCCTCGGTCGATAACTCCAAGTTTCTCTCGAATCCTTTCCATAGCATTCGCCCTCAACATCAGCTGGAATATCGCTTCCTTCCTCATTCTGCAAGGCCTTCATAACAGACTCGACATTATCCTTATTAAAATGCGGTAGGAAAAGACGAACTTCATTTAGAGTTTCATCTACATCAATATGACGCTGCAGAGGAGTACGAATCATCCTGCCGAGGAGTTGCGCAATATATGTAGCGTCTTGAGCGTGACGAAATGACATCATCGTTTCTGCTCTTGGACAATCCCATCCGGTAGAAAGGTTCTCCTTAAAAAATACAACACGAATTTTTCTATTGTCCGCAATATCTGAAGCATCCACATGATGGATTTTAAGACCATTTACCTCTATGGTAGATGTTTGTCCAAAAGTATGAACAACTTCATGTTCCTTAAAAGACGCGCCAGTTCTTAATTCAATACGAGATAAGCATTCGCCTATGTCCGTTGCAGAGGAGCTATCATTATTTCGATTCTCAACCTGAATGACAAGAATTGGCCTAACTTGCTGGCTCTTCTGCGTGGTGCAGTAATAATTCCAGTGTTCGCACTTATTCTTCCACTCATCCGCTGCCGCCTGAAGAATAACCATATCATCTATGGAGTCTTGCTCTGGGTAAGTTATAATGATTCTTTCTTTTAAAAGTCCTGACAATCTCACTTCATCTGGGCGAATATCCACATCATGACGAACAGAAGAGATGTTACCAACAAGTCTACGAAAGCGCTCGTCAGTTGCACTCATACCTATAACTATAGGCATTGGAGAAAGATAATCCTCCTCGCTCCCCTTGAGAAATTTCTGCATGATAGTAGTAGCCCTTGCAGCATCTTTATCTTGCATTCCACGATGCGCCTCATCAATAATCACATAAAGATGATCGCCTTTTTTCTCTACCGTATTTTGCAAAGTTTGCCAAATGGTATAAGTTCTGCTGTCGCCACCGTTTACAAGACGACTTGATTTACCAAGCTTCTGCGTATTCAGAAAATAAATCATACCATCCTCTAGCACTTCTTGATCAAAGGAATCATCCTCTATTGTTACGCACTGATTTGGACGAATTTTATCAGCTTTTGTAATAATTTTTGTTTTTGACTGCTCATTTAATTGAGGAGAGTCGGAAAGCCATACAAAAATTGCCTCTGGTTGCTCAATTGTAGTTTCCGTTCCATTAAAAATATCCTCAATGACAGTCGTCATTACAATAGTTTTACCCGAACCTGTTGGAGCACGGAACGCTACCACCTGTGGACGTCCATCAACTTTATAATAAGCTTGAGCACTATTGATCTCAGCAATCAATTTTGAAACTGCCATCTGCTGAAATGATATAAGTTCAGCTCTCATCACAGTTACCTCCTATTATTTATTCTGAAGTTATCTAGATAGTCTCTGTATAACTGATACGTCTGTTTAACACTTAATCCTCTTGACATACTGCGGTAGTCGGTATCAGAGTCCGTTACAAGATAAACCGTTTCGACTTCTGGCGCATTTGCCACTTCGTCAGCAAATTGTGCATAACAGCTATTGTCATTGAGAATTGCCATATGATTTTCTGGAAGAACAATATACTCTGGAATTTTCTGATCTACTATTGAGGGACAAGCACCATGACAGCCTGCTTTCATCCATAAGGTAGGTAGCATTTCTCGAAATTGCATGCCGACTCGAATAGATGCCTTATCAAGAAATCCTAATTTGAAGTAGGCGGCATTTGCTTCAAACCCATTTGCCATTGGAACATCACTACCCAGATAATTACCCTCTAATGGATTTCCGTTTACATCGTGTCCTTCAATAGAACAAACCGTTCTCGGCCAAGTGACATAACGAGCGATGCCAAGTTTTTCCCATTCTTCATCACCAGGCTTGAAGCCTTGCTTTGTGAGAGACTTCGCTTCAGCCTCCGACACCTCATTGTTTGTTACCATAATGCACCGGCGCTGTCCGCCATCCTTTGCATTCAGCAAATTTACTGCGTGAAGCGTAGTACCACTACCGGCAAAAAAGTCAACAATGAGGGCATCTGGCTTATTACCTACAATCACGCCAATACTATCTTCAACCGAATACAATGATTTCGGATAAGAGAAAGGCCTTGAACGCCCTATTACGTTAGATATAAGATCAGAACCATAAGCGCCAGCATCATGCCTTGTTCTGTACCATACAGTTTTAACTTGTCTATCTTGAGTTGTTTTATACTCAACAACTACACTCTGTCCATTTTTGGTATTACCGACAATCTCTAATTCACCAGTTTCAATTTGTTCTTGATACTTCTTACTCAGATATGAAAACCCCCATGTTCTACGTTTTTTATCGTATCTTCCTATTGAAATATATCCTTTCGCAAGCATACGATTGAATGTTTCAGTACTAAGCATCCATCTACCTTGACTTCCATCATTTCGAATAGGCCATGCAACATCATATCCATCAATCTTCGCCTCATAATCAGGATTAATACCTAAGGGAATCGATTCTTCTGCTCTAACAATGGTATTTGACTCCCTGTCAACTAAAATAGGATAGAATAGGTTTGGAGAATCTTCTCTTCTTGAGTCCATTCCGGAGCGTAAAAGGCCTTTCCATCTTGGTCGCTGTTTCGCGTCCGATTCCACAAATTCTCCAAGCATAGAATCTTTCCATCCAGAAATATATGCATCAGGCATAAAGCAAAAATAAGCATATTCCTCCACACGTGAAAAGTGACCTCGTGTTGAACCTTTAGGATTAATTACGATTGTAATCATTTGAATGTATGCTTCAGGGAATATTTCTTCAAGTAGACATCCAAGATGTGTGTATTCCTTCTCATCAATCGTTACGATTAATACAGAATCCTTGGTTTTTAACAGCTTCTTTGCCAGTTTCAATCGTTTTTCCATAAAGGATAACCACTTACTGTGACGATAAGCATCAGAGCCGTCAACATAGTCATTATTATATTTCCAATCCCTTGCTCCCGTGTTGTAGGGAGGATCGATATATATACAATCCACCTTGCCCGCATACAGGTATTCCAAAAGCTGTAGAGCATGGTAGTTGTCCGCCTCAATTAAAGTATGCCAAAGATTGCTATCTGGCGCATTACAGACAGTATCGATGGGCTTGAGGTACGGATAAATCGAATCACCAAATTCCGCAACAGCAACAAGATTGTCAATAGCAAATTCTGTCTCTACATGATTTATCTTATGTTCACATAATACCTTATCACCGGAAATAGAACGGACAATATAAATATCCGACACTTCCCTATTTTTCAATGCAACCTTAGAATCTCTTCTAATGGCCACATCATAAAGCGCTGTACATTCCGGGAGATGTTCTTCAAAAACCAAACCAAACTTTTTTTGCTTTGACAGCTTGTTTACTTCCGTATTAATTTTTTGCCTGAGTGTCATATCATCTATTTGTTTTATTAAATCCTGTAAAAGTGCCATTCATTTCACTCCTTTTTATCCGTGGCTTTATCTTGTGTGTCACGGACAAACTCTATTATGTCATAAACATCACAGTTCAACGCTTTGCAGATTTTCCACAACACCTCTTACTTCTTCAAGTTTCACTAGGAAATAGCACTAAACTAAACTAGCTTACAAAGATATTTTTCTTTATATTCTTATCAATCAATAATTTTAAAAATGTGTTGTAACTTAATCACATAATTGTCTCCTGTGTGCTACTCATCACTTATTAGTCTGCCTCTACATCGTTTCAAATTCTTCTAAACATAGCCCCTATGTCGGAACTGATTGCAACACTTTATAATCTTTGATAATTTCCTTACCATCTGTGTAAAAGAGAATTGTCTTTCCATAGTGACAAACCTCTGCTTGTGAGTATAACTATAAAGCTCCACTATTTTCTATATATCATCAACTCCATTATTTTTCAGCATTATGGGGTTATCTCAAATAGACAAATTTGTAAAATTTATATGTCAACTTATGCTAGTATCTCATATAATTTCTAACTTAAATGAAAACTTTATATCGAAATCAAATCTTCAACCTCACAACAAAACATCAAACCACTAGCACACACTCTGAAATATAAACTAGCAACGATGCCCTCTGCACATTAACGTTCATATATACTATTAAAAGGATTTTCGATCATTTTTACAGCTTATTACTGACATCAAATATCACAAACTCCACTAAGACAATCATTGTTTAAACACTATTTGACAATGTGAGACATCAAAGCTACGAACTCAACATGCGCTGTCTTTGGGAAGATATCAACTGTTTGTACTTCTTTGAGTTCATATCCGTAGTGTGTAAGGGTTTCAATGTCGGCTGGATTACAGGACATGTAAACAATGCGTTTTGGTTTCATTTCTGCTGAAGAGGTTAGTACTTCTTCTTTACAGCCTGCTCGAATTGGATCGAATACAATTACGTCTGGACGTACGCCAATCTTGTAGAGTTCTGGTATTTCTACGGCCGCATCAACAACGATGAATTCTGTATTATCATAGCCATTTCATCATGTGTTTTGCGAGCATTAATAATAAC
>OGKO01001402.1_pt1 | contig 13984 bp, 3 predicted proteins | sample 1572451 | NCBI WGS metagenome assembly OGKO01 (sample SAMEA2582089, study PRJEB24529) | metagenome | biome: Human gut stool | place: China | collected 2011 | reverse complement strand
ATGGCAACTTCAGTGTACCAGTCAGCGGTTTGAAGGAAGGTGATACAGTTTCTGTCACTGCAACAGATGATGCAGGCAACACCTCTAACCCAACATCAGTGACTGTAGGTAAGGGAACTGATACGACAGCTCCATCAGCACCAGTTGTAAACCCAGTTAAAGCAGGTACTACAGCAGTAACAGGAACAGCCGAAGCTGGTTCAACAGTTGTAGTGATGCTTCCGGATGGCTCTAAAGTATCGGCTAAAGCTGACCAAGATGGCAACTTCAGTGTACCAGTCAGCGGTTTGAAGGAAGGTGATACAGTTTCTGTTACTGCAACAGATGATGCAGGCAACACCTCTAGCTCAACATCAGTGACTGTAGGTAAAGGAATTGATAAGATAGCTCCATCAGCACCAGTTGTGACTACTGATCTTACAGGTAAGGCAGGTAGTCGTACTCCAATTGATGTTATTGCAGAACCAGGAACTAAGGTTGAATTGTTCGATAAAGATGGCAACAAGATTGGTGAAGCTACAGCTGATGAAACAGGTCATGCAGTAGTAGTTCCAACAGTTAACATTCCAGCAGGTACTGTGACAGCGAAAGCGACAGACCTAGCAGGTAATGTTTCAGGAGCTAGTGCTCCAATGTTTGCCACAACAAGTGGAACAGTAGATTCCTTTAACAATGGTAAGGGTTCTGAGAATACTCCAACAGTTGTTAAACCGACACTAAGTGGCAAAGTTGAGTCATCAACTACTTCAGCGAAACGCATGAACCTTAAAACTAGGGCAAATATTTCAGCAACTGAAAAAGACGCTTCTACACTTCCGGCAACAGGAGACGAAGCATCTATCGGTGGCGTTGTCCTTGGTGGAATTCTTGCGGCAGCTGGACTTGCCATTGCAGGAAAACGTAGAAAAGAAGATTAAGATAAAATATTCTTATAGAAGTGATTTAAAAAGTCTTCTAAGTTTTTAAAGCAAAAGACTCATCCCTGATAGGGGTGAGTCTTTTTGTTTGAAAACTACCAGTTGTACTAGTGGTTCCGAAAATTGTTTAGCGATGTATAAAAAAGTCCTACCAAAGTGCTATATTAGATAAGGTTTACCGACCACTAACTAATATATCAAAGGAGGAACAGTGATGAGATATGATAATAATAGTTTATCGTATACTAATATGAAAGGATACTGCCGTTTGCGACAAATTCGAGCAGTTAAACCAAGGTTTTTCATCAGACGTTTGAAAGTACGTCAAAAGGTACGGTTTATCACGATGGATATGTCTGGAGCTTATATTCCACTGGCTCGCAAACTCTTCCCTAACGCCAAAATAGTTCTTGATCGATTTCACATTATTCAGCACCTTGGTCGAGCCTTTTTAAAGACAAGAATCGCTATTATGAACCAGTTCGATAAGAAGTCACTACCCTATCGAGCCTTGAAAAATCACTGGAGACTCTTCCAAAAGGACAGCCGTAAGTTATCTTGTAAATCATTTCACTCGAAGACCTTCCATCAAACATTATGCCCACATGAAGTCGTTGAGAAGACACTGAATTTCTCAGAAGAACTCTCCAATTATTATAACCTCTATCAGCTCTTGCTTTTTCACTTTCAGGAGAAGAGGGTGGATGAGTTTTTTGAACTCATAGAGGAGAATATAAGCAAGCTCAATCATTACTTCAAAACAGTCTTTAAGACTTTTCGTAAACATAAACAATACATCAAAAATGCACTAGAAACACATTACTCAAATGCAAAACAAAATTGGAGGGGACTAATAAGCTTATCAAAGATATTAAACGTCTGGGCTTCGGTTTTAGAAATTTTATCAACTTTAGGAAACGTGTTTTCATCACTCTGAATATACAAAAAGAGAAGACCTATCCGGTCCTCTCTAGATGTTAGCTTTTCGTCACCCACTACAGTTGACAAAGAGCTTCTTTAAAATAGTAGCTCATACAAGAGTAATATGTAAGTTTGAAGCTAAATGTGAAGTCTCTATGATAGAAGTTAATTAGAGACGAGGGGAAGATAAATTCATTTAAATATGAGTCTACTAAGGTGATTATAGCAGCAAAATGAGAAATTTGCAATAATTTTTATAAAAATAATATTTTCTGAGATGGTGAGGTGAATTTTCAGACTAAGTTATAGTTATAAAGGAAAATATAATCTAGTTTAAGACTAATTAATTTATAATTGAGGAGAATTCAGTGGGTGACGATGCATGGTTACAATTTAAGATTTTATGTTTTGATATTAAATAGGTGTTTAATTTAAGAGACTAAATATCTCTTTCATACACGAAAGAATATATATAATGAGATTATTTGACGATTGTTATTTAGATTATATTATGGTAAACTCTATATTGGTTAGTTTGTCCGTATAATCTTTCTAAAGGTATTGGCTAAACTCTGGAATATTAATGCGAAAAAAACGCGAGAGAAGTTCTTGCGTTTTTTTCTTGTCAAAATTAGTAGTCTTTATTTATCTTTTTAATTAAAATGTTAGATATATGGGGATATCAGTATAATTTATAAAATTATTTAACTCAAAATATATCACTACTTTGAATTTCAAGAGAAAGTTTTTACAAATGTTAGAGTCTTTATAATTAGTTATATGAAAAGGTTTTAGAGGTTTTCATGAAAGAAAAGTATGGTTGCTAAACAATTATTTATATTGATTAAAAATTATAGAAAATACTTGCCTAAAGATTAAAAAAAGGATATGATAGACTTCGGAAGAAGGTTAATAAATGTATAGAGTGCGTGTTTTTTCAATAACGTCTTCGTTTTTTTGACGTGCCTTGGGGTACAAGGATTAACATATAGGAAGATTTTGAATGAAACAAGCAAATCATGTTTTTGAAAAAGTGACAAAATACGCCATTCGTAAATTGTCAGTAGGTGTAGGGCCAGTTGCTATCGGGACATTCTTGTTAGCAGGTGGTCTTTTCGTGTCTAAACCAGTTTCGGCAGACCAGGTTACTTCGGATGCATCGGTACACATGGCCTATGTCACAGAAAATGAATTAACAGCTGAAGAGCAGAAGCAAGTGGTACATGCTATTCCTAAGGAATATCAAAATGGGGACACTTTTTATCTGGTTTATAAACGTAAGGGAGACAGTCAAGCTACTCTTCCTCAGACAGGAAGTTCTGACTGGGCAGCGACAGGTTTGGGATTGGCAACAGCGACTATGGCTGTGCTCCTATTTTCAAAAAAACATCGTAAAAAAATTATTGGCTTGGTCTTGATTGGGGCCGCAGGGCAAAGTCTCCTTGTGCCGATAGAGGTTCTTGCCTTGCAAAACAAGGAGTTACAGGCCTATAATCAAACTCTTGCGGTTTCAAATAAAGAAGATTTGGCTAAGGGTGTTATTGCCATTGATGGTTATGAGTATGTGGGTTATCTGCGTTACTCTGCTAAGCCGGAGCTTGACCAACCTTTGGAGAATACTTTGCAAGGGATTGAGTCTTCAATAAAAGAAGATAATACAGTTAGTCAGGGGACAGCTGATAGGGATAGTAAGGGAATCAGTTGGAAAAAAGGAACACAGGAGCCAGGTCATGAAGGCGAGGCAGCTGTTCAACCTGCTAACCCAGAGTACACTGGACCAATTAGCGCTAAAGGTACGCAAGAATCAGGTCATGAAGGCGAGGCAGCTGTTCAACCTGCAAATCCAGATTACACTGGACCGATTAGTGCCAATGGTACCCAAGAAGTTGGACACGAAGGCGAAGCTCTAGTTCAGTCCGCCAATCCAGCGTATACCGGTCCAATCAGTGCGAATGGTACTCAAGAAGTTGGTCACGAGGGTGAAGCATGGGTCCAACCAGCTAATCCAGAGTACACTGGACCGATCAGTGCTAACGGTACCCAAGAAGTTGGGCACGAAGGCGAGGCAGTGGTTCAACCAGCTAACCCAGAGTACACCGGTCCAATCAGTGCCAATGGTACCCAAGAAGTTGGCCATGAAGGCGAAGCAGCTGTTCAACCTGCTAATCCAGAGTACACAGGCAAACTGGAAGCCAAGGGTACACAAGAACCAGGTCATGAAGGCGAAGCCTTTGTTCAATCTACAAATCCAGAGTACACAGGCAAACTGGAAGCCAAGGGTACACAAGAATTAGGTCACGAAGGTGAGGCGGCTGTCCAACCCGAGAATCCTGTCCACACTCCAGTTGTTGGAAGTGTCACAGAGACTGAAACGCAAGCCATCGATTATCCTATCGAAGTTATCACTGATGATAGCAAGTATGTGGATGAAGAGGTTGTCGAGCAAGAAGGTCAAAAAGGTAGCCAAGAAATCCAGAAAATTTACCAAACCATTGATGGTGTCAAGGTTGGTGAGCCAACTATTGTATCAGGTAAGGTTATTGAGGTGCCACAACCTAGAAAACTTCGTCGTGGCAGCAAGCCTCTAGATGGAACAACGACTGAAGAGTCTATTGTAGAGCTTCCATTTAAAGAGATTGTCCAAGAAGATGATAGTCTTGAAAAGGGCACTCTAAAGGTTGTTCAAGAAGGTCAAAAAGGTCAAAACAAAATCACCAAAGTCTATAAGACCTATAAAGGGAATAAGACGTCTGAGGCACCAACTGTTACTGAAACCGTGCTAGTTCCTGTTCAAGATCGTATCGTTCACAAAGGGACCAAGGTATCTGAAAAACCAGTGCTTACGCTGACACAGATTGACAAGGATGATTTGGGTCGTAGTGCTAAACTTAGCTACAACTTGACGAATCCAGGTTCAGCAGCTATCATGACTATTAAAGCGGTGCTTAAGAAAGACGGACAGGTTGTTCAAACGCTTGATATTCCTACCACGACCTTGACTGCTGACCTAACAAACTTAGACTATTACAAGCCATATACCCTCACAACAACCATGACCTATGATCGTGGCAATGGTGAGGAGAGTCAGGTTTTGGCAGACCAAACTATCCAACTTGATCTCAAGAAGGTTGAGCTTAAAGATTTTGCCCGTACGGATTTGATTAAGTATGACAATCAAACAGAAGTGGATGAGACCCGTCTGACAGCTGTACCTCAAGACCTCACGAATTATTACTTGAAGATGACTTCTGCGGATCAGAAGACCACTTACTTGGCAGTGAAAGCCATCGAAGAGACAACAGTTGATGGTAAGGCGGTTTATAAGGTAACTGCAGAAGCGGACAATTTGGTGCAACGTGATGGCCAAAATCATTTTGCTCAAACGTATAGCTACTATATTGAGAAACCTAAGCCTAGCCAAGCTAATGTTTACTATGATTTTGCTGAGTTGGTCAATGCCATTCAGGCTAATCCATCAGGTGAATTTAGACTGGGTCAAAGTATGAGTGCTCGTCACGTCGTTCCAAACGGCAAATCATACATTACGACCGAATTTACTGGTAAGTTGCTCAGTGATGGTGACAAACGCTATGCCATCTATGATTTAGAGCATCCATTGTTTAATGTCATCAATGGCGGAACGATCAAGAATATCAACTTTGAAAATGTAGACATCAATCGCCCTGGTCAGAATCAAATAGCGACGGTTGGATTTAACCTTAAAAACAAAGGTCTGATTGAAGATGTTAAGGTGGCTGGTTCAGTGACTGGTAACAATGACGTTGCAGGTATTGTCAATAAGATTGATGAAGATGGCAAGATTGAAAATGTTGCCTTTATCGGTAAGATCAACTCTGTCGGTAATAACTCGACAGTTGGTGGGATTGCTGGTTCAAACTACATGGGATTCGTCAACAGAGCCTATGTCGATGCGACCATTACAGCTCAAAATGCCAACGCAAGTATGCTGGTGCCATTTGTCACTTACATGCTCAACAGTTGGAAATCAGGAACGAAGGCTAAGGTAACCAATTCAGTAGCTAAAGGTGTTCTTGATGTTAAAAACACAAGAAATGTCGGTGGTATTGTCGCTAAGACATGGCCTTACGGTGCTGTTCAAGACAATGTGACCTATGCCAAGGTTATCAAGGGCCAAGAAATCTTTGCTTCGAATGATGTTAATGATGAAGATGGTGGTCCATACATCAAAGATCTCTTTGGTGTTGTCGGCTATAGCTCGGCCGAAGATGGTACTGGTAAAGATACTAAGAGTCCGAATAAGCTCAAACATTTGACCAAGGAAGAAGCTGACAAGCGTGTTGAAGGTTACAAGATTACAGCTGATACATTTGTTAGCGAGCCTTACGCGTTGAATACTCTTAACAATGTTTCTAGTCAAGCTGATTTTGCCAATATTCAAGACTATAAGCCAGAATACAAGCAGGCTTACAAGAATATTGAGAAATTCCAGCCATTCTATAACAAGGATTATATTGTCTATCAAGCAAATAAACTGGCCAAAGACCACAACTTGAATACCAAAGAGGTGCTCTCAGTGACACCAATGAAAGACAGTAATTTTGTTACAGACCTAAGCGATGCTAACAAGATTATTGTTCACTATGCTGATGGAAGCAAAGACTACTTCAAGCTTTCAGAGAGTTCAGAAGGTTTGAGCAACGTTAAGGAGTACACTGTTACTGATTTGGGTATCAAGTACACTCCGAATATCGTTCAAAAAGACCACTCAAGTCTTATCAATGGTATTGTTGATATTCTTAAGCCGATTGAGTTGCAGTCTGATCCGATTTACCAAAAACTTGGTCGTACCGGTCCAAACAAGGTCAATGCTATCAAGAACCTCTTCTTGGAAGAAAGTTTTGAAGCTGTTAAGGCTAATTTAACTAACCTGGTGACTAAGCTGGTTCAAAATGAAGACCACCAGCTTAACCAATCACCAGCTGCCCAACAAATGATTCTTGACAAGGTTGAGAAAAATAAAGCGGCCCTCTTGTTAGGTTTGACTTACTTGAATCGCTACTATGGTGTTAAGTTCGATGATGTTAATATCAAAGAAATCATGCTCTTCAAACCAGATTTCTATGGTAAAAATGTGGATGTCCTTGACCGTTTAATTGAAATTGGCTCTAAGGAAAATAATATCAGTGGATCAAGAACATACGATGCTTTCGGTGAAGTTCTCGCCAAAAGTACCCTTTCTAGTGATCTGACCGACTTCCTTAATTACAACCGAAAACTCTTTACCACTATCGACAATATGAATGATTGGTTCATCGATGCTGCTAAGGATAAGGTCTACGTTGTTGAGAAGGCATCTCAAAATGAAGGTGTCGGTGAGCACAAGTATCGTGTTTATGATAACCTTAGTCGTGGTCTCCACCGCAAGATGATTTTGCCATTGTTGAACCTTGATAAGACAGAGATGTTCTTGATTTCTACCTATGACACCATGTCTTATGGTACGGCTAACAAGTACAATACAACCTTAGAGAAGTTGAAACCTGAGATTGATCTAGCCGCTCAACGTCAAATCAACTATCTTGATTTCTGGCAAAGATTGGCTGCGGATAATGTCAAAAACAAATTGTTCAAAGACATTGTCAATCCAGTCTGGGAAGGTTTCTATGTCTGGGGCCATGGTTGGCCAGGTTGGCCAGAGCGCTACGGCCAATTCAAGAACAGTACAGAAGTCTATGCGCCAATCCGTGAAATCTATGGACCAGTCGGTGAGTACTATGGTGATAACGGAGCTATGGCCGGTGCCTATGCTGCCATCTACGACAATCCATACGATAATCGTGCCAAGGTTACCTTCGTCATGTCTAACATGATTAGTGAGTACGGTGCTTCGGCCTTCACTCATGAAACAACTCATATCAATGACCGTATTGCCTACTTTGGAGGCTTTGGTCGTCGTGAAGGAACAGACGTTGAAGCTTATGCCCAAGGGATGTTGCAATCACCAGCTACTCAGGGCCATCAAGGTGAATACGGGGCCTTGGGACTTAACATGGCCTTTGAAAGAGAAAACGATGGTAATCAGTGGTACAACACTAATCCAAACAAGTTGAAGTCGCGTGAAGCCATCGACCGTTACATGAAGGGCTACAACGATACCCTTATGCTTCTTGACTCTCTTGAAGGGGAAGCGGTCCTCAGTCAAGGAAATCAAGAGCTCAATAACGCATGGTTCAAGAAGGTAGATAAACAGTTACGTGGTAACAGTAAAAACCAATACGACAAGGTGCGTGCTCTAAGTGATAGTGAAAAGGCTATTAACTTGACTTCTATTGATGACCTTGTGGATAATAACTTCATGACCAATCGTGGACCTGGAAATGGAGTTTATAAACCTGAGGACTTCTCTTCTGCCTATGTCAATGTACCTATGATGTCTGCCATTTATGGTGGTAATACCAGTGAGGGCTCTCCAGGTGCTATGTCCTTCAAGCATAATACTTTCAGACTCTGGGGTTACTACGGCTATGAAAAAGGCTTCCTAGGTTATGCGACCAACAAGTATAAACAAGAAGCCAAAGCGGCTGGTAAGAACACCCTTGGTGATGACTTTATCATTAACAAGATTTCTGATGGCCAGTTCAACACCCTAGAAGACTTCAAGAAGGCCTACTTCAAAGAAGTGAAAGAAAAAGCGTCCCATGGTTTGACGACAGTTGCTATTGATGGCACATCTGTAAGTTCTTACGATGATTTGTTGGCCTTGTTTAAAGCGGCAGTAGCCAAAGACGCTGCAAGTCTTAAAACAGATAATAACGGTAATAAATCTGTATCAACAAGCCATACGACAAAACTCAAAGAAGCTGTCTATAAGAAACTCCTACAAGAGACAGATAGTTTCACAAGTTCTATTTTCAAATAATAGATGAAAGAATCCCTTTTGGTAAATGCCAAAGGGATTTTTGAGTTTATTCGAAAAAAGGAGTAGTAAGGAGTCTCTATGTCAGTATTGGCAAGGGGTTGAGAGAACTGTGAGTCGAGTCGTTAAAAAATTTTTCTTTTTGAAGGGATAGTATTTTGTATTTTAATAAATATCACCAAAACTAAAAAATAAGGTTAGGGTGATGAACATTTTTAATGAAAATGGTTTGATATAAAAGTATTTTGAAAATTATAGAACTAACAAAACAGAGGATTGTGGTAAATAAAAGCACGAACGTTTTGAAGTTTCAAAGGACTTAGATAAAAGTTTTAAATTAATGTTTTCTAATAAAAGATAAACTTTTACACAATTATTAGTATATATTTGACAATTTAATAATTATAGTATAAAATGGAAACTGTATATAAAGTAATTTGGATATTGAGGAAATTTATTATTATGAGAGATATGTTTAATAAACGCCAACGTTTTTCATTAAGAAAATACAGCTTTGGTGTAGCCTCTGTCCTTTTGGGAGTTTCAATCTTCTCAAATGCACAGGGTGCCCAAGCTGATGAAACGGTAGCACCAACTACCGCAGGTATGGAAACAACTGCTGAGCCAGATGTAGTCGTGGAGCAATCAACGCCAACAACAGCATCAGTAGCGCCAGCAACAACAGAAAACGCACCAAGCTCAGTCTCTACTGTGGCCTTGGCTAGTGAACAGCCACAATCAGCAACTCAAGAAAGCCAGGCAACTTCAACAACTAGTCAAACAGCAACTAGTTCAGAAGCAGCTTCTCAGGCTGCATCGCAAGCGAGCTCTGAATCTGCAGCAGCGACTGCTTCATCTGTAGCGACTAGTGCACAAGCTCTTAGCTCAACAGCAGTAGCCGAAGCTCCTGTTGCTGGTCAAGTATCAGCACAAACAAGTGCAGCCGCTTCAGTTGCGACTGCAGCAGAAACTGCCAGCGCAGAGTCTACAACCAATGCTGTAAATAGCGTCCTTAAAGTAGCGACTAGTGAGTTGGCCGTGACAAGCAGTGAATTGAATGCTGCTGAAGCAAGCCTTAACTCTGAAAATCTCATCAACGCTATGGGACTTGCGGTATCAAACCGTAGCCTTCGTACAGCTGATGCGGTTGCTGTTTTGACCAATGCTGGAGCAAGCTCAACAAACCCTGATTTGACAAACCTAGGCTACAAACTTGCCTATTTGCCAGAACGTCAACAATACTTTGTTAACATTGATTACATCAACAATCTTAGAGTTGGTCGTGATAATCGTGGGGTTATGAGACCTTATGACTACATTACAAATGGTAACTACATGGTTGTTGTTAACTATGCCAACCTTGGTATTATTGACTACGTTGATGAAGCAGGAAATAAGATTCCTGGATCTTCAACCTACCGTATCAACAACTCAACTGAAACAATCACTGCAAACGGTAGGACTTACAATAAGATCTACGATGCGGGTATAACAGAGCTTCCTCCAGTACCAGCAGGTTATCGTATCAAGTATGCGTCTGCTGACAAATCTAAAGCTAATGCTTATGTAGATGTTTTGAAGTCAGAACGTCAGTACGACTATAACAACGGTATTGCAACAATCCGTTCAGAACGTACTTGGGACCGTAACCAAAGCCGTGTCGTTGACCTTGTTCAATTCGCTAACGGTTCACAAGGATTGGATGCTTCAATTGATGCTAATGGTGGTGGTCAATACCTAGCTCCAGGTTACCGTTACCACATTATCGTTGAAAAAGACACTAAAGATGTCACAAAAGCAACAAGTCAAACAGTAACTTACACTGGTGCTGATACGAAGACACCAGCTGCTAACACTCAAAATGACTTTAGCTTCAACGGTAAAGAAGATCCTGCAACTAATACAACAACTTGGACAGCAACAAGCCATACTTACGGCACAGTTAAGACTCCAGTTGTCATTGGTTACTATGCAGATAAAGCCGTAGCAGGTGGCAAGACAGTTACTCCAGATGCACCAAATGCGACAGACACAGTGACATACAAAGCCTTTGGTAAATTTATCGCTGTGGATGAAAATGGCAATCCAATCCCAGGTGTATCAACAACTGCCTACACTAACGATCCTAATGATGCGACTAAGATGATTGCCATCGACAAGACGCTTCCAAGTATTCCTGGTTACACTGTTAAGGTTGTCCCAGCATCACCATCAAATCCAGGTGAAGACACTCGTGTCGTTTACGTAGCAATCGTTAACGATGTGACTAAGGCGACGAAGCAAACAGTTACATTCCAAGGTGCTGGCGATAAAACTCCAGCTGCAGATGTGAAATCTGACTATACCTTTGCAGGTAAGGATAACCAAGCGACTGGTAAGGTGACTTGGAATGAAACTAGCCACACTTACGGTACAGTTAAGGTTCCTGTTGTTAATGGTTACTTTGCAGATAAAGCGGTAGCAGGTGGTAAGACAGTAACTCCAGATGCTCCAGAAGCAACTGACACCGTAACTTATAAGGCCTTTGGTAAATTTGTCATTGTCGATGAAAATGGTAACCCAATTGCAGGTGTGTCAGATACTGCCTACATCAATGATCCTAACGATCCAACTAAGATGATTGCAGTCGACAAGAACTTGCCAACTATCCCAGGTTACACTGCTAAGGTAGTACCTGCAACACCAGGTGACTTGTCTAGCAATACTAAGGTTGTTTACGTTAAGAACGATCAAAAAGCAAGTGTTGTTTACCGTGATGAAACAAGTGGTTCAACCCTTGAAACTGTTGCTTTGGCTGGTAAGTCTGGTGAAGCGGTTAACTATTCAACAGCTGAACGTATCAAACACTATCAAGACCTTGGCTATGTCCTTGTAACAGATGGTTACCCAGCTGGTGCAAGCTTTGACTTGGATAGCACAGTTGACCAAGCTTGGACAGTAAGCTTCAAACGTGTAGCACTTGACTTTAATCCAGACAATGCTCACGAACCAGGAACACCAATCTATCCTAACCAACCAAACGGTCCAAAATGGCCAGCTAAGGATGCTTACCTTAAAGATGTGACATATACTGTTCACTATGCAAGCAAAGATAGCAATGCTAAATTGCCAGCAGACAGTGTTCAGAAAGCACAATGGAAACGTTCATTGACGCTTGACTCTGTAACAGGTGATATTCTTACTGCAGGTGAATGGAAGGCAGATAAGACTAAGTTTGATCTCGTGATTACACCAATGGTTAACGGTTACTTCGCAGATAAAGGCCGTGTGGCTTCTCAAGATGTCACTATGGACAGCAAGGTTGAGACTGTAACTTACACTAAATTTGGTAAGATTATTGCCGTTGACGAAAAAGGGAATCCAATCCCAGGTGTTGAAGCAGTTACTTACACAAATGATCCTAACGATCCAACTAAGGCTGCTATGACTCTTGTTCCTGAAGTGAAAGGTTACAAGGCTGATAAGACTGGTGTGACACCAAGCAACCCTGGTGAAGATACAAAGGTTGTTTACAAGGTGGTTAATGCAGAACCTGCTAAACCGGCAGTTAACAAAGAAGTTGGTACTATCGTTGTTATCTACCGTGACGAGTATGGTAACCAAATCAAGATGCCACTTGTGATCACTAACTCTGTTGGTTCAGAAGTTAATGTTCATGGTGACCGTTACATCTACCGTAACGGTGTGAAATATGAATTGATCCGTCAAGAAGGTAAATCTACAGACAAGATGACAGAAGGTCAAACAGTCGTAACTTACATCTACCGTAAAGTCGAAGATGGCTCAACACCTTCAAATGGCAATGGTGGTCAATCTGGAAGCTCAACTTCTAAAGCTGTGAAAGCAACTTCAAATGGATCTAAGGGTTCTGGATCTAAAGGTTCTGGATCTGGATCAGCAGCTGATGGTGCTTCAGATGGTAAGGGTTCAGATAAGAAGAAATCTGTAAATAAAGACGGTAAGAAGGCAGATGGTTCTGATAAAGCTAAAGAAGGCGATGAACAATTGCCAGTAACAGGCGAGTCAGATAACAACCTTGCAGCAATGGGTGTTGTTGTCATGGGACTTATGGCTGGACTTGCTACTATGAATCGTCGTAAAAACCAAGACTAAGATTTCTACACCTTATCTCTGATAAAATCCAAAAATAAAATCTCTCTCGAGTGTGATTGCTCGGGAGAGATTTTTTGGTCTTTGAAGATAAAACTCAGGAAAGTTTCTAAGGTTCGTGAATCTTTTAAGCAGTATTCAGTTTGATAAGGTACAATAGAGTAAGACAAAACGAATGAGGAGACTGTCATGAAGTTTTTACATACGTCAGATTGGCATGTGGGTCGGACCCTCAATGGCTGGTCTTTGTTGGAAGAGCAGGAGTGGGCTTTTCAACAAATTGTGGATTTGGCTATTAGCGAAAAAGTGGATGGGGTTATCATTGCGGGAGACCTCTATGACCGTGCGGTGCCGCCTGTGGATGCGATTAAGCTTTTTAATAAGACCTTGGCCCGCTTGGTACTGGAGGAGCAGATTCCTGTCTATGCTATCAGTGGTAATCACGATGGGGCTGAACGTTTGCATTTTGGGCGTGACTTCTTTCAACCTCAGGGGCTTCATTTAAGTACACGTTTGGAGGAGGCTTTTGAGCCTATTGAGTTGGAGGATTGCCAGATTTTTCTGCTGCCTTTTATCGATCCTATTGATGCCCGTATTTATTATAAGGGCGATGAGAATAAAGAAATTCAGGGGATTGGTGATGCCTTGGCCTATATTCTCGAGGATATGGAAAAAGTCTTTGATCCTGACAAGGCCCATGTCTTGGTGACGCATTTTGCGGTTTCTAAGAAGGATGATAGCGATGGTCAAAGTCTTCGAGAACTGATGTTGTCTGAAACTAGCAATACGGTGGGTGGTCTTTCTAATGTGACCAGTGACCTTTTCAAGGCTTTCGATTATGTGGCCTTAGGGCATATCCATACGCGCTTTGCCAGTCCGACTCAGCGCGTGCAATATTCAGGCAGTCCGGTCGCCTTTAACGTCAAAGAAGCCAAGCGTAAGGAAGAAAAGGGTGTCTATATTCTTGAATTGGATGCAACTGGAGACTTGTCTCAGACCTTCCATCCTCTAGAAGTCAAACGACCGATTTTGGCCTTGCAGGCGTCTTTTGAAACCTTGGTGTCACCTGAATTTTATAAGGAGCAGCCTTGTCAAAAGGCTTGGTTTGCCTTTGATATTCAACTGTCCAGTCGTAAGG
>OGKO01001392.1_pt1 | contig 14100 bp, 10 predicted proteins | sample 1572451 | NCBI WGS metagenome assembly OGKO01 (sample SAMEA2582089, study PRJEB24529) | metagenome | biome: Human gut stool | place: China | collected 2011 | reverse complement strand
CCGTAAAATGTTGGCTGACTTGGCAGTTAACGATGCAGCAGCATTCGCTAAACTTATTGAAGTAGCTAAAAACGCTTAATAGCATAACCATATATATATTGAGGACTCTCTTTGGAGGGTCCTTTTTTATGTGGTGAAAGTAATAGATTATCAATACTTTTATAATATGATATCCTATACATATAATGTGTGTGATAATATTAAAAGAGAGGATTTAAATTAATGAAAAAGTTATTTTCTATGTTATTGTTAGTATGTATAGTAATACCATTACAAATTCAAGCTATATCGATGGAAGCTATTAAAAATGATAAGAATAATATTCCTATTCTTACAGGGAAAAATGCCATTACGTATTTTGTAGACAAGAGTTCTATTAAAAGAATAGAAGAGAACCAGTTTATTTATAAAGCACAGGCAGTTGTATATGAGGTTGAAAATAATAATAGTCGTAGAACTAACTCATATATTCACAAGGTTTTAGTTACTTATCGATATGATAAACAAGCTAGCTCTGGTATGAAATTAACAATAAATAGTGTGGAAGATTTTAATTATAAAGGTGTAGCCTTGGGTGCCTTTAGCAATATTCCAGAACAATACGTTGATGTAACTTCGGGTGATCCTAAATATGTTGTAGGTAAATATATCTTTAAAGAAGCTTATGGTACAGCTTATGAAAATATGACTCTTCATAAGAAATAAGATAAATGAGTTTATGGAAGTAGCTAAAAACGCTTAATAGCATAATAATACAGATTAAGGACTCTCTTTGGAGGGTCCTTTTTTGTATGGTGAAAGTATGATATAGCTACATTTATATTTTAGTGTAAAATACTAAATCGTTTTAGCTGTTTTATAAAGTGAAATAAACTATCAAAAAAGTAAAATATAAAAGAGGAGTTTTATTATAGCTTGTAGAACTAACATAGTAATAAACCTATTTAAGGTGCTTGTAAAAGGAGACATTATTATGGGAATCTTTAAAAAGCTATGTATGACCTCTATGTTAGGTGTTATGTTGGCTGTACCTACGTATGCAACCGTTGTTACAGGTAGTCAATCCGATGTAAACATGGAATTAAAATATCCATTGGTATATACCAATAATATGTTTGCGCAAAAAGCGATTAATACAGACATTGCTAACTATGTTTTATTTGCAAAATCAATCTATTACGATCATCATGCGTACCAAGTAAAACAAAATTATAAAGTTACCTATGAAGATGCTCAAGTAGTATCTATTTTGTTAACTACCTATCAGTATCATGCTGGTAGTGCACATGGTATGTATAACACTAAAGGTTTAGTATATAACAAGATTACGGGCCAAAGAATTCCACTATATAACTATGTAAAAATTGCTAATCCGCAACAAATAGAACAAGGTATTAACTCTGGTATTTTACGCTTCTATAGTGAAGGTCATAAAAAAGCAGACCTACTACCTAATTGGAATGTAGAATATGTTTCTGATAACTACTACTTGAAAGGCAAGGGCGTTATAGGTCTTGTATATCAACCATATGAATTAGGACCATACTCATATGGCAATACATACGTTGAATTCTCACGCCAAGCAATTGAATACTTTAACCGTATGAACTTCTGATAAAAGGCTGGTGTTAGATTGAGACTAACAGTATTTTGATGAATTAAATAGTACTCTCGTAACATAAGACAAAAGCCTATAGTACATTTTTAGTACTATAGGCTTTTACTGTATTTACCATATTATCTTCTATATCCGCCGCATCCTCTAGTATTAGAGTTTTGACCACAGTAACTTTGGCTAGTATTGTTACAAACTGTATTGTTATTATTACAGTTGTATTGAGCGTTTGTATTACAATTGTATTGAGTATCTGCATTACATTTATACTGAGCATTGGTATTGCAATTTGCTTGTGATCCATTGCATACGTAATCATAAGCAAATCCTGTAGATACAGCCGCTGTCACGGCTAAAAGCGTCATGACAATCATACGTTTTGTAAACTTCATAGGTATCACCTCCTCATTTCTATACTTATATTGTACTACTAAATGTCAACTAAAATATGATATTCTATACATATATACTATTTGAGAGGCATTATGTGAAAGGATGAGAGTCTATTATGAAACGTATATTGATGGCTACACTATGTTTTAGCTGTGTTACGTTAGGAAGTCATGCGATTGATATTAATATACCAGGTGCGGATCCTACAATATCAAAGGATGCATATCAAAATTATCGCAAGACTGATTTAGATGTACACAAGATGGAACGTGAGGTTGAAGCAGAAATAAAAGATTATATGCCCAAAGCTGTGGTAGGTAATGGTGATATAGATTTAGATAAGGTAATTTATTCAAATCGTGAGTTAAACCATTCGTTAAATTTTTCTTCAACAGTATTTATTTTAAAGGAGGGTGGAGCAAATATAAAATTTACTATGCCATATCCAAGTAGGTATGGTAATACTGAAAAAATTTCAGATGGCACCTCTGCTTTCGAACAGGCAATAATTATGAGTCCTAATGGAATTATGGCCTATGAATTACGACATCAACCAGCTGGAAATAATTGGGAAGATAGTAAGATTCCATATAACAAGTTGACTATTGATGATATGAAAGCTATTGCAGAGAAAACAGCTGGAGTGTATAAAGCGCCTAATCCTTCTTTATATGCTGATAAATTTATGTATCCTACTATAGAAAAAGCCACATGGGATGTAACATATGCTAAGGGGACTCCGATGGTAGGGAGTATCAATTTTACAATGAAGGATACACCTACAATTTCCTATCATATCGGTTACAATTTGACACCTAAAAAACAGTTGAATTCATTGGAGAAACAAGGTGTAGATAAGACTAAAGAAATTATAATGTCACCTTTGGTAAACTATGTTCTACCATCTATTGAGCCAGCTAAGGATATCCTTTCTAAAAGTAAGACATTAAAAATTAATGATTTTATATTTTTAACACTAAAAACAAGTAAAATGGTACGGGTAGATAAAAGCGATTCGTATATGTACATACATGATAGCGATCATTATAAAGAGGGGATTATGGTGATGCCAATAGCAGATACTGATATGCAGCATCTAGAGAATATATTCCCAAAAGTTGTACGGAGTATCATTATGTCTGACAAATATTCGATGCGACAACCAATTCAATTTGCTACCGTATGGAATGATGCTATGCCATCTGTATACTTGCAAATTAAGCGCCCTAAAACAACTTTGTATATGTTAATATCTCATGACAAACAATATGTATATACACACTTTATCATGTCTAATAATAGTAATCTATTGGCAAAAGATTTGCGGGATATTGTACAATATGTGGATACTAATAATAATAAGGATTACTATAATACATTCCAAAGTGGACTGGGGGCTAAGATGCCAAAAGAAATGGTTACTTATGATATTAAGAATACTAAGTAGTCGTTATTTATGAGTTGAATAATAATTAAAAATGAGCTTGTAGCACTATACTATTATAGTGCTACAGGCTCATTTTACAATATCAATTCTTTAAAACCCTATTTTGTTGTATTAGAACTTGTTTTATCGGCCGCTAGTGGTTGTTCTGCTAGAGCAACTTGAGGTTCGTTGTAAGTATAGCTTAATTGATGATTATAGGCTAATTTAAAGTAATTGGCTAACTCTTTATTTGTACAGTAGATGTAGCAACCTTTTTGACCACGTGTCATTAATGTACGGTATGTATTTTTTACAATTTCATTTGCAATACGATGTCCCTCCTCAGGATTTTCTTTTAAAAGTTTTTTGATACCTTTGATAGACTGATCTGTTTTAGCACGTTTATTAATATCTACGATGAGTTTGCCATTTTCATAACGTAAATCGTCACCGATAATAACTCCTACATACTCAAACTCAAGGCCTTGAGTGGTATGAATACAGCCCGCTTCATTAATAGAGTCTGGATCTATTGCATATGTGGTGGAATTTCCTAAGTTCCAGCTGATTCCAAAATTATGTTCCGGTATTTGGATATCTTTTACAAGAGAACTTGTTCGACCTTCCTTAGGCCAATCCCAACAATAGCCTGCTAAAACTCGAGACTTATTGTTTATCTCATTTTTTGCTTTTATAGCAGCATACATAGTATTAGGATCATCAAAAATTCTAAAGTCATAATCACCTTCAAAACCATCATAGTTTGCTGTTTCTGTAATTTGAAGAACGTTGTCTAACCAAGCTAAATAGCCCTCAGAGCCATTACAACGGAACTGAGATTCTAGTGCACCTTCATAAATAAGAGCTTTTTGTTCAGTACTAAACTTTAATATTTTATCGATGGTACCCGCATCTTTAAAAGTAACACGTTGATTTCGATCAATAAAGAAGACACTAAAGAGGGAGGCATTAATAATTTCTTTGATTTGGTCTTCTCCTTCATTTTGGTACATTCCAGATTTTTCACGTAATCTATGTGCTTCATCAACAATTGCAATTTGAAGTGCATTTTTAGAACGTGTATGGAATGTGCCACTACTTTGGAATAATGCTTTAATCTCTGTTTTCTTGAACCCTTTTTGTAGCATAGTACTATATACATTACGTGGTGCAGCATTAGATGTAATGTATTGAGCCATATAGCCATTATGAATACATTCTGCCAATAAGTTTATTGCTACAACACTTTTACCAGTGCCAGGACCGCCACGAACAATATATACAGTTTTTTGATTGTTCTTAATAGCATCTAGAGCAGATTTTTTTATGCGTTCGAATTCAACCTTTTGATCATCGATGAGTACAAACTCTTTATTACCTTGTAGCATACTTAAAATAGAATCTTGCAGAGCTTTAGATGGTCTTAATTTACCATGTTCTATTGATTCCATAATGTCTTTAGTGTCAGGCTTTGGAATATACGTTTTAATAAAATCACGGAGCCTGTCCATTTGCCCTAATGTAAACATTGGAGATATATCTAATATTCCACGATAAATTGGATCTCGCAATTCTGTTGAAATACTTTCATCAAAGTTATGTAAAAAGGCACATGGATGAAGCTCAATAGGTCTAGTTTGTACATCTTCATTAAAGTTTTCAATGAGACTACAGTAAGACCACGCTTGATAGGATGGATGTGTGACTTCATGGAGTCCACCACGGAGATAGGTAGATACAATATTATCTTTATCAGTTACTTTGAAAGCTTCGCCCCATTGCTTCAACTCCACAATGACTACATGTTCTTTATTCTGTTGATCTAATCCGGTAATAATAAAGTCTACCCGTTTTTGCGTGTTTGGAACGATGTATTCAATGGCAACACCGGCTAAATCAGGTATAGCAGAATCACGCATGACATTAGCCATATAAGATAATGAAGTCTGCCATGAATGAATTTCAGATTCGCCAACACGACGATATTTTTCTGTTAATGTTTGATGTAATTTTTTGACCAAGACACCTTGCTCGAAATCTTGGATGAAAGCTTGTTTTGTGGAGGAATAGATAATCATATATTTGTCCTATTTTTAAATGAAGGAGATTTCATAAAACTTGTTGAATATATAATATTATATCATTACTATTATTTGCTTTTTTTATGCAATTTTTCAACTATAACAATATTTGATGAGTATTAATTAAAGAAGAGTGGGGGAATTTTTTTGAAACGGAAAATATTTATATCACATGCAAGCAAAGATAAAAAAACTTATGTTGATATACTCTATAAAAAGTTGAAAACAAGTTTAATTGGGGAAGATAACATTATATATGATTCAAAATCTTTTGGTGCAGGAGAAATTATAGCTGATGAAATTAATAATTATTTAGAGCAGACAGCATTATTTGTATTATTAATATCAGATAATTCTTTAGAATCCGATTGGGTGAAAAAAGAAATGGAATTTGCACATGATAAATTGTCAGATAATCCTATGCAAATTTTACCACTAATAATAGATGATAATATTACACATAGTGATGAAAGAATTCCAGACTGGCTAAAAGAATATAGCTTACAAGTTATTAAAAAGCCAACCAAAGCAGAAGCAATTATCGTGCAAAGATATGGAGCGGTTGTTTGGTATAATAACCCTACTATCAAATTACGTGAAACTGTATTTGTTGGTCGTAATGAGGAAATTGAAACATTTGAAGAGCGATATAGTTCTTATGAGTTACAACCAATAGCTTTTTTTATTACTTCTGGTTTGGATGGTATAGGTCGTAAAAGCTTTACAAAGGCCGCTTTAAAAAAGATTGATAAAATTAAACCTACATATCAGTTTCCTAAAGTAGTATTAGATCGATATCAAAGTATTGAGGACTTTATATCTGAATTAATTGACTTTGAATATATTGATGAGAAATATAAAGTTAATTTAGGCAGAATGACTATTGATGAAAAGGTAAATATACTATTAGAAAGTGTAGAGAATATAAGAAACCAAAAACAAGTAATTCAAATCCTTGATTCTGGCGCAATTGTTACTCCTCAAGGAGATTTAGTTGATTGGTTTAAGCTTTTTGTTGAAAAAACAGAAATAGAATATCAGGGGTTAGGAATTACATTCAGTATAATTTCTAAGTATAAACTTAATACCTTTAATATTAGGTGTTTACAAAATATTTATTCAGTAAATATTGACGAGCTTAGCATTAATGATAGGAAAAAACTTCTTGCAAAATGGCGTGAAATAGAAGAAATAGATTTATCCACGAGTCAATTAGAAATGATTAGAAGTCATTTGACAGGATTTCCTGATGAGGTATATCAAATTATGCGTTTAATTAAAAATCAGGGTATTCATTATCTCGAGAATCATTTAGAGTTTATCTCGGCAATTACTGAAGATAGTATTGGTTTAGTTATGAAGGAATTTTATGATGATAATTTAGCAATGGATATATTGACTTTAATTGCTAAATTTGATTTTATAGGTTTTTCTACCTTATCAAGACTATTAAAAAAAGATGAAAAGAAAATACAATATATAGAAAAGTTTATATTGCTTGGTATTTGTTCATATATAGGTAAAGCCCATGAGTATCTTATTATGAATACTGGATTTAGAATCTATATTAATCGATTACAAAGACCTATTCGAGATGAATTTGATGAAGAGTTAAGATCTTTTGCAGAAGATAATATTAAGAGTATTGATGAGATAGATTGGGGAACTCGACAATACGTTATGCAAAATTGTCTTTTGAAAGGCAATGTTCCAGATGAATATCTAATTCCATCGATATACCTTAAAACTATAAAACAACTTTATGATAATAGACAACCAGAAGATTTATTAATAAAATTAGCTGATAAAATTCTTGAGTCAAGGAGTTATCTGGATTTAAATATATTGAATGAGATAAGATTCTTTTTGTGTAGTGCATTAGCTAGAAAAAAAGATTCTGTAAGATTTCATGAAGAAGTTAGAAATTTTGATGGATATAAACGAGAGTTTCTTTTTGGATTTTATTATCGGCATATAGGGCAATATGATAAAGCAATTGAATCATTTAAAAAGACCTTATCATTAGAACGAAATTTTAATCAAGCAAAACGAGAATTAGTATTATCATATACAAAAATGGAACGATATAATGAAGCGGCTAATTTGGCTTTGGAAAATTATACGAATAACAGATCAAATCCATATCATATTCACGCATACTATAAAGTCTTAATGCATCAAACCCTTTCTCATGATGTTCGATTAAAAAAATTAGAAATTTTATTAAAGGATATGGAAAAAATTCAATCTATAAAAGCTAATAATATGTATTGGACTATGAAAGGAGAAATTGCTTTAAATTTAAAAAATGATTATGATGAGGCATTAAGAGCTAGTATTGAATTAAATAATCTTGATGAGGATAATATTTATACGTTAATATATAATCGTGAATTTTATTTTAAATATAGTCAAGTTGATGGCTTAGGTAATGTATTAAATAAGCTTAAACGCTATAATAATATAAACAATACTTATTATTTAGATTTTATAAAAGCAAAAGTTTATTTTTATTTGTTTAATAATCAATATGAATTAGTAGATGATATTCTATCAAATTATTTAAACTCTGAGAAAGATAGAGATATTATAATGAATAGAATAAAAGAGTTACATCCAGAGTTAGTTCCTTAGATATCGTGTTATATTATAAGCTGGCTGTAATAATGTTGATTATAAGCATTTTATTTTTCTATAATAAAAGTTTTGAAGGGACAGTAACTAAACAAGCCCTTTACTACTAAAAATAGCTATTAGTTGATTGTACATAATTAACTAATAGCTATTTTTCTGTATTTTATAAGGGAAAAGGGTCCGGAAGGACCCATTCCATTGGTATAATTTAAGTATGAGACGAATTGTAAAATATATTGCGATAAATAAAAAGACTCATATTGGAAATCTCGTGTAAAATGTAAATAACCACAAATACATGATACGGAGGTCTCTAATATGAGATAATATATACATCTTACCACAGAAAAACGAAGTCAAATAGAAATTTTAAGAAAAGTACGCTGTTCGTAAAATTGCTAGTTTAATCGGTGTTTACCATTCTACTGTAGCAAGAGAGTTAAATCGCGTTGAAGGCGAATACTCTGTGATTAAAGCACAGCAGTTAGCTACTGGTAAGTCTGTTAATAAAGGAAGACCAATAAAGTTAACACCTCAATTAGCGACTTTAATTGAATCCAGATTACAGGTCTCCAGAAGAATTGGTTGGTGCTGAATTAGTTGGAGTTCTAAGCTTTAAGACAATATATTCCTGGATCCATCGTGGTTTTCTTGCTGTAACGGAAAAGGTACTTCGCCGGAAGGGGAAAAAGCCCGGTACGCAAGAAACTCGTTGACGCTTCAATATTAAAAGAACTATTAAAGAATGACCTCAAGAAGTTGAAAACTGTGAGGTTTTTGGTCATTGGGAACTAGATACAATGGTTTCTTCCAGAGGTCAAAATAAAGGCTGTTTAGATACATTTGTTGAACGTAAAATTCGATTCTATGTAGCAATAAAAATGAATAATCGAACTAAGGATTCTATGTTTTTAGCTATTAGTTCCCTATATAATACATTAACCAGTAAATTACTTAAAACCTTTACGGTGGACCGTGGTAAAGAATTTGCATGCTCTGAACAGGCTGAAGCCGAGTTCGGAATACCAATGTATTTTGCCGATGCTTACGCAGCATGGCAACGTGGTTCTAATGAAAATAGTAATGGTTTACTTCGAGAATTTTTTCCTAAGAGAACCGATTTAGCTAAAGAAACACTAGATAAACTAACAGGAGTACTAATGTTAATTAATAATCGACCTAGGAAATGCCTTGGGTTTAAAACACCATTTGACATGTTTAAACATGAGACTAGAAAATTGATTTAATTTTGTCGCACTACTTATTGCAATTAAAGATTTCCAATACTAAAAACTATATTCATATAGCTTCATTAAATATTCATAATTTAAATCGTTTATGATAAAATACTAGTAATATAGCTAGATTATGAGCTTTGGTATACTTTTTTTATTGGAACGATGATGGGGGATAATATGGGTTATATTGATACTTTAACAACAGAGGAAAGAGTTTCTTATTTAATGAAACCTATTTTAAAGGTACTTAGTCAATCAAGTAGTTCATTAACGACAGCAGAATTACGCTCTCAAATAATTAAGATGGATCCATATATTGCTGAATATGCTGAAGCTGTATATACTTCAGAGAAAACAGGAATCCCTTATAAGGATTTTACTAAAAGATTTAGTCTTGCAATTAAAGAGCTAGAAGTTTTAGGTATTTTAAGTCGTGAGGGTAAAGGTAAAAATAGTCGTATTTTATTAACACCAAAAGGTCAAGAGCTAGATATATCAACATTAAATGTGGAAAAAGAAATTAGGGCTAAAGCGCAAGTTTATTGGAAAGCGAGACGAAAAAAGATAACTAGGAAAAAAACAAAGGCGGCTAATGTAACAAAAAATGAAAAGAGAGTGTTATGGAGAGCAACTGCAAACTTTAAAGAATCTGGTTTCTCTTGGTATCAACTTGAAGTTGGTGATGTTGTTACGTACAACTATGCAACTGAAAAGAACATAGAAATCGGAAGATTTGGCTTAGGGTATAATAAAGATTCTGGAGCGGGCTCTAATCAACCTGCGGGTTCCATAGTTTGTGTTTTTCAAATTGTTGATTATTTAATTTTACCTGATTTACAAACTAACAAAGCCGTATTACGTTGTGTACATAAATTTGATAACCCAATAAGTCTTTATGAGATTAATAGTTGGTTTAATGATGGAAGTTCATTAAATCTTCAAGGTGGGCTTGCCTCAATTTCAGATACTCAAGCAGATATTATTATTAATAAATTTGAAAGTATTATACCTAAATTATCACCCTTTATAAAAAGTAGTAAAATATTTTTACCAATAGATCAAAGAGAACATCCACTACAGATAATGTTGTATGGTGCACCTGGTACTGGCAAAAGTTATAGTATAAGCTTTTTAATAAGACAAAGTTATCCAAGCTTCAATGAATGTGATGATAACCCTTATGTTTTCCGTACCACTATTTATCGTGATTACTCTTACTTTGATTTTGTAGGTAATATTATGCCTGTAACAAAAGATGGGAAAATTTCTTATGAATTTGTACCAGGAATTTTTACAACTGCTCTATTTGCTGCGTTAAGAAATCAAGATAGTGGTATAGATGTATATCTTATTTTAGAGGAAATGTCTCGTGGTGATATTGCTAGTATTTTTGGTGACATATTCCAGCTATTGGATAGAGATGATACAGGTAAAAGCATGTATGGTATTAACAATAAATCCATTTATGAATACCTTATTTTAAATGGAGCTATAAAGCCAGGATATAAGATTGTTATTCCAAAGAATTTACATATCATAGGTACCGTTAATACAAGTGATCAAAATGTTAATGTTATTGATACTGCGTTTAAACGAAGATTCGATTTTAAATATGTCGGAGTTGAACCTATTAAGTCAAATAATAATGGCTACGTCAATAATTTTAGTATTAATTTTACAAGTGACAATCAGTATGAGTGGGTAAAACTATATCAAGCAATCAATCATGTTATAATAAATGATTTAGGATTAGCAGAAGACAAACAGCTAGGGCCTTTCTTCTTAAAGGATAAAGGTAATGATGACTTAAATAGAGATCAAGTTGCTAATAAATTATTACATTACTTATGGCAGGATGTAGAGCGTGTTTCGTATACTAGTGGAAGCCTTTTTGCTGACGGTATAACATCTTTTAGTCAATTATATTATGCATTTGAGAAGCGAGAAAATATTTTAAGTAAATCTGTAATCGAGCAATATGGGAAGTTATGATATGGAAAAGGATGTATTGGACTATCACTTTGAAATTATTAATGATGGTGATAATTTGACAGAGTCTTTTTGCGACGATTGGGATATTTATCCATATTGTGATCGATATAATGAGAGGTTGAGCTGCTCGTTTGTAGGGATGGTAGTGAAAGAAGGTAATATTCTACTATCCTTTCCTAAGCACTATAATGTTGGTAAAGTCACTTCACGAGATGAGAAGTTATGGATATTACAATCGATGAAAGACATATTACATATTATAGAGCAAGATAGACAATTGTATGGGGTTGAGCCTGGACAATTAACTGACACGATTCCTGTAGATGCATATCATTATATTCTTAGATATTATTTAGAGCTTGGATTATATCATCGTCAAATAAGGGATACCTCTAAAGGTTATAAAGGGCACATCAATTGGCATCAAACAATAAATTCAATTCGTCCTTTATTAAGTGATGGAAATTTTATATATTCTCCATTTATAGTTAACTGTGAATATGATGAGTCAATTTTTATAACTGAGTGTATGGATTATGTCTTATATGATTTTTATAAATCATTTCAATCTTTATTAGATGATATCCATCCTTATAAACGTAAATTTTATAATCCTATTTTTGACGAGTACAATTTTTGCATCTCTAAATTACAAACATTAATTGGTCGTCTTTTCAAGGATCATGAACGGTTGTTGTTGAACTCTTTGATAAGATACTTTCAATGGAAAAGTAATCATAGTAAGTCCTCTAAGTTTCTAACTCTGTATTTTGAATGGTTTTGGGAACGTATGGTACATTCGTATTTGTCTAATCATGTACTAATCTCGGGTGATGATTATGAAATTACAACGGAGCTACAACCTACCAAGCTAAATATAATAAAACCAGATAACATGGATATCGAGCAACGTAAAAATGGTGAACGTAGTCGATTTTCAATACAGTTTGATCATTACTTAAAAATTGTAACTAGTAGAACTCAACCATTAATCTTATTGTTTGATTCCAAGTATTTTTCTAATGATGTGAATGCATTTAATTATAAGCAAGCATTTTATTACTATTATTTGCGTGGTAAATATAAAGATGCCATTATTAGAAATGCTTTAATCATACCTACATCAGGTGAAAGGAGAACTGTAGTACACGTTGATAGACAACACATTGATGGTCTATATATTCGTGAGGAATATATAAATTTTAAGGATATAATCGACTATTATAATTCGATCATATCTTAATAGTAATTGTAAAAGATATATACATAAGTAAAAAATCTCCCTAGTTGTAATATGATAGCAACTAGGGAGATTTCCTTATTTGGCAGTACGTATTAGTTATGCAGTCCTCGTTTACTGTATATTTTTAAGATTATAGCAATAATTGTATTTAACACAAATAGAGCGGCAAAACATTCTAAAGCAGTAGTATAGCCATATCCTGCTTCGTGAAAGTATGATACGAGCATAGGGCCTGCGATGCCCGCTAATCCCCAAGCAGTTAGAACACGACCATGAATAGTAGAAAGCTGACGTATACCGTAGAGATCTGCAAGATATGCTGGCATACAGGCGAATCCACCGCCATAGCATGTGATAATGAGAAGAATTAAAATTTGGAATGTTAGTGCGCTATTTGTTTGGGCGAGTAAATAGAATGCGACGATTTCTATAATAAAGAATAGTATGTAAGTCTGTGCTCGTCCAAGGTAATCGGAAATAGTAGACCATGCAATACGCCCCCCACCATTGAAGATACCGATGACACCAACCAGCGATGCAGCTGCTGCAGGTGTCATACCAATGGCTTCTTGCGCCATTGGGGATGCTAAGGATAGGAGACCTATACCACAGGTAATATTAATAAAGAATACCCACCAAAGGGCACCAAATTGCCAAGTTTTCATGGCATCATTGGCTAGCATGCCATGGTTATGAACGTACATGGTAGATTTATCTTTAGTAGTTCGAGTTGGGTGTTTTTGTTGAGGTGCTTTCAAGTAGAGAGAAGAAGCACCCATAATTACGAGATAGATTACACCGAGGATAATGAAATTATCTATTAATCCAACCTGAGCTACGAGATATTGCATAAGAGGTCCTGCAATGAGTGAAGCAAATCCAAAACCCATAATGGCTAAGCCGGTAGCAAATCCTGGGCGATTTGGAAAGTATTTCACGAGCGTAGACACTGGTGTTATATAACCGATGCCTAGTCCAATACCACCAATGATGCCGTAGAAGAGGTAGAGTAAGGTAAGATTATGTATGCTAAGTGCATAGGCCGTACCAAATAATCCGGTTACCCAGAATAACATAGCGAGAAGGCCACTTTTTTTAGGACCTATTTTTTCTGCAAAGGATCCAAGAAAACCCGCAGATAGTCCGAGCATTAAAATGGCTAATGAGAATGTCCATGTTGTTTGCGATAAGGTAAAACCCATATCTACCATGATTGGACGTGTGAGTACGCTCCATGCGTATACGCTACCAATGGATATGTGTAGACCAATGGCTGCTAATGCAATAAACCAACGATTTCTCATAAAAAAACTCCTTTCGTATAGGTGAGATATTTAAATATAGATAAAGAAGCATTTGTTACGAGAAGGCAATAAAAAAGACCATCTGAACAAAAACTTGCCCAGACGGTCGGCTATCACAGGATGTGTGCTACTGTGCATGTAGTCAATTCTACGTATCCGTCAGCCCAGTAGGAA
>OGKO01001385.1_pt1 | contig 14143 bp, 9 predicted proteins | sample 1572451 | NCBI WGS metagenome assembly OGKO01 (sample SAMEA2582089, study PRJEB24529) | metagenome | biome: Human gut stool | place: China | collected 2011 | reverse complement strand
CAGAGGTAGGGAGGGGGGAGTCGGAACACCCCTCCCTGCCTCTGGCCCAGCGGAGAGTCCCTGCACGCTGAAGGCAAGTAGGAGCTTCCCGGCTAAAGCGAAAAGCTTGCGGGCGCGCCAAAGGCTCCCTCCCAGAGGGAACTGGCAAAACCGTCATGTTTTGACTGAGGGAGTTCGTTCCAAACCCCTCCCGTGAAAACAGGGGGAGCGGAACGTCCGCAGACGTTCCGCTCCCCGAAATCCAAATCATACTTCCGCTATTGATGTGCATAGCGAACGCGGCGCACATTTAAAATGGTTTTACCCAAACAGCACCACAGCGTAGCTTACACCTTTTTCTACCACGTAGGCAACGCCCAGTTTGGTCTTGCCCTTTGCGGCTTTGGTCATGGTGTCGGTCACACGACCGTCATTCGGCAGAACAAAGGTAATGTCCGAAGTGGTGTTGAAGTTCTGGCTGTTGGGGTCCGGCTGGATGGCAAAGCCCGGCGTAAAGTCATCTACGCCCATACCGCCGCCGATGCCCTTGCCAATGCCCATGCAGTCAAAGGCAGAGGCGTAGCGCGGATTCTCCATCTGTAGCAGCGCTTTTGCATCATTGCCGATATTGTTCTCCCGGGAAAGCTCCGTCTTTTCTGCATTGACCTTGCAGGACACTGCGCTTTGGGCGACCCAGTAGGCAATATAGTAAGCCTTATTGCTCAGCTCTTCATCGTAGGTCACGCCTTCAAAGCTCTCGCACAGTGCCTTTGCGCTTTCGGCTGTGGAGCGCTTGGGCCCCATGGGTGCGCCCACGCTGGCATCGCAGGCGGTGAATACGGTCAGTGCCATCAGGCCGACCAGCAGGCAGGCCAGTAGTTTCTTCCAGTTTTTCATAAAACGATGCTCCTTTCCGTTCCGGGGTCGTTGCGGGTCTGCGTCCGCACGGACGCAGTTCTTTTTGCTTTCTTCTGCATCCATGATACCTTTTTTTGGCGGGAAATGCAATCGTTTTGGCGTAAAAAAACAGGCTGCCGTGCAAAAACACGGCAGCCTGCGGAAAAGATTTTATTTTGCGTACTCCACGGCGCGGCTCTCGCGGATGACGTTGACCTTGATCTGGCCGGGATAATCCAGCGTATCCTCGATCTTTTTTGCGATAGCGCGTGCCAGCAGGATGACCTGATCGTCGCTGATGACGTCGGGCTTGACCAGAATGCGCACCTCGCGGCCTGCCTGCACGGCAAAGGCCTGCTCCACGCCCTCGAAGCCGGAGGAGATCTCCTCCAGATTTTCAAGGCGCTTGACGTAGCTTTCCACGTTCTCGCGGCGGGCACCCGGGCGGGCGGCGCTGATGGCGTCGGCAGCCTGAATGATGAAGGCCAGCGGGGTCTTGGGCTCCACGTCGCCGTGGTGTGCCTCAATGGCGTGGATGATCTGGGTGTTCTCCTTGTACTTGCGGCAGATGTCCACGCCGATCTGGACGTGGCTGCCCTCGATCTCGTGATCCAGTGCCTTGCCGATATCATGCAGCAGACCGGCGCGGCGTGCCATGGTGACGTTCACGCCCATCTCGCCTGCCAGCAGACCGGCCACCCAAGCCACTTCCATGCTGTGGGTCAGGGCATTCTGACCAAAGCTGGTGCGGTACTTCAACCGGCCGATCAGCTTGATCAGGTCCGGGTGCAGGCCGTGGATGCCCAGCTCCATCACTGCGCGCTCGCCCTCGCGCTTCATCTGCAGTTCCAGATCGTGGCGGCACTTCTCTACCGTCTCCTCGATGCGGGCGGGGTGGATGCGGCCATCGCCGATCAGGCGCTCCAGCGTCATGCGGGCCACCTCGCGGCGGGTCTGGTCGAAGGAGGACAGAGTAATGGCCTCCGGGGTATCGTCGATGATCAGATCCACGCCGGTAGCGGTCTCCAGTGCGCGGATGTTGCGGCCCTCGCGGCCGATGATGCGGCCCTTCATCTCATCGCTGGGCAGCGGCACCACGCTGACGGTGGTCTCGCTGCAATGGTCGGCAGCGCAGCGGCTGACGGCCTGTCCGATGAGGTTGCGGGCAATGTTATCGCAGTTTTCCTTCAGGTCGGTCTCGTAGGCGGCAACGCGCACGGCCTTTTCGTGGGTCAGCTCCTCGTCCACCTTATGCAGCAGCACCTCGCGGGCGTCCTCCTGGCTCAGACCGGCCAGCGTTTCCAGACGCTCCATCTCCTTGGCGCGCAGAGCGTCGATCTCTGCCAGACGCTCCTCGGCCTCGGCAGCGCGCTTTTTCAGCTCTTCTTCCTTCTTTTCCAGAGCCTCGGTCTTGCGGTCCAGCGCTGTCTCCTTCTGGTCGATGCGGTTCTCCTGACGGCTGATCTCTGCACGGCGCTGCTTGATCTCCTTGTCGGCCTCTGCCTTCTGGGCATCGACCTCGGCTTTCAGACGGAAAGCCTCGTCCTTTGCTTCCAGAACCGCTTCCTTGCGCTTCTGGTCGGCGGTCTTGATCGCCTCGTTTACCAGCCGGGTAGCCTCGGCCTCGGCGCTGCCGATCTGGGCTTCGGCAGTCTTTTTACGGTTGTTGTAACCAATAAAATAGCCCGCAGCCACGCCGACAACAGCAACGATCAAGGCCACGATCACTCCGATCGCGGTCATTGCGTTCACTCTCCTTTGTTTCAATTCAATGCAAAATTAAAAGCAGGAGACGCTGCGCCGCAGGACACGGGCAATGATATAGAAAGAGCTTTCAATGCAAAAAGTGACACCAAAACCATACGCACCGTCCTAAACCGGCGGCACGGGCAAAAGCATACGGCTTTTCTCTTTACGGTTCCATTTTATATCAAACAGGCACGCTTTGCCTGAAACGGGTACAGGGTCACACTGAAACCTGCGTACAGCGTCTTTGATTCCATACTACTAAATATAGTACGAAACATTTGCCCGCTTGTCAAGAGGAAAACCCTGCCCGCAGAACATTTTGTGCAGAAAAACAAAAATAAGAACGAACCCTCTCAGGCGCTCCCGCGCCAGATTCCCCCTTTTGTCACCTGCGGTGACAAAAGGGGGCGTGTGGATTTGCGAAGCAAAGACGGAGAGGGCGCACGCCGGGAGTAACTTTCCCACAAAACCAAAAGGGCTGCCCCGGAGAACGGAGCAGCCCTTTCGGCTTGTGATGAAAAGAAGAAAATGAAGAAGATGGCTTATTATTTGGCGGCTTTTTCGCCCTCCGGGAAGATGATCTTATTCACAAAGAAGAAGATCACCATGGAGATGCCGCCGTTGAGCACGGTGGTGCCGATATTGTAGATGAAATCCGGCACCAGCAGACCGGCCACTGCCACCCAGATGCAGTTGATGGAGTTGACGATGCAGGTAATGACGCAGAACGCCAGCACATACCAGCCGATCTGCTTTGCCAGATTGCCCTTGCTGCGGAACACGAAATTGCGCTGGATGGGGAAGTTGATGCACTCGCCGATGACCATGGCGATCATGTAGGCGCAGAAGTAGGGCAGACCGCCGTGGGCGGCATCGTAGCCGAGGATGTTCCACTTGAAGGTCTCGCCGAACAGGGTGATATCAATGCCCGGCCAGCCGAAATCCACCACCGGCAGGCTTGCAAAGGCCTTGGGCAGGAACTGCAGCAGCAGGTACTTGAACACGGTGATGAGGTTGGACACGATGACGAACAAGCCGCCCTCGCGCACCCACTTGGCAGCGGCAGGGTGCTTTGCCGCGAAGTTATTCCAGAAATTCATAGCCTGCTTCCTTTCAGCTGTTTTTCAAGCGCTCTTCCATGCGGCTGTTCAGCACGAGGTTCTTCACGGCCTCCAAGATCACCCGCACAAGGCCGATGATCCAGAAGCCCTGCAGCTCCATCACGATGCCGTCCACCATGCCCATGCTGATGCCACCGTTGGTCATTTTAGCCAGCGCCCGCAGGGGCATATTATACTGGAACAGGATGTTCAGGTCGGGCTTGCCCTTTTTGATGCTGCGGCGCAGCAGCGCACCCAGCACGGCAGCGGCCAGCCAGCCGATGGGGCTGCGTCCGTGTCCCATCTCGCCCAGCGTCATGTTACGGTCGATGTGCACCTTGTTCTCCGGGATAGCGTGCCCCAGCAGCGCCTCAAACTCCGCGTCTGGCAGGTTCTGCACCTGCGCGGTGCGGTAATGCTCCAGATTTTTGCCCGCGTAGGGGTCGGGTGCGCCGGTGCCCGCCACCGTGACGGCGGCAGTCAGACGGATGTCGGCGCTGGAAGCGCCCACCAGCAGCTGATAGCTGCCGCCCTCCACCTCCCAACGGTCGGTGGCAACGTTCCAGTAGCGGAACGCCTTATCGTCCAGCGGGATGGTGACGGTCTTGCTCTCTCCGGCTTCCAGCTGCACCTTGACAAAGCCCTTCAGCTCCTTGACGGGGCGGAAGATCTTTGCATCCGGCTTTGCCACATACAGCTGTACCACCTCGGCACCGGCACAGCTACCGGTGTTGGTGACGGTCAGGGTCACGCCCTTTTCGTCTGCTTTCAGGTCACTGTACGCAAAGCTAGTATAGCTCAGGCCGTAGCCGAAGGGGAAGGCGGTGGGCACACCGGCGGTGTCGTAGTAGCGGTAGCCCACATACAGACCCTCGCGGTACTCCACGGTGGGGCCGTCGCCGCCGAAATGTTCCTTTGCGGGGGTGTCGGCGTAGCTGCACGCCCAAGTCTCTGCCAGCTTGCCGCAGGGGTTCTGTGCGCCGGTGAGCACCTCGACCAGTGCGCCCGCACCGGCCTGACCGCCCAGACAGCCATAGACCAGCGCCTTGCAGTCCTTAACCCAACCGCTTTCCAGCGAGGAGCCCGCACTCAGCAGCACCACCACGTTGGGATTTGCCGCCGCCACAGCGGACAGCAGTTCCAGCTGGTTTTCAGCCAGCTTCATGTCGGCGCGGTCGATGCCCTCGCTCTCCTTGATCTCGTCCAGACCCATGCACAGCAGCACCACATCGGCGTTCTTTGCCAGCAGCACCGCCTCGGCTTTCAGCGCCTCGTCGGGCTTGCCCTGCCGGTCAAAGCCCTTGGCGTAGCCGACGCTGTTCAGGCCGCTCTCGGCAAGGCAATCCAAGAAGGAATCCACCTTGATGGAGTTGACGGCGCTGGAACCTGCACCCTGATAACGGGGCGTCTGGGCAAAGTCACCGATGACCGCCACCTTCTCCCCCTTTGCAAGGGGCAGCAGGCTGTTTTCGTTCTTCAGCAGCACGATGCTCTGGGCAGCAGCCCGGCGTGCCAGTGCGTGGTGGGCGTCGGCATCGAACTTGCCGGGTGCGGCGTCCACTGCCGCCTTGGTGGTGAACACCAGCTCCAGCAGCTCGTCCAGCCGGGCGTCCACGTCTGCCTCGGTGATCTTGCCGGTCTGCACCGCCTTCATCAGCTCCCGGACGGCGTCCCCGCCGGGGGCGGGCATTTCCAGCGTAGAGCCGTTCTTTACGCCAAGGGCGTGGTCGTTGCTGCCGCCCCAGTCGGTGACCACTGCGCCATCAAAGCCCCAGTCCCTGCGCAGGATATCCATGAGCAGGTGGGCGTTCTCGTTGGCGTAGGTGCCGTTGATAAGGTTATAGGCAGACATGATGGTCTTGGGCTGTGCCTCTTTGACCACCATCTCGAAGCCGGTCAGGTAAATTTCCCGCAGGGTGCGCTCGTCCACGATGGAGTCCGAGGCCATGCGGCGCAGCTCCTGACTGTTCACGGCAAAGTGCTTGGGGCAGGCGGCAATGCCGTTTTTCTGGATGCCGCGGACGTAGGCCGCTGCCATCTTGCCGGAAAGGTAGGGGTCCTCCGAGAAATACTCGAAGTTGCGGCCGCACAGGGGGCTGCGCTTGATGTTCAGGCCGGGACCCAGCAGCACCGATACGCCCTGTGCTGCGGCCTCCTCGCCCATGGCTGCGCCCACAGCCTCGCCAAGCTCCGGGTCCCAGCTGTTGGCCACGGTGGCCGAGGTGGGGAAGCAGGTGGCGGGCACACTGGGGTTCAGACCCAGATGGTCGGCCGCGCCCGCCTGCTTGCGCACGCCGTTGGGGCCGTCCGACAGGGTAATGGCCGGGATGCCCTTGCCCGGCAGCGCCCGGGTGGTGAACACCGTGCCGCCGCTCAGCAGGGCGCATTTTTGTTCCAGACTCAGTTTTGCAATAATATCCTGATATTTCACGGGGAAATCTCCTTTCAGTAGAAACGGTATTGCCTTTGGAAACAGGACCACGCATAAGGAGAAGAAGCGTGATTCTGTTTCCAAAAGGGAACACGGCTGCGGGTCGTAACTGCCGTGCAGCCGTGTTCCGGGATTAGAAGAAAGACAGTTTTGATTACGGGTCAGTACTTATGCCTTACTCACATCCGCACCCGCATTGGTATTAGCCAGCGTTTTATTATACTTGCGGCGGCGAAGAATCACCACAACACCTGCCAGAACCAACACATAGACAATCACACTGCCTACCAGTGCAGGCGTGCGCCACATAGGCACAGGCGCATCTACATCTACACCGTAGCTATTCGCCAGCGTATACAGATACTGATGTGCAGCTTCGCGCATCTTCAGCTGACCGGTAGCAGTCTGGCTCAGGTTATCGAAGGTCTTAGTGCCCCAGCCAAACAGCAGATTGGTACCACCTGCCAAGACAGCTTTTTCAATATCCATAAAGCCATGCTCCTCGTTGTTATCCGTAATTACAGTGCCAATAAAGCCCCATTCATTACGCAGAACATTGGTCAGTAGTGCAGTACTTGCACCGGCCCAAGTAGTACCAATATTATTGTAGGAAGACATCACAGCCGTGCTGCCGCCTTCCTTCACAGCCTTTTCAAACGGCACGAAGTAAATTTCACGCATTGCCTGCTCATCGGCCCAGGTGCACAGACCATAATGACGCCAGGTTTCACGCTCATTCAGTGCAAAATGCTTAATGTAGCAGTACATACCATTTTTCTCTGCCGCACCAACCGTAGCAGCGGACATGGAACCAGAAAGGAAGCCATCCTCAGAATAGTACTCAAAGTTACGGCCAGCAAATGCATTGCGGTGGGTATTAGCACCAGGTGCATACCAGCCGGAAATATTCCACGCCTTTCCTTCCTGCGAGATTGCATCGCCAAATTCAGAAGCCAGGTCTACATTCCAAGTAGCCGCCAGCAGAACTTCTGCCGGATAAGTAACCGTCTTATATGTGCAGGTACCCATAAAGGCATCGAGCACATAACTCAGAGCGGCAGGTCCGTCCATTTCATAAGTCTGTCCCTTACCGATATTATCAACTGCTGCACTTCCCCAGCCATCTGCGCCCAGCAGTTTGTACATATCATCAAGGGTCAGCTGATCCAGCAGCTTATCCCACTGTGCATCATCATAGGCAAGGCCTTCCATGTCTTTCAGAGTAAGGCCATTCTTTGCACCAAAGGTCGGCGCAGTGTCATCTGCATTCACATAGCTATCATCCACTAACAGCGCATTGTTGAAGGCTTCCAGCTGTTCAGCAGTTGCTTCCTTGCTGGTACCGGGAACGATCTGCCAAGTGTCACGGTTGAGGTAAGCCACATCACCAGCTGCATCATCAAACTGATTTGTTGCTACCACCTCGTCCGAAGAGCGCTTGCCGACATACTTGCAGTTTTCCACACCACTGCCAAACGCACTGTCCTGGAACACTTCATTCTCAGCAACCTTGCAGGTCATGGTCAGATTATCTTTCACCGTATGAGAATCCGTACGCAGAGAAATCTGATACTCGCCAGCTTCCAGCACGTAGGAACCGGTAGAAGTGTAGTACTTCTGTGCATCATAAGAAGCCATCTGCTCTACCGGCATAGAAATCGTAACCGTTTCCGTTTCGCCCGGCTGCAATTCCTTCGTCTTTGCAAAGCCGCCCAGTACTTCGCCAGCCTTCTGCAAGCCGCTGCCGCCTTCAGCTGCACTGTAATAGGGCGCACTGTAATACAGTTCCACAACATCTTTGCCAGCCACATTGCCAGTATTGGTAACTTTGACATTCCACTCCAGCGTATCCTGTGCGGTAACGGTAGTCGGAATCGTGTTTTCCAGTTCCCAGTCAAAGCTTGTGTAGCTCAAGCCATAGCCAAAGGGGAACTGCACTACATCATTGTAGGAAAGTCCCGTCAGATTTTCTCCTTCACGGGTAGTGTAATCGTAGCTTTCACGGGTTTCGTAATAACGATATCCCACATAAATGCCTTCCTGATACTCTACAAGGTAGGCAGGATGACTTTCGAAGTTTTTAAAGCAGTCATTAGAGTTGGTATACTCAAAGGTATCAAAGTTGTAGTAAGAAGGGGTCGTTTCTACTGCATAAGGGTAGATATCCGGCAGACGGCCAGAGGGGTTGACTGCGCCCGTCAGAATGTTGACAATTCCAATCGTGCCCACATCACCGGGATCACCGATCCAGAGGGCTGCATCAACGCCTTCATCATTCAGGAAGCCCAGTTCCATAGCATTGCCCGAATTGATCAGAACGATAACATTATCAAATGTCGCTTCTGCCTGTTCCAGCAAAGACTGTTCCGCGCTGTTCAGTTCCAGATAATGCTTGCTCTGATCCGGTGCATACGAGGTATTTTCAGCCATCGAAGTGGGCAAGTCATTGCCTTCACCGCCCTTGCGGGAGAACACGACCACAGCAGTATCCGAAAAATCCTTCATTGCTTCAAATGAGCAGTCTCCAGTATACTGGTACTCCACACCCATGTCCTTAGCCAATTCCTCGGTTGCAGGCAGTTCCGGGATGGAAAAATCAACAGAGAATGTATTTCCGCCTTCGTTGTTTTTGGGGCTGTAGAGATTGACCAGATTTTGATTCACTTCAAAACCTGCATCCGTAAAGGCTTTTACAAAATCTGTCCGGTTTGCAGTGTAGCTGCTGCCACCGGAACCCGTACCGCCATAAACCGGATTTGCGGAAGCATAGCCCAGAAGATTGATTTTTCGGTTTGTTCCTGCCAACGGCAGAGCGCCGTCATTTTTCAGAAGGACTGCGCCTTCCTCCTCGATTTTCTGAGCCACTGACAAACCATTTGCATAAGATGTTTTTTGCAATTCCGGGTCTCCATTCTGGCCAGGGAATGCCTTGTCCAGAGAACTAGGAAACACACCAAACATTGCTACATCTGCCACTATTCCAACTGCCAGTAAGAGTGCTGTAACAGCTGTCAGCAACTTTGTGGGCTTTTTGTTGTTCGGATCGCGCTTCATTGTGTTGTCTCCTCCATATTCTTTTATATTTTTTGGGCCGTACCCAACTGTGACCCATTATAACGGATATTTGCGCATCGTTATCATCTTTTGCACAATCTGTCGTTTTGGATACACAGTTTGCAAAAGTTACAATAAATTTTCAATTTTTATTGTGCTTGTGCACAAACAAAGCTCACACTTCTTTGTGCACCCTGCCAGACAACAAAAAACGGCAGGGGATACCTGCCGTAAAAATATTATTGCTTTTGGGGCAGCGGGAACAGGATGCGCAGGGTGCACCAGTTGTTTTCCCAGTGCAGCGTCATGCTGCCGCCGTGCTGCCCGACGGTGGTGCGGACGCTTTTCAGGTCCGACCCCTGCGGCAGACCGTCCGCATCCAGTGCGGGGGCGGCCTCTGTATAGTGCTCGAACCGCAGCATGGCAAAGCCGCCCTGACTGTACACCGCCACCTTGACCAGCCGCTTTTCGGGGTCCGGCTCGGCACGGACGGCGGCAATGGCGTTGTCCAGCGCCACGCCCACGATGGTGCACAGCTCCCGGATGGTGAGAAAGCCCAGCATCCTGCCGTCCGCTACGCTGGTGATGGTGATGTTCTCCTGCTGGCATTCCATGGTCTTGGCGGTGAGCAGGGTATCCAGCACCGGGTTGCCGGTCTTGTTCTCGGCCTCGTACTGGCGGATGTTCTGCTCCATGGCGGCAATGGCGGCGTTCTGCTTAGTCTGGTCCTGCTCCTCCCGGATGCGGGCAAGCTGGACTTTCAGTTCATGGTACCGCCGGTTGATGAGGTTGATGCCCTCTTTGCTGCGCTTGTACTGCTCGTACTGGCGGTGCAGCACCTCGTCCATGGCGGCAAGCTCGCTGTGCAAAGCGTTCTCCCGCAGCTGCTCGTGCTGCACGGTCAGGATCAACACGCCGGAAAAATCCACCAGCGTGCGGATGGAAAAGATGCTCATGTTGATATCGCTGCCCGGCAGAAAGCCCAGATTGCTCACCGCAAAGGCGGTCAGCGCCAGCATGACCGCCGTAAGAGCGGCACCGCCGCTGATCTCCAGATGTCCGGCGGGCTGGGGGCGGCGATGCAGCAGGCAGCTCATCCCCCCGAACAGCGCCCCGTACACCAGCGCCAGCAGCAGCAAAGACAGCGGCTCCCACGGGCTGCGGGCGGGCCAGAGGGCGCAGTGGAGCTGCCACTCCACGCTGGCGGCAAGCTCTGCCAGAATGAACGCCCGGGCGCAGTGATACCCGGCTTCCAGCAGGGTAATGCTCCACACGCCCCATAAATATAAGTAGGAAAGCCCGATGGCCGCTGCCATGCAGGGGATCCAGAACCTCCCGGGCACGTTGCCTGTCAGCCCCAGAAACGCCGACAGCACCACCGCCCACAGCAGGGTGATACCCCCGGTGACCGCTCTGGAAAAGCGGGGCGCAAGTGCCGGTGTGACCAGCAGTACCGCCAGACACTCGGCAAGGGCGGTGTACAGCCGGGGGATATCCGGCAGCGCGGTCATGAACCCTCACCTCCGATGTAGTCGGTCAGCGCTGCAAGAAAGGCCTTGCGCTTGGGGCGGCTGACCTGCAGCTCGCAGGGGCCCACCTGTACGGTGCTCTGCCGCAGCTCCCGCACCTGTGCCAGATTGACAAGGTAGCCGCTGTTGCACCGGGCAAAGGGGCAGTCTGCCAGCTTTTCCTCAAAGGTCTTGAGGGCGCCGGGGGCGGAAAAATCGCCCTCGTCGGTGTAAAAGTGCACCCGATGCCCCTCGCTTTCCAGATAATAGATGCTTGCAGTGTCCAGCCGCCGCAGCCCGCCCTCCACCGGCACGGTCAGGTAGCGTTTTGCCCGCTTTTCCAGCCGGGCAACCGCCTTGAGCAGCTGCTGTGAAAAGGCAAAGTAGGGCACCGGCTTCAGCACATAGTCCAGCGCTCCCACCGAGTAGCCTCGGATGGCGTACTGCGCCATATTGGTGATGAAGATCAGGATCACCTCTGCATCCATCTGCCGGATGCGCTCCGCCGTGGTCATGCCGTCCAGATGCTTCATCTCCACATCCAGAAAAATAATGTCGTAGACCGCGCGGTAATTATCCAGAATATCCACGCCGTCCGCAAAGACCGTTACTTCAAATTCCGTCCCGTACTGCCGGGTATACCGCCGGACATACTCCTGCAATATTCCCTGTACCTCCGCGTCATCCTCTACGATCGCCACCCGGATCATGACCGCACCTCCTTACCACACCTTTGTGGAATGATCACGGCTCTATTATAGCGCAATCACGGCGGGTTTGCCAAGGGGCACTCCGCAACAAAGGGCAGGGCAGCCCACAGGCCGCCCTGCCCTTTGTATTGAGTTCTCTTACGCTCACGCCCAGTTCTTCCGGCCGTAGCGGGTGGTCAGCTGGCAGATCTCTTTTTGGAGTTTCTTGGTCAGCTGGGTCTTTTTCAGCCGCCAGCGCCAGTTCTGGCCTACGGTGGAGGGCTTATTGATGCGGGCGGAATTATCCAGCCCTAGCCAGTCCTGCATGGGGATGATGCACCTTGCCGCTGCACTGCGCAAAATCAGGGCGATCATGCTTTTATAAAGCTGCGCGTCCGGGGTGGCGTAGTCGTACAGGTAATCCCGCACCATGGCGCGCTCGGCGTCAGAAATGGTCTGGTACCAGGATACCAGCGTCTCGTTGTCGTGGGTGCCGGTATAGGCTACGCTGTTCACCGGGTAGTTGTGGGGCAGATAGTCGCTGGCGCTGCCGGTATCGCGGGAGTCAAAGGCGAATTCCAGCACCTTCATGCCGGGGAAGCCGCTGTCCTGCACCAGCTGCCGCACGGTGTCGCTCATATAGCCGAGATCCTCTGCAATGATCTCCCGCTTGCCCAGCGCCTGCTCCACGGCGCGGAACAGCTCGATGCCGGGGCCTTTTTCCCAGTGGCCATCCACGGCAGTCTCGCTGCCGTAGGGGATGGAGAAATACTCATCGAAGCCGCGGAAGTGGTCGATGCGCACCACATCGTACAGCTCAAAGCAGTACCACAGCCGGGTGATCCACCACTGATAGCCGGTCGCGCTGTGGGCTTCCCAGCGGTAGAGCGGGTTGCCCCACAGCTGACCGGTGGGGGAGAAGCCATCCGGGGGAACGCCCGCCACCGCCGTGGGAACGTTGTCCTTGTCCAGCTGGAACAGCCCCGGGTTTGCCCATGCGTCCGCCGAATCCAGCGCCACATAGATGGGGATATCGCCGATGATCTGGATGCCCTTGCTGTTGGCGTAGGCTTTCAGCTTGCGCCACTGCTGGTCGAACTTGAACTGAAGATACTTGTGGTACTCCACCTCAAAGTACAGCTCCCGGCGGTAGTAGTCCATGGCAGGCTGCCAGCGCAGACGGATATCCTCTGCCCACTCGATCCACGGCTTGCCCTCAAAGCGGTCCTTTACCGCCATGAACAGGGCAAAATCGTCCAGCCACCACTTGTTTTTCTCGCAAAATGCCGTAAACGCTTCGTTGTGGCCGATGTCGCTGCGGGAGTACGCCAGCCGCAGCAGACGGCCGCGCTCGGTATACAGGCGGCTGTAATCAATGTCGTCTGCCTTGCGGCCGAAGTTTGCCTTTTTGCACTCGGCGGCGGTCAGCACCCCTTCCTCCACCAGTGCGTCCAGACTGATGAAATAGGGGTTGCCCGCAAAGGCGGAAAAGCTCTGGTAGGGGCTGTCGCCGTAGCTGGTCACACCCAGCGGCAAGATCTGCCAATAGGTCTGCCCGGCTTCCTTGAGCCAGTCCACAAAGTCGTATGCTTCCTGCGAAAAGCAGCCGATGCCGTAAGGGGACGGCAGACTGCTGATGGGCAGCAAAATGCCTGCACTTCTCTGCATCTTCATTTACCTTCCTTTATAACTCGATCAAAACGCCCGCATGGTCGGAAACCTGCGGTTCCTGTGTGCCACGGAATACCACCCGGCTGCTGCGCACCGGAACAGCCTTGGAGCACCAGATCTGGTCGATGCGCTTTTTGGCCGCTGCATCCGGGGCATCCCGCCAGCCGTCAATGGCTTCCACCACCGTGTAGCCATCGTCCCGCTGCTGCGCAAGGCGGTAGGTATCCTGCCAGCCGCTGCCCAGCACAAGGTCGTAGCCCTCGCCCCGCACGTCGGCTTCGCTGTTGAAGTCGCCCAGCAGAAAGGCGGTCTTTTTGGCACCCGCCGCCTTTGAAAGCTTTTCCCACTGGGGAGCGAAAGGTTCTACTTCGTCCTTCCACCAGCCCAGATGCACCGTATAGTACCAGACATCTCCTGCACAGATGCCCAGCGTGCGGCGGGTCTTCCAGTTGTTGTAATCGCTAGACTGGCTCAGCAGCAGGTTCTCGGCGGCGGTGATGGGCGCACGGCTGAACACCGCCGCGCCCTCATCGTACTTGTCGTAGCCCACCTTTGCCGGGAGCCAGCTCCAGTAGTAGTGCACGCCCCGCTGTGCCAGCATTTTTGCCACGGCTGCGGCGTGGTTGTCCGCTTTCAGCAGCACCATATTGCCGGGGCAGGGGTAGTACCCCGCCGGAGCCTCTGCCAGCAGCGGCGCAGCGGCGGTCTGGTTCGCCTCCTGCAGGGCGAACACCTCCGGCTGCTCCTTTGCGATGAAGTCTACAAAAATCTCCCGCTTTGCCTCATACTCCGGGATGATAAGGCTGTGGGTATTCAATGTCAGCAGTTTCATAGTTTTTTACAGAATATCGTTAATATCAGATTTCAAAACGTCTGCCTTGGGGCCGTACACGGCCTGAATGCCGTCCCCCTTCACCAGCAGGCTCAGGGCACCCTCTGCCTTCCATGCGGCAAGGTCGGCCACCTTGGCAGGGTCTTTTACGGTAACGCGCAGACGGGTCATGCAGGCATCCACCAGCACGATGTTCTCCCGGCCGCCCAGCAGGGCGATGATGCGCTCGGCCT
>OGKO01001374.1_pt1 | contig 14209 bp, 10 predicted proteins | sample 1572451 | NCBI WGS metagenome assembly OGKO01 (sample SAMEA2582089, study PRJEB24529) | metagenome | biome: Human gut stool | place: China | collected 2011 | reverse complement strand
CTCCAGCCAGTATTCGTTGTTGGACTCCAGCCAGTCGATGCGGCCATACTTGAAGATGAAGAAGGCCACAGCGCGGTAGACTTCGTCGTAATTCTCGAGGCTGCCGACCTTGTAGTACTCGTTCAGGCTGTCCTTCAGCTCCGGCTTCAGCTCATCGTAGGGCTGGTCGCCGATGCCCAGCACGTTCATACCGTTGTTCTTCAGCTCACGGCAGAACTGCCAGTAGTTCGTCGGGAAGTTCGGGGAGATAAAAATAAAATTCTGCATAATTTCGCGTCTTCTTTCCTTGAATATCCTCTATGACCCTCTCAGTCACCTTCGGTGACAGCTTCCCCAGAGGGGGAGCCACTGGTGAAGAGATGAAGCTTTCCGTTATGCCAAAGCCTCCCCTCATTAGGGGAGGTGGCACGCCGTAGGCGTGACGGAGAGGTTTTCTTTCACCCCAAAATATACGGCATGTAATAAACCGTCTGCTTATACCACCAATCCCAGTCGTGCTTGACGTCGCGGCCCCACAGATCCACCCAGACAGGGATGTTCTTTGCCTCAAAGATGCGCTTGAGCATCCAGGTGGTGTCGGGCTGCTCCCATGCGCCCTGACCGCAGCAGATGACAGCCTTCTGGTTCCGGTACAGCTCCATATAGGGGTGATCCTCCGGGAAGTTGCGCATATAGTCCACGGGAGAGTTCATATACACCAGCTCATCCATGTAGTCGCCGAAGCCGTAGTGGGCGGTGTAGATGCCGCTGAGGGCCAGACAGCCGCAGAAGATGTCGGGCCAGCGGAGGTAAAGGTTGACCGCATGGGTCGCGCCGAGGCTGCAGCCGAAGGCGATGACGCCGGGCAGGTCATCCCAGCCGTTGCGCTCCTTGGACAGATAGCGCAGCTTGGGGACAGCTTCGTCCACGATATAATGCAGCCACTGCTCATACCGGCGGATGCGCCAGTAAGGGTCGCCATTGGTGTCCGACCAGGTCTCCTTGTCCAGCGTGTCGATGGACATGACCATGAGCTGGCCCGACTCGATCCAGGGTGCAAGGGTGTCAGCCATGTGGAAGTCCTCGAAGTCGAAGAAGCGGCCGTCCTGACAGGGGATGTACAGCATGGGCCGTCCCCCGTGTCCGTAGACTTTGCACTCCATCTCCCGGCCCAGCGCCGGGCTGTATTCCTTGAAATACTGCATCTCCATATGCTTTCCTCCTCCGTTTGGTTCAATCAAGCTCGTACATCAGGGTGTGGAACACAAAGGGCAGCTGCTTTTCCCAGCTGGCCTCGCTGTGGTTGCCGCCCGGCACGACGCGGGCCGTCAGGTTGATGCCCCGGGCAAAGATCTTGTTACACATCTCGCCGAAGCCCTTCCGCATCCCGTCGTGGTTGCCCATCTCTCTGGAGCCGTAATCCATGTAGAGCACGGTACCCGGGGCCAGCTTGCAGCGGCCCACCAGCGCCGTCAGCGCCTCCGGAGCCACCCACAGCGAGGGCGAGAGCGCCGCCGCACGGCCAAACACATCGCTGTACTGTAAAAGAGCGTACAGGCTCATGAGGCCGCCCATGGAGCTGCCGCCGATGAAGGTATGAGCCCGGTCGGGAGCTGTGCGGTAGTTGGCGTCGATGTAGGGCTTGAACTCGTGGACGAACCAGTTCAGGGTGTCCTTGCCTTTGCCGTCGAAGTGGCCGTACTGCTTATCGTCAAAGCGGTAGGGCGAATACTCCACCAGACGCTCATTGTTGGCACCGGCGTTGCACTCCACCGCCGCCACGATGAGGGGCGTATCGGTGTAGTCCAGATAATCCGCCACGCCCCAGCTCTTGCCGTAGGTGGCGTCCTCGTCGAAAAACACGTTCTGCCCGTCGAACATATACAGCACCGGATACCGCCGGTCAGGGTCAGCCTCGTACATGGTGGGCAGATAAACATAGGCCCGGCGCTCTTCTTCGCCGCCCACAGCGGGGTAGCGGATGCTCCACTTCTTTATCATCTTCTCATTCCCTCTCGTTTTTCAGGTGTACTTTAAGTGTATCACCCGCGGCAGAGAATTGCAATCCGCACCGGATACAGCAAACGCCGCCGGGCGTACAGCCGGGCGGCGTTCATAAGCCTTTCAGCTCTTAGTACTTTTTCTCCACAGGGACGATCCAGCCCTTGGTATCGGGGATCTTGCCCCACTGCATACCGGTCATGGTGTCATAGAGCTTCTGGGTGACAGGGCCGATGCTGCCGTCGCCGATGTAGGCGTGCTCGCCCTTCCAGACCAGCTCCTTGACGGGGGAGACGACAGCGGCGGTGCCGGTGCCGAAGACCTCTTCCAGCTTGCCGTCGCGGGCAGCCTGCATGATGTCGGCGATGGCCAGCTTGCCCTCGACGACCTCATAGCCCCAGTCCTTCAGCAGCTCGATGCAGCTGCGGCGGGTGACGCCGGGCAGGACGGTGCCGACGGTGGCGGCGGTGTAGACCTTGCCGTCGATCTTGAACATGATGTTCATGCTGCCGACTTCCTCGACGTACTTCTTCTCGACGCCGTCCAGCCACAGCACCTGAGCGTAGCCCTGCTCCTCAGCCAGCTCGCCGGCCTTGATGGAAGCAGCGTAGTTGCCGCCGCACTTGGTGAAGCCGGTCAGACCGGGAGCGGCACGGATGTACTCGTCTTCGACGTAGATGCGCACGGGGTTGATGCCCTCGGCGTAGTAAGCGCCCGACGGAGCACAGATGATGCAGAAGATGTAGTGCTTGGAAGCGTGGACGCCCAGACCCACATCGTTTGCGAACACGAAGGGACGGATGTACAGGGAAGCGCCGTCAGAGTGAGGCACCCAGTCACGGTCCACATCCACCAGAGCCTCGACGGCCTGGATGTAATCCTCAACAGGGATCTTGGGGATGCACAGGCGGTCAGCAGAGTCCTGCATACGCTTTGCGTTGCAATCGGGGCGGAACAGCTGGATGGTGTCATCCGCAGTGCGGTAAGCCTTCATGCCCTCGAAGATCTCCTGTGCATAGTGGAACACGACCGTAGCGGGGTCCAGCGGGAAGGGTGCGTAGGGGACGATGCGGGCGTCATGCCAGCCCTCGCCCTCGGTGTAGTCCATAACGAACATATGGTCGGTGAACTTCTTGCCAAAACCCAGCTTAGACTCGTCCTGCGGCTTTTCCTTCGGGCAGGTAGTACGAGTGATCTTGATGTCCAACATGATAAATTTCCCTCTTTTCTGATCTCACACAGCGCCGCGCGGGCTGCACGCCCTGCGCCAAATATGCCGAATGTTGTTTTCTATTATAATGCCGTGAAACGGATTTGCAAGCAACCGAAAAATGTTTCATCTTTGGGGCAGTCAAGTTGCCACAAATTATGACCTTATCGGTATTCAAAAGCGGAAAAACATGGTACAATAGAGTATATATGTAGATTTTTCGCCAAAAGGAGCTTGCGTTATGATACAGGGTGTTATTTTTGATATGGACGGGCTGATGTTCGACACCGAACGCATCTGGAACATCTGCTGGGAGCCGGCACTGGCAAAATTCGGCCTGCCCTGCAAGGACGGCCTCTCGCAGGCTGCCCGCGGCACCACCAAGGCTGGCAGCTGCGACGTGCTGCGGCGCTTCTACGGCGAGGACTGCCCCGCCATGGGCATCGTGGAGGAGCTGTACCGGCTGGCCTATGAAGCCTTCAACAAGCCTGTCCCCAAAATGCCCGGCCTCGACGAGCTTCTGGACTGGCTGGACGGACATCACATCCCCATGGCGGTGGCGTCTTCCAGCCCCATGACCGTCATCGAGGGACACCTGGATCACTGGGGCCTCGGCCATTACTTCAAGGCCGTCATCTCGGGCGAGCACCTGACCCGCTCCAAGCCCGCGCCGGACATCTTCCTGCTGGCGGCGCAGAAACTCGGCACCGAGCCTGCAAAGACGATGGTGCTCGAGGACAGCTACAACGGCGTCCGGGCCGGCGCGGCAGGGGGCTTTGTCACCGTGATGGTCCCCGACCTCTCGCCTGCCACCGACGAGATGCGCAGGATCTATACCTGCGAGTGTGCTTCGCTCCACGAGGTGCGCAGAAAGCTCGAAGGCGGAGAACTATGAGCCGCGGCAGACCCGCACCACTTGTGAAATTTCAACATATCATCTGACGAATATCAATAAACCCCGTCATAACTCGGCTTGATCTCTCAGCCGTTTCCAAACTTGAAGCGCTCTCTGAAATACATTATAATAGTGGGGAAACGACTGATTTCCTGCGCTATGAATGGAGTTTGCATCATGAAGAATGCTCCTTCCCGGTTCGGGCATATCATCCAGCTTTTCACCGTCGTTCTCACAGCCATCCTTATCAGCCTGTTTTTCGCTGTCCTCGTGCTGGTGGGCAAGATACAGGGTACGGCCCGCGTCGTCAACTATGCCGGCCTCGTGCGCGGCAAGACCCAGCGCATCGTCAAGCTCGAAATTTCCGGCACGCCGGAAGATGATCTCCTCGGCGATGTGGCCTCCTACATCGAAGGCCTCCGCTTCGGCAGCAGCGAGCTGGACCTGGTGCAGCTGGACGACGCGGATTTTCAGGCCAAGATGACCGCTCTTTCCAGCGAATTCGACGACCTGAGAAACGAGCTCATCCTTGTCCGTCAGCGCGGCTACGCCGAGACGGCCATCATCGCCAAGAGCGAGCATTTCTTCCAGACCTGCGACGAGGCCACCAACCTGGCCGAGGTCTACTCCCAGAAGCGGGCCACGGCCCTCGACTTTCTGGAAAAAGTCGTCCTCGCGGACATCGTGGGGCTGCTGCTTTTGTTCGGTTATCAGATCTTCAAGGCCCTGCGGTACGCGGCCATGAACCGCATTCTGCAGCGCAAAGTCTACCTCGATGAGGCCACCGGCCTGCCCAACAAGAACAAGTGCGAAGAGCTCCTGGACGCGCCCGACCCGCCGGACGGGAACACGGCGCTCTGCGTCTTTGACCTCAACAACCTGCGCACCATCAACAATAACCTCGGCCACGACAAGGGCGACGAGTACATCCGCGCCTTTGCCGAACAGCTGCGTCTGGCCGTGCCATCCCAGCACTTCGTGGGCCGCGACGGCGGCGACGAGTTCATCGCGATCCTCTACGGCGTGGACTGGGACGGCGCACAGGATGTGCTGCGCAGCATCCGGGCGCAGACGGCAGAGTATTCCCGCCAGCACCCCGAGATGCCCCTGAGATATGCGGCAGGCTGCGCCATCGCCAGCGACTTCGAGGACAGCACCCTGCAGGAGCTGTTCCGCCACGCCGACAAGAATATGTATGTGGACAAAAACCGCGCAAAGCGCGAGGAGGCCGAGGCCCAGAAGCTGCAGGACCAGCAGCTTCTGCAGGGGGTCAATGCCCATGGGTATCAGTTCTCGGACTGCCTCTACTGCGACGCCCTGCTGGACCAGTATCGCGCCCCGCGCACCTCGTCGGGCTTCTTCCTTGCTGACGACGGCAGCTATTCGGGTGCAGTGGAGCAGATCGTGAACGAGTACGCCGTCTCCGCCACCCGCAAGACGATGCGGGAAGCTTTGCAGCTGAGCACGCTGTCTGCTACCCTCAGTGCTGAGCACCCCAAGCAGGAGCTTGAGCTGGATTTTGAGACCGACGGCGTGGCCCAGCGCGGGCGGCTGACCCTCCTGTTCTGCGACGCCGACCTCCATGGGCGGCTGCACCACTTCCTCGTGGGCTTCGAGTATTTCCGGGACAAGAGCACCGCCTTCGACGAGCGCCAGCCCCTGACCCAGTATTACGAGCAGATGAAGCACTCCCTGCTGGAAAACGACAACTATGTGGAGGCCCTCATCGACGCAAACGACGCCCTGTTCACTGTGGACCTGACCCACGGCCAGCTCGAGCAGATCTTCTACCGGACTACCGCGCTGCGGCAGTTCGATCTGCAGATGACGCTGCCCTGCTCCTACGACGACTACTGCGCCCAGCGCCGTCACTTCGTCACTCCTGAGACGCTGGAAAACTACCGCATCGTGGACACGGCGTCAAAACTGCTGGAGCGCTTCCACTCGGGCTTCAAGTACGTGACGGTAGAGTACCGGGAGCAGCCCCCCTGCGGCGAGCCGGTCTGGCTCCAGAAGACCGTCCTCATGGCGCAGGATACCGTCTTTGATGCAGCCTCCGGGCGGGAGATGCCGGTCATCCACGGTATCATCCTTTTCCGGGATACCTCCATCTTCCATGCACAGGAGCAGGCCGAGAATCAGCGCCTGCAAGAAGCTTTTAAAGAAGCCGACTCGGCCAGCAGGGCCAAGACCGCCTTCATGAACCGGATGAGCCACGACATCCGCACCCCCATCAACGGCATTCTCGGTATGCTGGACATCCTCCGCTCCAACCGGGACGATGCCCGGAAGGTGGACAGCTGCCTTGATAAAATAGACCTCTCAGCCCACCATCTTCTGGCACTGGTCAACGACGTGCTGGACATGAGCAAACTGGAAGCCGGGCAGATGGTGATGGAACAGGAGCCCTTTGACATCGAAGTGCTGATGCACGGCGTCTCGTCGCTGGTGGAGGCACAGATAGAAAAGGACGGCCTGACCCACCACCGCCACCGGGAAAATATCCAGCACACCGCCCTCGTGGGCAGCTCCCTCAAGCTGCGGCAGATCATGGTGAACCTGTTCAGCAACGCCATCAAGTACAATAAGCCCGACGGGTCCATCGACACCTATGCCAAAGAGCTATCCTGCGACGGCACCACCGCGTGGTACGAGTTCCGCATCACGGACACCGGCATCGGCATGAGCCGGGATTTCGTGGAGAACCAGCTGTTCAAGCCCTTTACCCAAGAGTCCGCCGACGCCCGCACCCAGTACAGGGGTACCGGCCTCGGGATGTCCATCGTCAAGGATCTGGTCAGCCAGATGGGCGGCAGCATCTCTGCCGAGAGCCAGCTGGGAGAGGGGACTGCCTTCACCTTCCAGCTGCCCTTCCTGCTGGACAAGAACGCCGCCGCAAAGCCCCAGCCCAAGCCCACCGACAACGGGCGGCTGGACGGGATGCACATCCTGCTGGTGGAGGACAACGACATCAACATGGAAGTGGCCGAGTTCCAACTCACCAGTCAGGGCGCAACGGTGGACAAGGCATGGGACGGCAGGGAAGCCGTGGAGCGCTTTGCCGCCAGTGCGCCGGGCGTGTATCAGGCCATCCTCATGGATGTGATGATGCCGGTGATGGACGGCCTCGAGGCGTCCCGGGCCATCCGCGCCCTCGACCGGCCCGACGCCGCCACCGTTCCCATCCTCGCCATGACGGCACAGGCCTCCGACGAGTGCGCCCAGCCCTGCCATCAGGTCGGTATGAATGGCCGTCTCGTCAAGCCTCTGGACGCCAAAAAGCTGGCACAGAGCATCCGGGAGGCTGTACAAAACAAGTAATAAAGGAGACGTTCTCATGAAAATCGCAGTCCCATTCGAAGACGGTCAGGTGTTCCAGCACTTTGGCCGCTCCGTACAGTTCAAGTTCTATGAGGCCGAAAACGGCCAGCTCCTGCGCACCGAGGTCATCCCGACGAATGGTCAGGGCCACGGCGCACTGGCGGGCTTTCTCGTACAGCATGGCGCAGACGTCGTGCTCTGCGGCGGCATCGGCACCGGGGCGCAGGTGGCGCTGATGCAGGCCGGCATCCAGCTGTTCGGCGGCCTTTCCGGCGATGCAGACGCCGCCGTGGCCGACTATCTGGCCGGGAAGCTGGTCTTCGACCCGGACATCCACTGCACCCACCACGACCACGACGAGGGCCACAGCTGCGGCTCCCACTGCGGGGGCGGGTGTCACTGATAGAATAAGCAAAGCCGCCTGTGTGCTTACTCCCGGACAAACCCAAAAAAATCTTCATCCGACAACGACTTGACGACAAACAATGCCCACCCGCTGTGGTTTTTCCACAGATGGGTGGGCATTCTGCATTTTCAGACCGACCGGAATTCTTTTTCGACGATCTCGCTGGGATGTGACCACGGCAGGCTGTTCAGCAGCCCACCATGATAGCAATGATCTCGTTGTTGGTCTCCTTCATGCCCTGCTTGCCAAGACGGCCCACATTCTTGAGGGAGTTTTCTACGCCCTTGGCCACAATGCCGTCACCGGCGCGGAACTGATTGCCGCGGATGTACATATTGTAGCCCAGCAGACCGGCCTCCACCGCAGTTGCGATCTTTGCTGCGCAGGAGGCCTTGGCGCCATCGCAGATGACGCCGGAAACCACTGCCAGTGCGTTGACGACCGTATGGATGACGGCATCATAGTCACCACCGCAGAGATAGGCGATACCGGCACCCGCACCAGCGCCCGCGCTGATAGCGCCGCAGTAGGCAGACAGGCGGCCAATGGGGGTCTTTTCGTGGATGGTGGTCAGGTTGGAAAGGGTCAGCGCCCGCAGAAGCGTTTCGTCGCTCACGCCCAGCTCCCGGGCATAGACGATGACCGGCACCGAGGTGGTAATGCCCTGATTGCCGCTGCCGGAGTTGATGACCACCGGCTGCTCACAGCCGTTCATGCGGGCATCGGAACCGGCTGCGGCGTATGCCTTGGCACGGACTCTTACATCATTGCCCTCCATATCCAGCAGCACACTGCCGATGTTGGCACCGTAGTTGCCCCGCAGACCCTCCTCGGCAATGGCCATGTTGCACCGGATCTGCGGTTCCAGAATGGAACGGACATCCTCCACGTCCACCGTGTTGGCAAAGTCCCAGATATGCTCCATATCCAGCAGGCTGCGGTCGGTCAGGGTCTCCTCGTTATCTCCGTGTACCGGAATGTCCACCAATACCTCGCCGTCCTTTTCCACATGGACGATATTGGTGTGGAACACCGCAATGCGCACCTGTGCGGAATGCTCGCCCTTCCAGACCGTGAGGATGATGTCAAAGGTGACACCATTCTCAACGTGCCGCACCTTGATATCCGTCTGGTCAAGGTACGCGCGGATGGCTTTGGTCTGCTCCGGGGTCACATCGGCAATGACCTCCAGCTTCTTTTCCTGCTTGCCGGCTACGATGCCCGCAGCAGCGGCGGCTTCCAGACCCTTCATGTTATCCGTGTTGGGCACGATGACCGACTTGACGTTTTTGATCATGCTGCCGCTGGCTTCCACCAGCACTTTGTCCGGCAGCTCGCCCAGCGTATTGCGGGCAGCAGCGGCGGCATAGGCCACGGCGATAGGCTCGGTACAGCCCATAGCCGGGATCAGCTCCTCCCGCAGAATATCAATATAAGCCTGGTATCTCTTATCCGTCTTTTCCATTCTAAAAACCTCGGTTTTCTTTTTTACAGCGTACTTACAGGTAGAACACTGCGCACAGGGCGGTGGTGACGACACCGAAGATGATCAGCATGGGGAAGCCGCACTTGAGGTAGTCCTTCACAGAGTAGCCGCCTGCTTCCCAGACCAGCAGGTTGGGTGCAGTGCCGAAGGGGGTAACAAAGGCACCGGAGGCACACACAGACACGGACATGGCACCGGCCAGCGGGTTGATGCCTGCGGCCTGGCACAGCATGATGGCGATGGGCAGCACCAGAACGGTGGCAGAGGAGTTCATCAGGAACTGGGTGGTCAGCAGCATCAGGAAGGTGATGGCGCCCAGCAGAACGATGGGAGGCAGGTTGCTCAGCACGGGGCTGATGGCATTGACCAGGTACTCAGCAGCGCCGCTGCTGACCAGAGCCTTGCTCAGGGGGAAGATACCGCCGACGATGAAGATGGTGGAGGTGGGGAAGGCCTTGATGGCTTCCTCCAGACTGATGCAGCCGGTGACGACGACGAGGATCGCGCCGATGACGCCGGCAATGTGCATGGGGACGATGCTGGTAGCCATGGCAACCAGAACGCCGAGGAAGATCAAAGCGACCAGAACCATCTTTTTGGTGTCGTACTCTGCCGTGCGGTCGCCGCCCTTGATCTCAATGTCCTTATCCGGCAGCAGCTTTGTGCCGCAGAAGCACATGTACAGTATGCCGCACACCAGCAGGGGCAGGCCGATCTTGGTGTACTCGAAGAAGCCGAACTCCCGCAGGCCCATATCCTTCAGGATGCCGTTTGCCACGATGTGGGGGGTGGTGCCCACCAGCGTGATGGTGCCGCCCAGAGAGGCGAAGAACGCCAGAGCCATCAGCAGCTTGGACTTCTTGACGCCAGCCTTGGAGGCCATGGAGCTGACGATGGGCATCAGACAGGCAGTGGAGCCGGTATCGTTCAGGAATGCGGACAGGCCGCCGGCCACAAGGCCGGTGCCCAGCAGCAGGCCCTTTTCGGTCTTGCCCAGCAGACCGATTATCTTGCCGCCGATAAAGTCGGCCAGACCGGTCTTGAAGAAGGCCTCGCCAACGACCACCAGACCCATGAAGAACACGATGGTGGTGTTGCCGAACTCGGTGTAGGCGCTGCCGGCATTGATAACGCCGGTGGCGGCCAGTGCTGCGGGGATGGCCGCGCCGAGGATGACCAGCGGGACCTTCTGAGAGATCAGCAGGACCATGGTGATCACAAGGATGACGCAGGTAATGATCGCTTGTGTTGTCATAACAGTGATACCTCCAAAATGAATTGTACGATTTGTGCGGTGGTTTTTCAAGACGTTTTATTGTCTATATGTAAAGACAACTTATCAACCTGACGTAAGTATAATCGTGATGTCCTCTGTTGTAAATTGTGAGTAATCCCAATTTATTCGTTGAAAATTCTCTGTTCTGCCAAAAACAGTCCCTTTTTGTAAAAACAGGACGGATCTGCCACGCAGCTCCGTCCCAAAGCGTATCGAATCATCCCCACACAAAAAAGGCTGCTGCACAGCGCACTGTGCAGCAGCCTCCGGGTACTTATTTTGTTTTTTCGGAGAGAAAACGCTCAGAATTCCAGCGTGATGAAGGGGCGGTTCTCCTTGGGCATGGAGACCGTGGTGGTGACCGCCAGCACCTGATTCCCGTGATATAAGAAGGTATCCCAGCTGAACAGCTTCTCCGGCGGCGCGTTCAGCAGAGAAAGCTCCATATCCGAGGTAAGGGGCGTGTCCACAAAAATGCGGATGTGGGTCGGCTTTTCATTGAAATAGCGGCAGATATAATCGTGCAGGAAAAAGGTCTTCAGCGCCTCGCAGTCAAACGTGTGATCCTTGCACACCGACAGCGGGACATAGCTGTAATCCACCTCATCCACCTCGCTGCTCACATCCACACAGCGAACGATCTTATAGACATAGGGGTTTTCTGCCGTCAGGCCCAGCTTCTGGCACAAAGCAGCATCCGCCTTGATGACCCCATGCTCCAGCAGGCGGTGCGGCTTGTTGTTGGAGTGTTCAAAGGGTGCGATCTTGATGCCGCCGGAAAATGCCATAGGGCTGGAAAAGGACTGACCCGGGACAAACCGGACAAAGGTACCCTTGCCCTGCACCCGCTCCACGATGCCGCTGTTGGCCAGCTCCTTGACGGCAGTATTCACCGTCAGGCGGCTGACATCAAACTGTCTGGCAAGCTCGATCTCTGAAGGGATCTTGTCCCCGGCCGTGTACTCGCCAGACTCGATCTTTTGCAGGATATAGTTCTGGATCTGAACGTATTTGGGCGCATAGGAGTAGTTCTCGTCCGCCATAATCTTTCCTCTCTTCCCATCTCCTGTCCGCTCTTTCACAGCTTGCAGACAGACAAAACTCTCTATTCATGCAATCGGTCAGCATACAGACAGGAGGAAGTGAAAAAAGAAGATCAATCGTTGGAATGTGCGGCCTCGATAAAGGCGCGCAGCTCCTCATCATAGGTATTGGTGGCCAGCGAGCAGTCCGGTGCCAGCACAAAGGGGATGTCCTTCATCCGCTTCAGGGTATTGCGGGTCAGCGCAGCGATCTCTTCGGCCTTGTGCTGACCGAACAGCCGCTCGTCACAGCCGCCCATCGGAGTGATGGACTTGTCCAGCCACTGGGGTGCGGTGTCCAGCTTGGGGTTGCCGGTAGCGCTCTCGGGCCAGTGCAGGATGTCGATGGGGTAGTGCGCAAAATACTCCGGGTTCACCTCAAGGCCGCAGGCGTGGACCATGATCTTGCAGGGCTTCAGCGCCTCCATCATCTGCAGATCATAGGGCTTGACAAACTCTTCCCACTCCTCCTTGGTCATGTAGGTGGAACGGGACAGGCCGGTGGCACCGTAGAACACACCGTACAGACCTGCATCCTCGATGAGGTGCTTAGAATAATCGGCCATCGTATCGGTGATGTTCTGCAGGGTCTTGTGGATCAGCTCCGGCTGCTCATGCATCAGGGTCATCATCAGGTCGTCACGGCTTGCGGCGCGGTAACGGCCAATGGGGTTGACGGCGCACAGCTTCTGCAGGACGCTGGTGGGACACATCATGGTCTGGAACATGGGGATGTCCTCGTTCAGACCAGCCTTCATCTTCTGAATGACCTCGATCTGCTCTGCAAACACACCCTGATCGCCCGGCAGCACCGTGATCTTTTCCAGATCCGCCACACCGCTAATGGGGCCCTTTACCACCTTGGGCAAAACGCCCTCGTAGTCGTTGTAGTCGAACTGACCGCCCCATGCCTCCTCATAGTAGGAAGCACGCGGCTGCAGCTTGACATAGTCCCAGTCGTAGGTATTCTGCCATTTCAGCATCGTTTCTACAAAGAGGTCCGCGCCGCTGTGCTCGTTCTCGGTGAAATGACGCCACGCCGATACCGGCGGACGGTCTGCCAACTCATGGTTCAGAACTGCTTCAAATCTTTCTTTTTTCGTCCACATAGTAAAACTCTCCGTTCGTTTTTTGGTTTCTCAGGTTGATAAGTTGCCAAACAACGAGAAAGAGTTCTGTATGCTATTCATTTGTATCATAGCATACTTTTGCTTTGGGGGCAATGATTATTTCGTAGTTTCGTCACCTGCCTTCTTATTGCTGCGGTTGTTGTAAACATAGACCATAACAGAAGCGGCTGCCACCAGTGCGCCGCCGATCACAGAGGTGAATTTTACCGGCTCGCCCAAAATAAAGAAGCCCAGGATCATGCTGAAGATAATGCCGGAGTAGTTGTAGATGCTGATCTCCGAGGCCGGAGCAAAGCGATAGGCATAGGTGATAAAGGCCTGTCCCAAAGAGCCGAACACGCCAATGAGCAGCAGCAGTACCGCCTGCTTGAAGCTGGGCACCACAAAATCCTTCAGCATGAAGGGGATAGAAGCAATGGCGCTGAAGGTGGAAAAGTGCATCATGACCGTCAGGCCGTCCACCTTGCCCTTAAAAAAGGAGAGAAAGGTATAGGCGACACCGGAGGTCACGGCCGACAAAAATGCCACCGCCAGCGGGAAGGGGTTGGACTCAAAGCTGGGGCGGAACACGATAAAGGCGCCCACCATGGAAAGTGCCAGCGCCGGGATCTGGATCTTGGGCAGCTTTTCTTTCATAAAGATGACGGCCAGAATGGTGACCCAGATAGGGGAAGTTTTGTTCAGGATCGTCACATCGCCCTGCGCCGCATGGCTGGAGGCATAAAACAGGGTGATCAGGCCCAGAAAGCCAAAGAACGACCGCCCGAACAGATAGGGCTGATACTTGGCCGGGCCGAACAGCGAGCCCTTTTTGCGCAGAATGATGATTGCCGAAACGATCAGCACGAACGAATTCCGCATGAAGATCTGCTCCATCGTGGGGATCTCGCGGCTCAGCCGCACCACCACCTGCATGGATGCAAAGCACAATGCAGACAAGATCATATAAAGAGCACCTTTTTGTCTCTGAGTCATTGAATATCTCCTTAACCTGTTTCTATCCAAAGCGGCATTCGAACGCTTTTCGCCGTGATGCCTTGTTGTTTCCATGTTAGATTATATACTTGTCTTGATGTCTTGTCAATATGAAATTCCATCTTTTCCGTCTTGAATCTTCTGGAGATAAGTCTCACTCTTTCCGCAACCGCGCACCCATGGCTCACAAAACAAAAAAGCCATGAAATCTTTCGATTTACAGCTTCCACGGTAGACATTCCTACGCGTTGGAACCCGCGGGCTAAGCAACAGCCCACTGGGCTGATTGCTTGCGGCGCTACGCGCCGCCGCCCTGTTCGAGCCCCTTCCATCGTGCTGACAAAAAGAAAAACCAGAACACAAACGTGTTCTGGTTTTTCTTGGTGCAGTAAAGCAATCCAAATCCGAACCATTTCCCTTTGATGCGGCTTGAGCCGCTTCCTCAAAT
>OGKO01001366.1_pt1 | contig 14274 bp, 10 predicted proteins | sample 1572451 | NCBI WGS metagenome assembly OGKO01 (sample SAMEA2582089, study PRJEB24529) | metagenome | biome: Human gut stool | place: China | collected 2011 | reverse complement strand
GGCGGTTCAGACCAAGCATCTCCGCAGCCTGCTGAAGGCTGACGGCATCGGGGTAGCCGGGAAACATCTGGGAATAGGCATCGTTAAACTTCATAGGCACTCCTTCTGTATAAGTAGTTTAAGGCCGAAAAGTGTGTTACCTGCGGTTATATCCTTTGCAGCAAGGCTGCGGTCAGGCGGCAATGTAAAGAGAGCTGACAGTAGTTTCAACTCTCGCATCGCAGATAGACTTGCAGCCCATCTGCGTCAATATGATATAGGTCTCCCATATTCGCCCTCGGCACCCTAGGAGTGGGGAATCGTCCAGCAGCGGATTCACACCGCACCATTGGCATTTCAGCCACCCCGTCTTCGTTATGGCCGGGCTGCGAGTTACAGAAGTACCTTTTGTGAAGTACCGGACGATTGAACTATTCTGTTTTCAAAGAACGAAGTTATATAGAAAATCCTCGGAATTTAAGGTTTCCGAAAAATTGTCCCTCTAATTGGTAGCCGACGAAAAAGGCCAAAATATAACCCGAAAAAGAAATTTGTTGAAAAGTTCTTGAAAAATATAGTTGATGTGGCTACTCGGTTAAAATAACGTCGGTCCATGGGGCGACCGATGGAGGGTGGAATTTTGCAATAATGGCAGTGCCTGAAGTTGAAGGTGGTCTTGAAAAAAGATGCCTCTATATACGAGCCCTTGAAATAGGTCGTTCCATAGCATCCAAGACGATTCTGTAACCGAATTGTAATAGGCAGACAAAAGTGAACTCCTAAAAGAAGCCTTCATAATGTCAAAAAGTGTGTCACCTGCGGATAGGTGGCAATGTAAAGAGAACTGGCAGCAATTCCAGCTCTCGCATCGCAGATAGGGTTACAATCCCGTCTGCGCCAATATGATATGGGTCTCCCATATTCGCCCTCGGCACCCTAGGAGTGGGGAATCATCCGGCGGCGGGCTTGCACCGCACCATTGGCATTTCAGCCACCCCGTCTTCGTTATGACCGGGCTGCGAATTACAGAAGTACCTTTTGTGAAGTACCGGACGATTGAACTATTCTGTTTTCAAAGAACGGAGTTATATAGAAAATCTTCAGAATTTAGGGCTTCCGAAAAATTATCCCTCTAATTGGTAGGCGACGAAAAAGTGCTTTTTGTTACCCGAAAAAGAAATTTGTTGAAAAGTTCTTGGAAAATATAGCCGAAGTGGCCTCTTGGTTAAAATAACGTCGGTCTACGGGGCGACCGATGGAGGGCGGAACTTGGCAACAATGGCAGTGCCTGAAGTTGAAAGTGGTCCTGAAAAAAGATGCCCTCAATAGGTAGCCGACGGGAAAGGCCATTCTGCACCCACAACTTATAACCTGTAACCAAGATGTAATCATTCAAATCGATATTCGCCAAAAAAGAAGGCTGGATTTCTCCAGCCTTCAAAAAGTATGTATCAATAATTTTTGCTCAGAATCTTCTCAAGCGTATCCGCAAACTTGGCATCCTGCTCCTTCGTCCGCTTTGGGCTCCCCTTGGGGTGCTTTCCGGCACGGAGGAGCTTTTTGCTTTCATACCGTCGCAGCATGAGAGCGTCTATGTTGTCGGCGGTGTATTCCAAACCGTTCTGATTCAGCACCCGGACGCGCTTGGCAAGGCACATACTGGCTAGCCCGTAGTCCTGTGTTACGACCACATCCCCCGGTTTTACCCGGTTCACCAGCGCAAAGTCCACGCTGTCAGAACCTTTATCGAATACCAACGTCTGCGCACCTTCTCGCTCGATTTGGTGAGAGGTGTCGCACAGGATGATGACCGAGATGCCGAACCGCTTTGCAATCTGCAACGTCAGATCGACGACCGGGCAGCCGTCTGCATCGATCAAAATATTCATCGGCCTTCCTCCATCACCCACCGAAAGGCTTTCGCCGTGCGTAAGTCGGCGTCTTTGAAATGCCCGCCGCTGTTCCATTGAAGGGTGCAGTCTGTGCCACGCGCTGTAAGCTGACTGTGCAGGGTGCGGATGTTATTGCCCACTACAGCCATGACGGTGTTTTTCGTGCACTCTTCCTTGTCACCAAGGCTCAGATAAACGCGTTGAGTTTGCATCGGGTACTGCTGTTCAAACTCCATCCAGCTCGGAAACCAAACAGAGGGCGAGGCGGCAGCGATACCATAGAACAGATCAGTCTGGGTGGAGGCCCACAAAGCAAACAGCCCTGCCAGCGAGTAGCCGCCCAGAATGATTTTGACGTTTTCCGGGAGATTAAGCTGTTGTTTCAGTGACGGAATGACCTGCTCTGTCAGGAAGCGCAATGTCTTCCCGGCCTTGCCGCCAAACCCTTGCTTTCCCCAAACAGCAGGGGCTTCCCACGGGGAAAGTGCATCGTTCCAGCTTTCCACCGGAATAGCCGCAAACAAAAAGTGGTGCGCACTCTGTGCAATAGCGGTAACCGCACTTTCCATGCTTTGCAGCTCATGTTCACCGGTCATTTGGAGCAGTAGATATTCTGCATGGGCTTCGCCGTAAATGCGGCAAGGTCTGTTCCCGATTTGCATTGTCTGTGCAGTCACTGCGGTGTCCTCCCGAAAAAATTTTGATAAGCCCAGTATAGCAACTGAAAAATCATTTTGCAATTCAAAAGGCGTTCATAGCCGTAGCAAGCAGTGTCTTCGTATATACAAAGACCATTTTTGCATTGCAAAATGCTTGTTGGGAAATCCCAAACCCTTGAACCGCATCCGACGGATGCAGGCTACGCGTTTTTGCAAAACGCTCTTTCAGCACACCACAGGAATGCGCAGCCATCACGGAATTGTGATGATTACAGGGATTGGGATTGCATCCCAACAAGCGAATGAACACAGCAGAATTTTAATTCTGCGTGCGAATTTAGCCTTTGTGCGCACAAAGGCTCTGCTCGCCACGGTTATGGCTCTGCGAATGCGATTGAGAAACTTTTCATTCGCATTGCAAACCGAGTGGCACTTTTGTATAATTGGTTCAATGAACACACGCATAAAATCGGAGGGGCTGTCCGATTAAAAAATCTAAAAATGCGCTATTGCAGGCCACTGGGAGGAATAGCATGAACAAGCAGCAACTCGCATCGAAAATCTGGGAATCTGCCAACAAGATGCGCTCTAAAATCGAAGCCAACGAGTACAAGGATTACATTCTGGGCTTCATGTTTTATAAATTTCTGTCGGACAAAGAAGTCAAATGGCTGAAAGAGAATGACTGGACAGACGAATATCTGCCGGATTTGACCGAAGACGATGCCGAAACGCTGGATACCGTTCGGAAGAATGTCGGCTATTTTATCGCCTATGAAAATCTGTTTTCCACATGGATCAGCAAAGGCAGTGACTTCAAGGCCGATGATGTGACGGTAGCACTGCAGGCATTCAGCCGTTTGATTGACCCGCATCACAAGAAGGTGTTTGACGGTGTCTTTGCAACGCTGCAAACAGGTCTATCGAAGCTGGGTGAAAGCTCTGGTGCACGGACAAAGGCAATTCGTGACCTGATCTACCTCATCAAAGATATTCCTATGGATGGCAAGCAGGACTACGATGTACTGGGCTTCATTTATGAATATCTGATCAGCAACTTTGCAGCAAATGCGGGCAAAAAGGCTGGCGAGTTCTACACGCCGCACGAAGTTTCGCTGCTCATGTCTGAAATCGTGGCGTACCACCTGAAAGACCGGGAAGAAATCAAAATTTACGACCCCACCAGCGGTTCCGGCTCGCTGCTGATCAACATTGGTCAGTGTGCCGCACGGTATATGAGCAATGGCAACAACATCAAATACTACGCACAGGAGTTGAAGGAAAACACCTACAACCTGACCCGCATGAACCTTGTCATGCGCGGCATTCTGCCCGACAACATTGTAACGCGCAACGGCGATACGCTGGAGGAAGATTGGCCGTACTTTGAAGAAAACGACCCGGTCAACACCTACGACCCGCTGTTTGTGGATGCGGTGGTATCAAATCCCCCATATTCGCAGGCGTGGAATCCGAACGACAAAGAGAACAACCCGCGCTTTTCGGATTACGGCCTTGCCCCCAAAGGCAAGGCAGACTACGCCTTTTTGCTGCACGACCTGTATCATATCCGCAATGACGGCATTGTGACCATCGTTCTGCCCCACGGTGTTCTATTCCGTGGCGGTGAAGAAGGTACAATTCGCAAAAATCTGATTGACCACAACAACATTGATGCAATCATCGGTCTGCCCGCCAATATTTTCTTCGGCACAGGCATTCCCACCATCATCATGGTGCTGCGGAAGAATAAAAAGGATTCGGACGTTCTGATTATTGATGCGTCTAAGGGCTTTGAGAAGGACGGCAAAAACAACAAGCTGCGTGCCTGTGACATCAAACGCATTGTGGATGCTTACAAGGAACGCCCGGAGAAAATCGAAAAGTTCGCACGCAGAGTATCCCGCGCAGAGATTATCCAGAATGATTACAACCTGAACATCCCCCGGTATGTGGATTCCTCGGAAAAGGCTGAGAGCTGGGATATTTACGCTTCCATGTTTGGCGGCATTCCCGAGGCCGAACTGCAAGACCTGTCTGCCTACTGGACAGCATTCCCGCACTTGAAAGCGGCTCTGTTCAGCCCGGACAACGAAGCGTATTGCCGTCTGAATGTGGCCAATTTAAAGAACGCTGTTCTGTCCCACCCGGATGTGGTGGCGTTCAAGACCGCTTTCCAGAATGCTTTCGGTGACTTTGATGCCTACTTGAAGTCCGCACTCATCGACGGCATGACGCAGCTGAATGCTGCCGGCGAGGAAGAACGTCTGAGCCGGGAGATCTTTGCACGGCTGGCAGAGATTCCGCTGGTTGACCGCTATGCAGCATACCAGCTTTTGGACGATGACTGGAAGAAAATCGCCATTGACCTTGAAATCATCCAGACCGAGGGTTTTGCTGCAACCAAGCAGGTAGACCCCAACATGGTGCTGAAAAAGGATGCCGAAGTACAGGACGGCTGGGTGGGTCATGTGCTGCCCTTTGAGTTGGTGCAGAGCGTTAAAATGCACGAGGAAGTAGCAGCGCTGCGGGCAAAGGAAACCAGACTCTCCGAAATCGCCGGAGAATATGAAAGCTATCTGGACGAACTGAGCGAGGAGGACAAGGAGCAGAACTTTGTGAATGACGCAAAGGACGCCTTTGTTGCCGCTGAAGTCAAAAAGGCCATCAAAGCGCGGGAGGTAGAACCTGCCACCATGAGAATTCTGAAGGATGTGGACGCGCTGTTTGCCGAGGAAAAGACCCTGAAAAAGCAGGTCAAGGACGACAGCGCCGCCCTCCACCAGCGCACCAAAGGCGTGATTGAAGGCCTGACCGATGAAGAAGTGCGTGACCTGCTGCACCGCAAGTGGATCTTGCCCCTGATGGAAAATCTGAACAGCCTGCCGGATGCCGTTCTGGACGATTTTGTGAAGCAGTTGGATGCCGTCTGCAAGAAATACGAAACCACCTTTGAGGACGTGGAAAGCCAGATTGCCAGCACCGAGCACGAATTGCTGGGGCTGCTGGACGATTTGCAGGGAAATGAATTTGACATGCAGGGCATTGCAGAACTCAAAAAGTTGCTGGGAGGTGAATGATTATGCAGGATAACGAGAAGAAACCTGCCCTCCGGTTTAAGGGCTTCACTGACCCTTGGGAACAGCGTAAGTTAGCTGAGCTGACAAAAACAATAACGACGGGCAAGAGTGTAAACTCTGATGAAGGCGAAGTTAGCGATGGAGATATAGGCGTACTAAAAACAAGTTGTGTTTCGTATGATCGATTTAACTCATCCGAAAGTAAGCCTGTTGTAAAAAGTGAACAACAGCTTGTTAAATGTGCTGTTGAGAAAGACAGTGTCATTGTCAGCAGAATGAATACACCGGAACGTGTCGGAGCTTGTGGCTATGTATCGACGGATTTTCCAAATTTGTTCCTTCCAGACAGACTCTGGAAACTAAAATTTCAAGATACGGTGGACACATATTTTGTGTATATGATGCTGGTGTCCAGTGCTTATAAAGAGAAAATAACTTCGATGGCTTCCGGGACAAGTGGCTCTATGTACAATATTCCGAAGGAAACGTTTCTGAATTTGCAGCTAGTGATTCCCGCTAAAATCGATGAACAAAAACAGCTTGGGAAGATTTTGAAAAAGATTGACACCCTTATCACCCTTCATCAGCGTAAGTATGAGAAGCTGGTGAATATCAAAAAGTCCATGTTGGACAAGATGTTCCCCCAAAATGGGGCATCTGTACCGGAAATTCGCTTCAAGGGTTTTACTGACCCTTGGGAACAGCGTAAGTTAGGGGATGCGTTTGAAAGAGTTGTCCGAAAAAACACGAATAACGAATCGCGGTTGCCGCTAACAATTTCTGCACAAGACGGCTTGGTTGACCAGATCACATATTTCAATAATCGTGTTGCCAGTCGTGATGTGAGCAATTATTATCTGGTCTACAACGGCGAATTTGCTTATAACAAGAGCACTTCGGACGGATACCCGTTTGGTGCTGTTAAACGGCTTGATTGGTATGAAAAAGGCGTTTTGTCGACGCTTTATATCGTGTTTGCACTAAAGCATCCCGAAAAAGATGACTCGGATTTTATGACAGTGTTTTATGATACTGACCGTTGGCATCGAGGCGTTGCCGAGCGTGCGGCAGAGGGCGCAAGAAATCACGGCTTGCTGAATATCTCGGCAGATGATTTCTTTGATATTGACACAACTATGCCAGAAGATAAGGTGGAGCAAGAAAAAATCGGCAGGCTATTGAAGAAACTTGACACCCTTATCACCCTTCATCAACGTAAGTTGGAAAAGCTGCAAAACATCAAAAAATCCTGTCTTGAAAAGATGTTTGTATAAAAATAAGCGGTGCAATTTGTCCGCAACCAAAAGATGGACGTACCGGCGTTTGTTGTTTGGCTAAGAAGCAACGCAATTTGTTCTGTTTGTTCAGAATATGCAAAACTGGATGATGAATGAAAATTAAGGCAATGTCAGACGCTTGGAACAGCTGCGTTTTAAGGCTATCGATGGTCAAAAAGCAAAATTTGATCCGCAAATGCGAAAATGAGAGTGGATTTTTCAACGACTATTCGGCAGATGACGGAAAATGACAGCTGAAAGTGTGCGTTTCCTCCTACTTGGGAACAGCGTAAGCTGGGTGAAATTGCAGTTTTTTCTAAAGGTGTAGGCTACTCCAAAAACGATTTATGCGAAGAAGGCACTCCGATAATCCTGTATGGTCGTCTTTACACAAAATATGAAACCTGTATTTTTGATGTAGATACCTTTGTTAAAGAAAAAGCTGGAAGCGTACATAGCAAGGGCGGAGAAGTCATTGTGCCTGCTTCTGGTGAAACGGCGGAAGATATTTCGATCGCATCTGTTGTGGTTAAGCCCGGCATTCTACTGGGCGGCGACCTAAATATAGTATCGCCGACAGCTGAATATAATTCTGCCTTTCTCGCACTAACTATTTCGAGTGGAGCAACACACAAGTATTTATCGTCTCTTGCACAGGGAAAATCTGTTGTTCATCTTCACAACGCCGATATTCAAAGTGTGTCAGCTAAATTCCCGACAAAAAGGGAACAAGAAAAGATTCATTTGCTTTTTGGAAAAATTGATACCCTTATCACCCTTCATCAGCGTAAGCTGGAGAAGCTTGTACAAATTAGAAAAGCCTTCGCAGAGAGGTGCTTTTTGCAAAGTCGAAAGGAGTTCGTTATGGCGTTTACAAAAGAAGCCGATTTTGAAGAGGCGGTGGTAAAGCTCCTGATAGAACGCGGCTGGAAAGATGGTGTGCTGAAGAACTACACCGAACAGCAGCTGATCCAGAATTGGGCGAACATCCTTTTTGAAAACAACCGTGGCATTGACCGACTGAACGATTATCCGCTGACGGATGGCGAGATGCAGCAGATCATGGAACAGGTCATGAACGCGAAAACGCCGATGAAGCTGAATAAATTTATCAACGGCAAAAGTGTGCTTATCAAGCGTGACAATCCTGACGATAAGCTGAATTTCGGCAAAGAAGTGTCCCTGAAAATCTATGACCGTCTGGAAATTGCAGCCGGACTCAGCCGCTACCAGATCGCAGAGCAGCCAAAGTTCCCCACCAAGTCCAAAATTTTGAATGACCGCCGCGGCGATTTGATGCTGCTCATCAATGGTATGCCGGTCATTCACATGGAACTGAAAAAGAGCGGTGTTTCCATCAAACGGGCTTGCAACCAGATTGAAAAATACGCGGCAGAGGGCATTTTTACGGGACTGTTCTCGCTGGTGCAGATTTTTGTGGCCATGAACCCGGAAGAAACGGTCTACTTTGCCAATCCCGGCCCGGAAGGACAATTCAACCCCAGCTACTATTTCCATTGGGCGGACTTCTACAACGAGCCGATGAACGACTGGAAAGACGTTACAACGGCACTTTTGTCTATCCCGATGGCGCATATGTTGGTGGGCTTTTATACCGTTGCCGATGGTTCCGATGGCATTTTGAAGGTGATGCGCAGCTATCAGTACTACGCTGCCAGCAAAATTTCGGATGCCGTTTCCAAGGCGAAATGGGAGAATGACCAGCAGCGCGGCGGCTACATCTGGCACACCACAGGTTCCGGCAAGACCATGACTTCTTTCAAGTCCGCTCAACTGATTGCATCTTCCAAGGATGCGGACAAAGTGATCTTTCTGATGGACCGAATCGAGTTGGGCACCCAGAGCCTAAAAGAATACCGCAACTTTGCAGGGGAGAACGAGGAGGTGCAGGCTACCGAGAACACGGATGTTCTTGTGGACAAGCTGAAAAGCACTTCGCCGTCCGATACGCTCATCGTGACTTCCATCCAGAAGATGAGCAACATCAAGGATGATGCACAAAACAAGCTGAACCCCAACGACATTGCGCTGATCAACGCAAAGCGGTTGGTTTTTATCGTGGACGAGTGCCACCGTTCCACCTTTGGCGATATGATGCAGACCATCAAGCATACATTCCCGAAAGCACTGTTCTTTGGTTTTACCGGTACGCCGATCCAAGGCGAAAACCAGAAGAAAATGAGCACCACCGCCACCGTTTTCGGCAACGAACTGCATCGGTACAGCATTGCAGACGGCATCCGGGATCACAACGTGCTGGGCTTTGACCCTTACAAGGTGCTGACCTTCAAGGACAGCGACTTGCGGAAAGCGGTCGCACTGGAAAAAGCAAAGGCATATTCTGTGGACGAAGCTCTGGCCGACCCACAGAAGAGCAAGGTGTTTTATAAGTATCTGAATCTGCCGATGGCAGGCGGAAAAGATGCGCTCGGTGAGGAGATAAAGGGCATCGAGGATTATATTCCCAACACCCAGTATGAGGGCGAAGAACACCAGAAAGCCGTGGTGGAGGACATTTGCGAGAACTGGCAGACCCAGAGCCGCAACAGCAAATTTCATGCCATTTTTGCAACCTCCAGCATCCCGGAAGCCATCCAATATTACAAGCAGTTCAGAGAAGCCGCACCATGGCTGAAAGTCACCGCACTATTTGACCCCAACATTGACAACAACGGCAAAGGCATCACCAAAGAAGAAGGGCTAAAAGAGATCGTAGAAGACTATAACGCCCGCTATGGACAGGACTTCAGCATTCCGACCTTTGCCAAGATGAAAAAGGACATTGCGGCACGGCTGGCGCACAAATTGCCCTACCAGCGCATCGAGCGCACCCCGGAAAAACAGCTTGATCTGCTAATCGTGGTGGATCAGATGCTGACAGGCTTTGACTCCAAGTGGATCAACACCCTGTATCTGGATAAAATGCTGCAATACGAAAATCTGATTCAGGCGTTCTCCCGCACCAACCGACTGTTTGGCGATGACAAACAGTTTGGCACCATCAAGTATTACCGCCGTCCGCACACGATGGAGAAAAACATCGCAGATGCGGTAAAAGAGTATTCCGGCGATAAACCGTTTGGCCTGTTTGTAGATAAACTGGACAAGAACGTGGAAAAACTGAATGCCCTCTATGCGGAGATCAAAGATCTGTTTGTGTCGGCGGGCATTGAAGAGTTTTCGCAGATCCCTGCGGATATGGCAGAGCGCAAAAAGTTTGCCGACCTGTTCCAGTCCTTCAACGAAAATCTGGAAGCAGCCAAGGTGCAGGGCTTCGAGTGGGATAAGCCCATTGTGATCATCAACGAGGATGCAGATGAGAAAACGGAACTTCATGCGGACTTTGACGAGAGAACGTTCAAAGTGCTGGCACTCCGCTATAAAGAGCTGTTCACGCCGAATCCGGATGGCAGTGAAAATGACCCGGACGATGACGTTCCCTATGCGGTGAACAGCTATCTGACCACCATTGATACTGCTGACATCGACACGGATTACATGAACTCCCGCTTTGAAAAGTACCTGAAAATTTTCTATCAGGAGGGTGCAGAAGCAGAAGCCATCCATCAGGCCGAAACGGAGCTGCACAAGACCTTTGCCACCCTCTCGCAGGAAGAACAGAAATATGCGAATATTTTCCTGCACGACATTCAAAGCGGCGCAGTGGTTCCGCAGCCGGGAAAGACCTTGCGGGAGTACATTGCCGAGTACATCGCCCAAAAGCAGAACGACCAGATCCACAAAGTAGCTGAAGTTTTCGGCTTGGACGAAAAGAAGCTGCGGGCATTCATGCGTGCAAACATCACCGAAGCCAACATCAACGAGTTCGGACGTTTTGATGACTTGAAAGCCACTGTGGACAAGGCAAAAGCAAAGGCATATTTTGAGGCAATTGAGGGGACAAAACTCATTCCTCCCAAAGTGCCTGTCAAGTATGATAAACTCTTGCGCGAGTTCATCGTAAGTGGCGGATTTGACCTAAAAATGCCGAAAGAATCATAAAATGGGTGCAAAATCACCCTGCTGACCAAGAGCTGAGGCGCGTCCTCGGCTCTTTTTTCGCGCCAAAATCCCAAAACACACCTACTTGGGAACAGCGTAAGTTTGAAGAAATAGCGGTACGTTCCTCTGTTATGAGTGATAAAAAAGGACTTCCGCGTGTTGAATACGAGGACATTATTTCAGGTGCTGGCCGACTTAATAAAGATATAAAATTAAAAGAAAGCGAAAAAGTGGGCATTGTATTTCATAAGGGAGATGTTCTTTACGGAAAACTTCGTCCGTATCTACAAAATTGGCTTTTAGCGTCATTTAATGGCCTTGCCGTAGGAGATTTTTGGGTTTTGCAACCTCAAAACACAGATAGCAGTTTTCTATACCGATTGGTACAGAGCCAGCAATTTGACGAGGTTGCTAATCAATCGACTGGAACAAAGATGCCAAGAGCGGATTGGAAACTTGTTTCAAAAACAAAATTTGCGATGCCGCATTCAGTAGATGAACAAGCTGCCATTGGCGCATACTTTGAGCATCTGGACACCCTTATCACCCTTCATCAGCGTGAGCATATAAAACCGATTTTGGAGGTAAAACGTGTTAAACGAAATGAATGAAAACAACCTGTTCTGCGATTATTATGAGCAGTGGGTTGCCGTATACAAAGAGGGCGCAGTTCGCCCGGTTACATTGGATAAGTACAAAATGACCCTTTCTTGGGTGAAAAGGCTGGCACCTGATTTGAAGTTGTGCGAGGTTTCCAGAGTGACGTATCAGCAGCTTTTGAACGATTATGCCGTAGGCCATGAGCGGCAGACTACGATGGACTTCCACCATCAGCTGAAAGGGGCTATCATGGATGCCGTGGATGATGGACTGATCGTGAAAGACCCAACCCGAAAAGCGATCATCAAAGGCAAGCCCCCGGTGCCTAAAAAGGTGAAATACCTGAACCAGTTTGAACTGCATCTTTTGTTGAGCGACTTGGATCTACAGGGAAAACTCAACTGGGACTGGATGATTTTGCTGATTGCCAAAACCGGCATCCGCTTTTCCGAAGCATTGGCGATCACTCCTGCGGATTTTGATTTTGCCCATCAGATGCTTTCCATCAATAAAACATGGGATTATAAGGGGAACGGCGGATTTCTGCCGACAAAAAATAAATCGTCTGTCCGCAAAATTCAGATCGACTGGCAGACGGTGATCCAGTTCGCAGCACTGGTAAAAGACGTTCCTGAAGATAAGCCGATTTTCGTGTTCAAGGAACACGCCTACAATTCCACTGTTAACGATGTTCTGGAACGGCACTGCGACCGGGCCAAGATCCCGGTCATCTCGGTACATGGTCTGCGGCATACCCACGCTTCGGTGCTTTTGTTTGCAGGGGTATCCATTGCAAGCGTAGCAAGGAGGCTGGGGCATTCCAGCATGACAACCACGCAGAAAACCTACCTGCATATCATTCAGGAACTTGAAAATCAGGACATCGACCTTGTAATGCGGTCACTCTCTGGATTAAGCTGATAAAATAATCAACCATCGCTCGCGCTGGTGAAGGATGATAAGAGAAAAGCCAAACCTCAAGCTGTACAGGATGTACGGTGAGGTTTGGCTTTTTGGTATCAGCTGCTCTTTTGATTTTCGTTCATAATTCTTCTGGCCCGTCCGCGCGTGGTGTCCTCGAAAGTTTCATCCTCGCTAAATCGCAGCCAATAGGGGTCTTCCATCAGGCAGGCATTGGTACGCTTAACAATTTCCCACGCATTGTAGTCCGGCAGTCCCATCAATTTTAAAATCTCTTTGCAATCCATCCGATTTTTCGGGAAGATTCGCTTCTTTGCCCAAACGACCACATCGACCAATGGAACTTTGCGCTCGCCGCCAATGAAAAGGTTCAGAGGAAGATCATACTGTGCAACACCCTCATTTGCGCAAAGAGACTGCCCATCTTCGCTTAGGTGTGCGATTTCTTTTTCATCCATCATCAATTTCAGATAGGCCATTTTATCACCCCATGGCGGCTTTCAGGTAGTGCAGACGGTATTTCAGATATTGACGAATCGCAGCTGCTCGCTTTTCGCTCAACAATGCAAGAATAGGTGAGATGGCCTGAATGATTTCACTATACAACTCGTCCAAGTCACGCGTTGGCAGCACAGGCTCATCGATCATCTTGATTTGCTGGGCATGGTGACTGCGGAACGGTTTGGCTTTGTCGAACTGATAACGGAGCTTTGTGTCAGTCAATTCTTCATCCGTTGCCCACGCAAGCAGACTACCGCCATTGTCGTAAATAGGCGGAGCATAATTTTTTCCATCCCGGACGATTACATCAAAATTGTTTTCGTGGCGGTCTTCGTTGCCGATAAAGGCGTCAAATGCCAGCATCTGATAAAGCCACTTCTTACCATATAGTTCTATCGCATACTGGAACAATGCTTCCGGTGAGGATGCCTGACCGCCGGCAAGAAAATGGGCATCAGCCAAGTCTGCAAAATGATACAGTTGTTCATCGTCCGTTGTGAACTTGGGGCAGACGCTGACTACATCGCAGGAATAGGTTTGAATGTCGGGAAAGAGTTTGGCAGGCATCAACGTATATTCTACATGGGGCAAATTCAGCACCTGTGCAATCAGCGATGCCATCACCTCAGAATACGGCTCATACCCAGCGGTTCCGGCCTCTGTGATGGAGTTGCCCTTGACCATAACAAGCTGATCATCTACATGATACCAGCCCTTTGAGAGCATTCCACGGCTCGTCCGTGTTTCACGCTTTTCAACCAACTGGATTTTTGCAGGGACTTCAATTGGGCTCATAGTATCACGCTCCTTTGCTCCATTATACCATGTTTGGATGGATAGACAAGGTAAACTATGGTCAATAGCAAAAATCAAAACATCAAATTTTTTTTGAAATTTGAAGTAGAAAAGTCAAATCAAATATGAAATTTCGATAGAAACATTAAATTTTTCGCTCAATAAGTGAAATGAACGCTCAAAAAAATGAAATCCAAACCCCAAAAGTGAAATTTGATGGTTGAATACTGAAAAAGTGTTAAAAAGATTTTAATATTCTAAATTCGACTTGAACTGTTTTTTGCATATCGTCCTTGCAGATAGCCCTTGGAGATGTTCTCACCTTTCCGGGGAGAAAACTCGGTCAGGGCGTAAATATCGGTCTGCATGGTCTTTTCATCCTTTTCTGCAAACCAGATCTGATCGCGCCGCAGCAACGTCAGGTCGAGAAGGCCAATATCATGGGTGGTGAAGATAAGCTGGGCGTGGTTCGTGTTGATGGCAGCATCCTGCACCATCTCGATCAGATGTCGGGTCAGAAGCGGGTGCATACTGGATTCGATCTCGT
>OGKO01001364.1_pt1 | contig 14283 bp, 9 predicted proteins | sample 1572451 | NCBI WGS metagenome assembly OGKO01 (sample SAMEA2582089, study PRJEB24529) | metagenome | biome: Human gut stool | place: China | collected 2011 | reverse complement strand
GCCGGTCATGGGATTTTCGGGAATAGGACGTATCACAGCCGATGGAGTAGTACAGAAAGCGATGCTTTGCCGCCTGTGATGCCGTGATAATATGCCGCTGCTGCAAGTCAAAGCCAAGCCCCGTGGCACGTCCACGCAGCCCCAGAATCTTGTTCTTGTACAGCTTGGTGCCTTTGGGAGCAGCGTCCATTTTTCGCTGAATGTCCGCCTCTGTCAGACTGAGGTTGTCCCGAAACGAAAAGAACCAGTACCGCCAGCCGGTGACGGGTTCTTCCGTCAGTTCCCGAAGGATCTCCTCCGGCACATCGGCGGCGTACTTGGCACAGGGACGGGAACGGTTCACGAACTCCCGATACACCGGCAAAGACGGATCATCAGGGTTCAGCGTTGCCAGCAGGTAATCGTTTCGGGTGGAGATCTCCCGCACAAAGTCAATGTCGGCGGTGTTGATCTCGTCAATGTACACGCAGCCGAACTGCGAACCGAGGACGTTTTCCCACTTGTCCTTGTTGTCATAGCCCAGCACATAGATCAGCTTGCCCTCAAACTTGATGTGGGGCAGCTTGTTGTTCCGGTCGCCGTTGCCGCAGTAGACGGCGTTCCGGTGCAGGTCGAGGATCCCGTTTTCCTGCTGAATGATGTTCTTCTCGGCAATGCCGGTGGTCTTGGCAGCGGGGGTTGTTACCTGCTCCGATAAGACCCATCATCTCTACATGAGCCGGTACGGAAGAAGATCCTGCGAACTGAGCATCTGAATGCATACGTCCAAGTGTATCTGTCATACCGTAAGAAGCAGGACCTGCTGCCATGTTGTCCGGGTGAAGTGTACGACCTGTACCACCGCCTGAAGCAACTGAGAAGTACTTCTTGCCTGCCTCAATTCTCTCCTTCTTGTAAGTACCTGCAACAGGATGCTGGAATCTTGTAGGGTTAGTTGAGTTACCTGTGATGGATACGTCAACATTCTCCTTCCACATGATTGCAACGCCTTCTGTTACATCGTTAGCGCCGTAGCAGTTAACCTTAGCTCTAGGACCGTTGGAGTAGGACTTACGGAATACTTCCTTAACCTCTCCCGTGTGGTAGTTCATCTCTGTCTCAACGTATGTAAAGCCGTTGATTCTTGAGATAATCTGTGCAGCATCCTTGCCAAGTCCGTTAAGGATAACACGGAGTGGCTTCTGACGTACCTTGTTAGCATTGTTAGCGATACCGATAGCACCCTCAGCGGCAGCGAATGACTCATGACCTGCTAAGAAGCAGAAGCAGTCTGTCTCTTCCTCAAGTAACATCTTACCGAGGTTACCATGACCAAGACCAACCTTTCTCTGGTCTGCAACAGAACCAGGGATACAGAAAGCCTGTAAGCCCTCACCGATTGCAGCAGCAGCCTCTGAAGCCTTGCGTGCGTTCTTCTTAATAGCGATTGCGGCACCTACAATGTAAGCCCAGCAAGCATTCTCAAAACAAATTGGCTGTACGCCCTTGATCATGTTGTATACATCAAGACCGGCATCCTTAGTAATCTTCTCAGCTTCCTCGATAGAAGCGATTCCATAGCTATTTAAAACAGAATTGATCTTGTCAATTCTTCTCTCATATGATTCAAATAAAGCCATTATACTGTCCTCCTGATTATTCTACTCTTGGATCGATGATCTTTACTGCATCAGCAACTCTTCCGTACTGACCCTTAGCCTTCTCCCAAGCTGTGTTAGCATCGTCACCCTTCTTGATGAAGTCTGTCATCTTGCCAAGGCTTACGAACTGATAACCGATAATCTGACCCTCATCATCAAGAGCGATTCCTGTTACATATCCCTCTGCCATCTCAAGGTAACGAGGTCCCTTCTTAAGAGTACCGTACATTGTACCAACCTGTGAACGAAGACCTTTACCAAGATCCTCAAGTCCTGCTCCGACAGGAAGACCTTCCTCAGAGAATGCACTCTGTGTTCTTCCGTAGATAATCTGTAATGCGAGCTCTCTCATAGCTGTGTTGATAGCGTCACATACGAGGTCTGTGTTCATAGCCTCTAATACCGTAAGACCAGGTAAAATCTCTGCTGCCATAGCTGCTGAGTGTGTCATACCTGAACATCCGATAGTCTCAACAAGTGCCTCCTGGATAATACCCTCCTTAACGTTAAGGGTGAGCTTGCAGGCACCCTGCTGTGGTGCACACCAGCCTACACCGTGTGTAAGACCGGAAATATCTGTAACCTGCTTATTTCTTACCCATTTTCCTTCTGTAGGAACCGGCGCTGCGCCATGATGTACGCCCTGAGCGACTGTACACATCTTTTCTACTTCATGTGAATAAATCATTGTAAAACTCCTTTCAGAATCAGATTCCATTTGCGAAGCTGTCTGTGTGGCGTGTCTGGCACCACTCTCCGCAATTACCTGTATTTTCTCATATTTCGACATAAATTTCAAGAGCAAAGTTGGGTCTTGTCAAAATATTGTTGTAAATTTAACAATTTCTTTATAATCCTCTTATCACGAAGTCCACGTTCTGCTCTTTTTCGGCACTTACACAGTATTCAGGATATACCGGTGCGCCCCAGCTGTCGTCACCGCCCACGCCTCTTGCCGCACCAAGTATTCTCACATGCGTGTAACGAGCATCGGGAATATCGTTAATCTTGTACGCACTCTGAAGCTCCTGCTGTGTGCATGGAAGAACCGTCATGTCAAACGGGGCATTAACCGCATCTATTCTTATTCCATGTCCGAACTCGTCAACTACCTTCACATATCTCACATCGTGGCGATTGCCGCACTCCTGCGGATCAAGATAAGGTGTCACGTTGTCGACAACACTTCCTTTATATATGCCGAGCTTTGCACCCGCACAGCGGTCATTATAATTCTCCTCAGGTCCTCTTCCGTAAAATTCCATCCTGTCAAACATCTTGTCCATCGTGATACCTATTCCGAACACGGCAGACTCCGGAAGTCCCTCTTTACCGTCAAAATGTCCCCTGCACTCAACACTTCCGTCAGGCAGCATACGGTACACAATCCCGCCCTCTGACTGAGGATTGGTGTAGAATGTATAATGGCAGCTTATCTTCACCGCCGCAATATTCTTTGCGTATTCAGCTCCCTTAAGCCCCGTTCCGTATAACTTATCTGACTTATCGGTTATGAACTCCTCAGGCATTACCGTGCCGTCAACCACACTGCCGTCTCTCATTTCATACTCAACCTTAACATTATCGCATCTTTGCATCTGGCTTATTCCCTGCCATACCGCACTTGTCACCGGAAAACGATTGCCCTTGTCATTGTCGGTCGCCGCGCGGAAAAACTCAAGCCCAGGAACCTTCTCAATCATCTCAAGTCCCTTGCAGCGAAGCGATATAAGACCTCCCTCCTGACGCGAGAATATGGCATGCATGTTCCCTGCCTTTACTCCGATACAGGTTGCTCCCATAACCACGTCATCAAAGCACTTAGCTTCACCTTCCTGTACCTCATCAGCACTCTGAGCCTCATTTTTCACCATAATCGGCTCACTCTGTCCCCATGCCGCTATATGTCCCACATTCGCCCAAGGTCTGTAGCCCATAAGCACGGCACGGCATTCAGTAACATACTCGCCGTCGGCATCCATTGAAGGGAATGTAACCGGAACGAACTCCTCATCGCCCGCCTTCACGTCCCTAGCAAAGGTTCCTGCCCATACAGCCTTGCCGTCCTTTAAAAGACGAACCTCGAACATGTAATCATCCGTCGACTCAAAAAGCGATTCATTCACGATAAGCACACCCTGATTTGTCATATGAAGCCTGATATTCTGGTAGAGATACTTTACCTCCTGCGCCTTAGGCGAGAGCTTTCTGTCAGCAAACACTATTCCGTTGCCGCAAAAATAATAATCGCACGGTCTCTCCTTGAAATCTCCTCCAACCTTGAACTCAAGACTTCCCGGCTTTATGTTAGGAAGCTTCTCATAAGTCCTCACATTTCCGTATCTTCCGATAACGTCCTCATCGATGAGCTTTCCGTCTCTCGTGAGTATCGCCTGATCCGCAAAATCCCATATAAAGCCGCCCTGATACTGCTCATACTCGTATGCAAGCTTCGTGTACTTTTCCATACCCCCGCATGAATTTCCCATGGCATGCATATACTCGCAGCTTATGTACGGCTTCTTTGGCTTACCGTCAAGGTACTCCTTTATCTCGTCAGGCTTCGCATACATCCTGCTCTCCATGTCCGTTATGCCGGAATAACTTCTGTCGTTGACACATCCCTCATAATGTACAAGCCTCTCAGGGTTCCTCTCATGGAAAAATCTGCTCATGGCAAGAATATCCTCACCCGCATGGGACTCATTTCCGCATGACCAGATAAGCACGCTCGGATGGTTTTTGTCCCTCTCAAGCATGGACATGGCTCTGTCGAGCACTGCGCCCTTCCACATCGGCTCGCTTCCCGGTGTAATGTACGGCTTCTCATTTCCGGTATCAATGCACCACGTTCCGTGCGTCTCAAGGTTCGCCTCGTCTATGAGGTATATTCCGAACTCGTCGCAGAGTTCGTACCAGTAGCTCTGATTAGGATAATGACATGTTCTCACCGCATTTATGTTGAGGCTCTTTATAATCCTGATGTCCTCGAGAAGTTCCTCCTTTTTGAGTGCTCTTCCGTTCACGCAGGAAAACTCATGGCGGTTAACTCCCTTGAAAACTATTCTCTTTCCGTTGATACACATGACGCCGTTCTTCATCTCAAAACGTCTGAAACCGATGCGCTGCGGAATGTACTCGATGAGTTCACCGTCCTCGTTGTATACGGAAATATTGAGAAGATAAAGATTCGGAACTTCAGCACTCCATGTAAACACCTCAGGTACCTCAGCCTTAAAATGCATGTTTTCCTTTATAGCAAGTCCCATTCTCATGAGAACGCTCTTTCCCGTCTTATCGATGAGTTCATATCCTATTGTTCCACCGATATTTCCCTCAATATCAAGCTCACAGTCAAGTGTTCCCGTCGCGTAATCATCCTTTAAACCCGCTTTGACAAAAATGTCTCTCACATGCGTGCTTGGCACGGCATAGATATACACATCTCGGAATATACCGGAAAATCTGAAAAAGTCCTGATCCTCAAGCCAGCTTGCTGAGCTGTGCTTATAAACTTCAACCGCAAGCTTATTGCCCTTTTCCCTGATAAAAGGTGTTACATCCCACTCGGAAGGTGTAAAGCTGTCCTCGGAATATCCCACGAACTGCCCGTTAATCCACACATAAAATGCCTTTTCGACACCCTGAAACGATATGTAAGTCTTTTTTCCAAGCAGAGCCTCATCAACATCGAAATATGTGACATATGAAGCCACCGGGTTATGCTTAATCGGTGCAAACGGCGGACGTAAATCCTCATGTCCCTCCCAAGGATACATTGTATTGATGTATTGGCATCTGTCATATCCCGCAAGCTCAATATGTCCCGGAACCTTAATGTCCGCAAAGGAGCTTGTATCAAAGCCCTCCTCATAAAATTCCTTAACTCTCTTCTCAGGCACATCCGCATATGAAAACTTCCATGTCCCGTTAAGGCTCTGTCTTAACGGCATGTCAAGCCCGTACTCTGTGACCTTCTCCTCGTAAAAAGCGTGGTCTGAGTGGGCGTCCTCCCTGTTCACCCTGAAAACCTCAGGATTCATAATCCAGCTCTCATCTGCATTTATAATTTTTTCCATAAATACCTCTTTTCATTTTGCTTATGAGCAGTATACATATTGTCAATGATATCCGCAATCCGCTTCACTGCCTGCTCATATAAATTGATTATTTTAATGATGCCACCGTCTGTATTATCATACCAAATTTTCTACAATGTCTCAATGTTTTATGTTAAGAAAACATACACAAAAACGCACACATCAGGTTTCATGCCCAATGTATGCGTCTTAAGTCAGAATAAAAATCTAGCCCAATAAAACAAGGTCTTTATCACATCTTTTCTGAATTTTCTCTTTGCGGTGATTTCCTGCGGCACAACATTGTACGGATTGTCATACTCTCCGTCAGGAAGAGCTATCCTCGCAGAGCCTTCATAGTTTTCCATAAGTCCTCTAAGCTGTGCGTTGAGTTCTTTGCTCTTTATCACCAGCATGAGCTCCGTGTCAAGATATGCGCTCCTCATATCCATGTTAAACGAACCGACCACAGATATATCATCGTCAATCACTATACTCTTTCCATGGTATGAGACACCGCCCTCGTACTCAAGAAGGCTGATGCCTGTATCAAGCATCCTTTCCCTGTTCTTTTCAAGATCGGCCGCACCGAAGCTGTTTCCGTTGTTCGCAACCGAGTTGGTCATAACAGTGACCTCTTTTCCGGCAGCCGCACCCGTCAGAGTATCATACATCATATCATTGCAGATTATGTACGGCGTGTGGAGCTTAACAGATTCCTCTGCACTGCTTATAATGTTCATCAGCTTATACCATACAACCGGCTCCTTAACCCCCGCATTAATCGGATTTGAAAGCAAGGTTATACTCTCAACCGGGAAGGTGTTATCCTGATATAAATATTCCTCTGAAAGTTCCTCATGTCCGGAGCAGTATTTTTTATATGTCTCCTCTATACGCTCAGCCGCGCGTCTCACACAATACCAATCCGCAATGCGTTCACTGTCTGCAAACAGCCTGCACTCACCGCCGTTCCATACGCTCTCATAATAATCCAAAAGCTTATTTACCGATGCGCTGTCCCCTGACACGGCGGGCTCGGCGCGCCACACGAGCACATCGCGGTCATAATTTTTGTAGCTGCTGTAGTCGCCGAGAAAATAATTGAAGGTATTTCTTCCACCCAGCATATATATCTGCCTGTCGGCTATAATGTATTTGTCATGCATGCGTGCCATGCCCTTCCACATTGTGAACGGTGAAATCTCATTGTAGAGCTTGACTGTGACATTTTCCTTAGATGACAGTGCATAAAAATACGGATTCCACTTCATGTGAAGAACACCATCGAAGCCGTCAACAATAACATTTATCTTCACGCCCCTGTCTGCTGCCTCCATGAGCGCCCCGAGCATTATCCGGCCGCTCTCATCCGACATGAAATCAAATGTGGAAAGAACAATCTCCGACTGTGCATTTCTTATCATTCTCACGCGTGCAAGTAAAGCCTCCCTGTTGTCCTCCACAATCACTGCCCGCTCTGCATCGCCCGTGTTCCACATTGCGACCTCACCGTCCCCCGTGTAGTCAGGCTGCTTTGAGCTGCTTATGATTGCTGCCACGGCATTTACCGCAATAAATACAAATATAACTGCCAATATAGTGACCACAGGCTTCCACATTTTAATCTTCCCACTCGTAACAGGCTTATTCATAAGCACACGCGCATAGTACACAATGTAACATACAAAAGAAAAAATGTTCATAATTATGCAGACTGAAATAATAAGTCCCGCCGCAAAATATGACATGTCCACCACCAGAAGCAGCAAGAACATTGCACCATAAAGAATCGCCGTACATAGCTTTCCGTACCACCTCGCACCGTCCATCATGCTTCCCATTTTAAGCATAATGGCACCCATGATTCCCATGAACATTTCCTTGACAATAAATAATATCACAAGATAGCGCATGGTCGGATAACGGAATGACAGGCTTATGAAAACCGCCGCCTGTGTAAGCTTATCAGCCACCGGGTCTAACACCTTTCCCCACTCCGTTATCATATTAAAATGTCTGGCAATCTTTCCGTCAAAGCAATCCGTAAGCCCCGATATTCCGAGTATCACCGCCGCCGCAATATAGTCAGCCCTGCCGTCAGCTCCTATATATACCGCCATGAATATCGGGATAAGCATAATTCGGAAGTATCCCATCAGGTTCGGTATAGTAAATAAGTCTTTTCTGTTGTTAATCAGACGCTTCATACTTCATCTCCATCCCCATTGAATCAATGATTTATCCTTCGAACTGACTGTTGTATAGCTGGGCATAGAAGCCGTTTCTTTCAAGCAGCCCCTTGTGATTTCCCTGCTCTATTATGTCTCCGTCCTTCATTACAAGAATAACATCCGCATCCCTGATTGTCGAGAGTCTGTGTGCAATCACGAAACTTGTTCTGCCCTTCATAAGGTTAGCCATCGCATCCTGAATATGCTGCTCTGTTCTTGTATCGACCGAGCTTGTCGCCTCATCAAGAATCATTATCCTGTTGTCGGCAAGAATTGCCCGTGCGATTGTAAGGAGCTGCTTCTGTCCCTGCGATACATTGCTTGCCTCCTCATTGAGTTCCATATCATAACCTCCTGGGAGCGTCCTTATAAAGTGGTCGGCATTTGCCGCCTTGGCAGCCGCTATAACCTCCTCATCCGTGGCATCAAGCCTGCCGTAACGAATGTTCTCCATTATGGTTCCCTTAAAAAGCCATGTATCCTGAAGCACCATTCCGAATGCCTCTCTCAGGTTTCTTCTCTCGAAATCCTTTACATTCTCTCCGTCGACCTTGATGCAGCCTGAATTCACATCGTAGAAGCGCATGAGCAGCTTAACCATTGTTGTCTTTCCTGCTCCCGTAGGTCCTACGATGGCAACCATGCTTCCCGGCTCAACATGACAGGTAAAATCATGTATAACCGGTTTTTCCGGATCATAACCGAACTTTACATGCTCAAAATCAACCTCACCCTTGATATCATTAAGTCTTACAGGATTCTCTGTCACCTGCTCCTCTTCCTCATCAAGGAAATCAAAGATTCTCTCCGCTGCGGCAGCCATTGACTGAAGCATATTGAAAACCTGTGCAATCTGAGTTATAGGCTGCGTAAAGCTCTTTACATACTGTATGAATGCCTGAATGTCCCCGACCGTAATTGCGCCCGACACGGCAAGCATACTTCCCGATACCGCAACAGCCACATATCCTAGATTTCCCACAAACGTCATTATGGGCTGCATAAGCCCCGATAGGAACTGTGACTTCCATGCCGATGAATACAACTTGGCATTTGTCTTCTGAAAGTTCTCATTGACCTTTTTCTCACGATTGAATGCCTTAATAATTGTATGACCACTGTAGGACTCCTCAATCGTTCCGTTGATGTCTCCTAAATACTCCTGCTGTGCTTTAAAGTACTTCTGTGAATGTTTTACCACTACACTGATAAGTAATGCCGATATAGGAAGAATCACAAGTGCAATGAGTGTCATGAGCGGGCTTATCGTCATCATCATTATAAATACACCGATAAGCGTTGTGACCGATGTTATGAGCGTTGTTATACTCTGATTAAGACTCATTCCGAATGTATCGACATCATTTGTTATTCTTGAGAGCACATCTCCGACCGTCTTTGATTCAAAGTATGCAAGCGGCATTCTGTTAATCTTCTCGGAAATTTCTTTTCTCATTCTGAAGCTGAGCTTCTGAGAAATACCACTCATTATAAATCCCTGAATGAATGAGAACAACGCACTCACGCAGTAAAGTCCGAGAAGTATCAACAGTATAATTCCTATTTTATGAAAATCAATGCCGGCACCGCCAGACACCTTAGAGACAAGTCCGTTAAAAATCTCTGTTGTCGCCTTAGAAAGCACCTTCGGTCCGACAATATTAAATATCGTTCCCGCGACAGCACATATCATGACAAGGACTATCGCAATCTTATATCTGCCTATATATGCAAGTATTTTCCTGCTTGTTCCTTTAAAGTCCTTTGCCTTTTCACCGGGCATCATTCCGCCGTGTCCGCCCGGACCGCGCCTTCCCATATTTCTGTTTTTGGAATATTCTCTGTTTTCGCTCATCCGTCTTATGCCTCCTCTCCTGCAAGCTCCGCCTCGGAAAGCTGGGATTTTGCAATTTCAAGATATTCAGGGCAGCTCTTTAAAAGCTCCTTATGGGTTCCCATTCCTGCCACTTTTCCTTCATTCAAAAGAATAATCTGATCAGCATTCATTATTGTTGAAATTCTCTGAGCCACAATAATCACGGAAGCATCCTTGGTTCTTGCCGAAAGTGCCTTTCTGAGCGCCGCATCCGTCTTAAAATCAAGTGCCGAGAAGCTGTCATCAAACACATATATCTTAGGTTTCACCGCAACAGCTCTCGCTATCGACAGGCGCTGCTTCTGTCCTCCGGATACATTGTTTCCTCCCTGAGCTATCGAATCGGCATATCCATCCTTCTTACTCTCGATAAACTCTGTCGCCTGTGCAATCTCTGCCGCTTCCTTCATGTCCTCGTCGGTCACAAAATCTCCGCCGTACTTGATGTTGCTCTCTATGGTTCCTGAGAAGAGCACTCCCTTTTGAGGTACAAGTCCTATATGGCTTCTAAGCTCCTTCTGTGACATGTCTCTTATATCCACACCGTCAAGCGTGATACTTCCCTCTGTCACATCATAAAATCTGTCGATAAGATTTACAACCGTTGACTTACCGCATCCTGTACTTCCGATAATTGCTGTAGTCTTTCCCGGCTCCGCCTTAAAGCTCAGCTTCGAGATGGCATTCTCACTTCCACCCTCAAATCTGAACGACACATCATGAAATTCAAGAACGCCCTTGCAGTCTGCAAGCTTCTTATCCGTCTCAGCGGCATCAGCCTTATCCTTAATCGTCTCCTCAGTGTTTAACACCTCCTCAATACGCTCCGCTGCAACTCCCGCCCTCGGAAGCATCACCGAAATCATTGTTATCATGAGGAACGCCATGACAATCTGCATTGTATATGTTATAAACGCCATCATGTCTCCAACCTGCATATGTCCGAGGTCGATACCTTTTGCTCCCATCCAGACGATGAGGACCGTTATTGCATTCATAATAAGCATCATGGCAGGCATCATTATTGACATAACACGGTTTGTAAAAAGCTGTGTTGACATGAGGTCCTTGTTTGCCTTGTCAAATCTCTCCTCCTCATGTTTTTCCCTGCTGAATGCTCTTATAACCATTGTACCTGTAAGTATCTCTCGTGATACGAGGTTTACACGGTCAACAAGGCTCTGCATCTTCTTAAACTTAGGCATAGCCACGACCATGAGCACAAGCACAAGTGAGAGCACAGCACCAACGGCAACGCCGATTATCCAACCCATTCCCGTCTTAGTTCCCGTAACCTTTATGATTCCGCCTATTCCAATGATAGGTGCATAAAGAACAATCCTTAACATCATAACCGAAACCTGCTGCACCTGTTGCACATCGTTGGTGCTCCGCGTTATGAGAGATGCCGTTGAAAACTTGTTTATGTCCGCATTTGAAAATCCAATGACCTTCGTAAAAAGCTTTTCTCTCAGGTCTCTGCCTATAGCCGCCGCCGTTCTCGCACCTATAAAGCCAACACCTATAGCCGCCGCAACCATGAGAAGTGTCATGGCAAGCATCTTTGCTCCCGTTGTCAACAGATAACTTCTCTGAATTGAGTTCAAATCGTAACCCAAAGCCGCATACTCACTCTTTACAAGCTCAACTGCCATCTGAGTTTTCATTGATGATGCCATATCGCCCATTGATGTCTCAACCTGTGATGTCACGCTGTCAAGCATTTCCCTCGTCACAAGCCCTGCATTGTAACCGGCGACAATATCACTCACGCTGTACTTCCCCGATGTCTCAACAGAATACACCATGCTTGCAGCCGTCAGAAGTGAATCATTCAACTCTTCAAGTTCCTTTGATGACAGGTTCTTTCTGACATACACGCCGTCCGAAAGCTCATAGCATTCATCAAGGTATTCCGCCTCATCAACGCTCATGAAAAGCTTTAACGCCTCGTAAGTCTCCTGCGTATACTTCTCTGCTGCAGCACCTTCAATACCGCTCTGCTGTATTCCTACATCCACAATATCCGATGTGTATGACGGAAGAGAAAGGTCGCAGAATGCCTGAACACCAAGCAGAAGCAGTATGGCAAGTACCGCAAGCTTGTGGTCAGCCAGATACTTAATCAATTTTCCCATAATCATCCTCGTTTCTCTTTTTCTATGCTTTTTTAGCTGTTTACAAGCAATAATGACACCCAAAAAACACTAAGTCAATGGAGTTTATGAAAAGTTAATATAACCTTTATAAGATTTCACTTTTGCGGGCAAAATATTCGTAAAAAATGCTAAACCAACAATATATTATGTTATATTTATGTGTGCATAATTAGATGTACGAATCTAAGATATTCTAAGAACTCTGTCCATAAAATAACCAAAGCCGGCACGGATGCCGGCTTAGCTGCAGCCAGCCACGGATGGCTGTTTTGCAGCGATGGTGACTGTTTTTTATTACTTTTATCAGAGTTCTTAGAACATCTTAGCTTCGTAAAACGGAGCCAAGATGTATAAATATAACCGAATATACACTTAACAAACAAGAACTACTGTTATGCCACTCGAATTTTATAACTCAAATAATTATGGAGCCTACTCCGCCTTCCCGAAGTCGTACACCTTCACGGAACCGCTCACGGAGCTCGTGGTCACTCTCACCATTCCGTCCCCGAAGGTCGCATGCCTGTCGGACTTTGAAAATCCGAAGCGTACCGTATTATCGCTCTCACCGTTATTCCAGTCGACATGCTTATCCGTCATGAGCTTCATCGAGCCGCTCATTCCCGAGCTCTTTATGTCGATTCCGATGTCAGAGAGAAGATTTATGACAATCGAGCCTGAGACTGTGCTCACCTTTCCGTCGCAAGGCGAACCAACGGACAGCTTAACCGAACCGCTCACGGTCTCTGCGCTGAAATTGTCCCCTTCGATAACTGCCTTTACGCTTCCGCTAACGGTCGACAATTCCTGTTTTTTTGCATCAAGCGGTGCCGAAACCTTGATTGAACCGCTCACTGCGCTGATTTTCAGCTTGTCGGCATGTATGCCGTTTTCAACCTTAACGGAGCCGCTCACCGTCGAGAGCTTACAGCTTTCTGTCACTATGTCACTCTGAACATTTATATAACCGCTGACTGTTGCGATATTTATCTTCTCAAATTCTGCCGGAACCGTCACATAGTATATAAGCGGCTCGTTCGACGCCGTGCTTATAAACGAGAAAGCCCTGTTCTTGTTTTCCTGCTTGAACTTTAGCACGCCGTCCTCCACTGTCACAACCGGGCTCATGGACATCTTTTCCTTCTTAGTGAGCGGTCTTGACATTGTGATTGTCACTGCCTGCGTATCGCCCTGATTGAGCTCGACGCTAGGCTCAACCACGCTCATCTTTAATCCCGTGATGCCTGTGTAGCTGCACACGATGAGCGGATTCATGCCGTAATCGTCGTTCTCAGTGCCCCCGGACGTGCTGCTCTCCTTTTCCTCCTTGGTCTGCTCAAAATTATTTTCACCACTCTCCCCGTTCACCGAAAAATCATCGTCAAACTTCTGCTCCTCATCAAAATCATCCGAATACTCGTCCTGCTTGTTAACCGCCTCATTAATTTTGTCGACGATAACCCCGCTGAGCTTGCTTATAGCCGAGTCGGCACTCTTAGCCGCCTTAATCGCAGCTTTGCCTGCCATCTTTCCTGCTTTGCCTGCCATCTTTCCTGCTTCGTTTACGAACTTACCGAAATCATCTGCAAGCTTTCCAAAATCATCAGTAAAATCGGAGTTTTCCTGTGAACTGCTCTCCTGCTGCTCACTAGCCTTTTTCTTAAATTCCTCCGGTATATCCCTTAAAAAATCATCAACGTTTCCTAACTCCTCACACACGGACTCCTCACTTCTTCCGTCCGCAGCCGCCTCATCGAAATGTCTCCTGTAATCCCCGATAATGTCTAATGCAAAATCCTCGTCATAATCCTTAAGTCCCTGTGCGAGTTTTTCCATATATTCCGCTCTTGTCATGATATTCTCCTCCCTTATCAACCTATGAATTTATCAACAATTCTTACAAACTGCTGCCAGTCATTCTTCTGCCGTGTCATGCTCTCTATCCCCTTATCGGTCAGATGATAATACTTTCTTGCGGGTCCCGCCTCCGACTCCACCAGATATGTCTCGACACATTCATCATCCTTAAGTCTCTTAAGTATCAGATACAAGGTTCCCGGCGCAATGGACATCTCCTCCGACAAGCTCTCCGTGAGCTCATAACCATACCTGTCGCCCTGACCTAACATTGAGAGAACACACAGTTCCAAAACACCCTTCTTCATCTGCGTATTCATGCAAACACTCCCTTCTTTGTTTTCTGTAGTCCAGGTAATTGCGAAACTATATATTTGAAAGTTGACGTTGTACAAATTTAACAATTCACCACAGGCACGCTTTCGCTACATTACATCA